>Ga0105249_10005575_pt1 | contig 10885 bp, 10 predicted proteins | sample KBSS44metaG_FD_81522 | JGI IMG/M metagenome (GOLD analysis project Ga0105249, IMG submission 81522) | Switchgrass rhizosphere microbial communities from Kellogg Biological Station, Michigan, USA - KBS S4-4 metaG | ecosystem: Host-associated > Plants > Roots > Rhizosphere > Soil | place...
CATGATTTCGTGATCGACCGCAGGCACCTGAAGCCGGCATTGCCGCGCCACATGAGCATGACCGGCGGTTAGACTGGACCGCGCCAAAGGCTGCGGAATAGGGAATTTACGTCTATCCCCGGCGTTTTCCTGCACTTCCAAGAGCGATGACGCCGCGATACACGGGCATACGACCAACTTCGCCATTGACGGAAAGCGAGAGGCATTGGATTAAAGTATCGGGCGAGACTGTGAAGGCGTGCCCTGGGGAATAAAACGAAAACAAGAAATGCCGTCCGACACCAGGCCGGTTCAGAGGGGAGTGGTCAAGTGGGCGTTCTGGATGCTTTGCTAAAGGCATTGCTGCCGATGACGCGCGTCATCGACACTGTCAATACATGGCTTGGCAAACGGTTGGCATGGCTGATTTTGGCTGCCGTCGTTGTTTCCGCAGTCAATGCCTCCATCCGCAAAGTCTTCGATACATCCTCAAATTCCTGGCTCGAGCTGCAGTGGGTGCTATTCAGCATAGTCTTTCTGCTTTGCTCGCCCTGGACATTATTGGCCAACGAGCACATCCGCATAGATATCGTGAATAATCTCCTGCCGAAGCGGCTGCGAGATACGATTGATGTTGTCGGGCACGCATTCTTCCTGCTGCCGCTTGCGTTCATCATGATCATCACCGGAATTCCCTTCTTCCTCCGCTCATACGAAATCAACGAACAATCTGGAAATGCAGGAGGCTTACCGCAATGGCCTTCGAAAGCGCTCGTCATGATCGCTTTCACGCTTCTGCTTTTTCAGGGATTGTCCGAACTGATCAAGCGTATCGCGGTCATGCGCAACCTCATTCCTGACCCGCACGCGACGCAAGTGCACGCCCTCGAGGCCGAAGTTGAGCACCTCGTCGAAGCCATCAAAAAACACTAAGCGATAGCGGGCCGGAGTTTCGAATGACAGCGTTCCTCATCCAAAACATGGCGCCGATCATGTTCGTGGCGCTGGTGGTATTTCTGCTGCTCGGCTATCCGGCAGCTTTTTCTCTCGGCGCGGTCGGCCTGATCTTCGCTTTGATCGGTATCGAGCTTGGCCAGTTCGCGCCGGACTTCCTGCAAGCCCTTCCCGAGCGCATCTACGGCGTGATGAGCAACGATACTCTGCTCGCAATTCCATTTTTTACATTCATGGGTCTGGTGCTGGAAAGGTCCGGCATGGCCGAGGACTTGCTCGACACAATTGGGCAGTTGTTCGGCACGGTTCGTGGCGGCCTCGCCTACGCTGTAATCTTTGTCGGCGCTCTACTCGCGGCGACAACCGGTGTCGTCGCCGCTTCCGTCATTTCGATGGGCCTGATCTCGCTGCCCATTATGCTGCGCTACGGTTACGATCGGCGCGTCGCCAGCGGGGTGATCGCAGCTTCGGGTACTCTGGCGCAGATTATCCCACCCTCGTTGGTGCTCATCGTCATGGCCGATCAGCTCGGCCGCTCGGTTGGCGACATGTATGAAGGCGCGTTTATTCCAGGCCTCGTGCTCGCTGGCCTTTATGCACTCTATATCTTCATCGTCACGGTACTTTATCCCAAGGCAACACCAGGTCTGCCGACGGAAGCAGTGGGTTTCCGCGAGCCGGGCGGCAGCCGCGGGCTCACCTCCCTTGCTGTGCTGACAGTTGTCAGCGGCATGTTCGGTTGGCTCATGATGCGAAATTCGGCCACCCGCGGCGCCGATTTCGTCGTGCTGTCCATGTTTTTCGGGATCATGTTCGCCTTCGGTATTGCTGTAATCAATTGGCTTGCCAACAGATTGCTAGGCTTTCGCTTTCTCTCGCACATAGCGCAACAAACAACTTTCGTAATGGTGCCGCCGCTGTTCCTCATTTTTCTCGTGCTGGGCACCATCTTCATCGGCGTCGCGACACCAACCGAAGGCGGAGCGATGGGCGCCAGCGGCGCGTTAATTCTTGGTGCACTGAAACGGCGACTGAACTGGGATCTGATTCGCCAAGCGACGGAATCCACCGCCAAACTGTCGGCCTTCGTCGTGTTTATTCTTATCGGCGCGCGTGTCTTCTCCCTGACTTTTTATGGCGTGAGTGGCCACATTTGGGTTGAGCACCTCCTTACGTCTTTGCCAGGAGGACAGATCGGTTTCCTGCTCTTCGTAAATGCCTTCGTGTTCGTTCTTGCTTTTTTCCTCGACTTCTTCGAGTTGGCCTTCATCGTTATTCCATTGCTTGGACCAGCCGCCGAGCATCTTGGCATCGATCTGATTTGGTTCGGCGTCATTCTCGGCGTCAACATGCAGACATCGTTTATGCATCCGCCGTTCGGCTTCGCTCTGTTTTATTTGCGCTCGGTGGCGCCGCGAGAGGCGTTTATCGATCGCATCACCGGAAAACGCACGGAGGGTGTCACAACGGGTCAGATCTATTGGGGCGCCGTGCCATTTGTCGTGATACAGGTGATTATGGTGGTTCTTGTGATCATGTTTCCGGCCATGGTTATGCACTACAAGAGCACGGCCACCGGCATCGACCCCGACAAGGTAAAAATCGAGATACCGCAAATAGACTTGCCGCCGCTTGATCTAAATATCAAATAAGCAGTTCGATCCTGCCTGACGGGACAAAAAAATGTCCGGAGTTTTTGCTCCGGACATTTTGCTTCTGATCAGTCAATCAGCCACGCGTATGACGCACCATGAACGAGTCATACGCCAATTCGGCGACCTGGAACCATTGGTAGCCGTTTCGCGTGTAGTCCATCATTGAGTCATTCACCTTTTTGAAGCTGGCATTCTCTTTCGATATTTCGCCGTGCAACTCCATCGCAGCCTTGAAACTTGCTTCCATGATCGGCTGCGCAAAAACGTGTAACTTTGTGCCCCCGGCAAGCAGCCGCTTGAGAGCCGGCGGATTCAGCTGGTCATACTTCGCAATCATCCAGGTGTTGGCGTAGTGGCCGGCCTGCTCGAGCACCTGTTGGTATGCCTTCGGCAGTGAATTCCACTTATCCAGATTCACGAAGGTGAACAGCATCGAGCCGCCTTCCCACCACCCGGGCGCATAGTAATGCGGCGCCACCTTGTAGAAGCCGAGCTTCTCGTCGTCGTACGGCCCCACCCATTCGCAGGCATCGAGCGTCCCTTTTTCCAGCGCGGGATAAATGTCACCGCCTGCGATTTGCTGGGGCACACCACCGAGCTTTTGCAGGACGCGGCCTGGGAAGCCGCCAATGCGCATTTTCAGACCCTTGAGATCGTCGACCGTGTTGATTTCCTTGCGGTACCAACCGCCCATTTGGCAACCGGTGTTTCCTGCGAGAAGTGCAATGCAATTGTACTTCTTGTAGAACTCGTTCAGTACTTCCTTGCCGCCGCCAAGCGTAAACCAACCTTGGTTCAGCCGCTGGTTCGGTCCGAATGCGACGGACGTGCCGAAGGCAAAGGTGGGATCTTTACCGAAGTAATAGTAAGAAGCGGTGTGGCCACATTCGACGGTGCCATTTTGCACGGCATCGACGATCGCGAGGCCCGGAACGATTTCTCCGGCCGCAAAAGTCTGAATCTGAAACTTGTTGTCTGTCGCTTCCGCAACAGCTTTGCACATCAGCTCGGCGCCGCCATACAAGGTGTCGAGCGACTTTGGCCAGCTCACCGGCATGCGCCACTTGATTTCCGGCATTGATTGCGCAATCGCCGGCGCAGCAACTGCGCTCGCCGCGACCCCAAGTCCGGCAGCCTTCAAGAATTGACGACGTTTCATTCCCTTACCCTCCCTTGCGTTTCATCGGCGGAGCGCGTCCGCTTTAGCCCTTTGAGGTTTCTATTGTCGGGCATGGCTCGAACAATGCCGAAGCAACCCGGGCAAATCTAGTCTGCCGCTATTTCAACCAAAGTCGCAAGGCGTCGTTGGACATAATAAGGGGCCGGCACCTGAGGCCGGCCCCCGTCTGGATATTCTCGCGCGCGTTAGCCTTTGGCACCGCTGCGGATCATGAAGCTGTCGTAGCCATATTCGGCGACTTGCCACCAAAGATACTCATCGCGACGGAAGGCAACGATCGAATCCCAGACCTTCTTGTAGTTCGGGTTTGCGGCAGAGGTTTCCGCATTCACCTCATTCGATGCCTTCAGACAGGCTTCCATGACGGCCTGGGAGAACGGCCGCAGTTGAACGCCATTGGCAACCAGGCGTTTCAGTGCCTGGGGATTGCGGGCATCATAACGTGCCTGCTCTTCGACATTAGCGAAGCCGGCCGCCGCGGTTACGATGGCCTGATACGATTTCGGCAACTCGTTCCACTTCGCCATATTGATGAGCAGGTGGTTTGTCGTGCCGCCTTCCCACCAGCCTGGATAATAATAAAACTTTGCGACTTTGTAGAAGCCGAGCTTCTCATCGTCGTAGGGGCCCACCCACTCGGTTGCATCGATGGTGCCCTTCTCCAGCGCCGGATAAATGTCACCGCCGGCAATCTGTTGCGCGACGACGCCGAGCTTGCCAAGCGTCTTTCCAGCCCAACCGCCAATGCGCATTTTAAGGCCCTTCAAGTCATCGACGGACTTGATTTCCTTTTTGAACCAGCCGCCCATCTGCGCGCCTGTATTACCCATCAGGAGGCACTTGGTGTTGAACTTGGCACCGAATTCGTCGATCAACTTCTGCCCGTCACCCTCGTAAAACCAAGCATTTTGCTGGCGGGCATTGAGACCAAAAGGTGTCGCGCAAAACAGAGCCCATGTCGGATCTTTGCCAATGTAATAATATTGGGCGCTGTGGCCCATCTCGACCGTGCCGTTCTGGACGGCGTCGAGCACTTGCAGCGCGGGAACGATCTCGCCGCCGGCAAAAACTTGAATCTGGAATTTGCCGTCGGTGGCTTCCGAAACGGATTTGGCAAACGTTTCACAAGCGCCAAACAAAGTATCGAGTGACTTCGGCCAGCTTGCTGTCAACCGCCATTTCAATTCTGGCATTGATTGAGCGATTGCCGGCTTGGCGATCGTCGCCGCAGCAGCCGCGGCAGTCCCTGCCCCAATGGCAGCGAGAAATTTACGGCGTTTCATAGTGTCCTCCCTTGGATCGCCCCGATAGATGGGTATGCCATGGTCCGCAACAACCATCCCGGCGAGGCAGAACAATGCGTGGTTAGTCCAGATAGTTCAAGTCACTGGTTTGGTGCGCGCCCGGAAGTCTTCCTATAAGGCTCTACGCCTCAATGACAATTTTCGGTGCTGCCTGCGCCGAACCCTTGAGTTGATCACGCACCTTCGCGGCGATCTCGCGATAGATTTTTGCGTGCGGACCATCCGGCTCCGTGGCGACGACCGGAAGACCCGAATCCGATTTTTCCCGGATGGTTATATGCAGTGGAACTTCTCCGAGGAACGGCACGCCGAGGCGCCCGGCCTCCTGACGCGCACCTCCATGACCAAAGATATCGGACCGCGTGCCGCAGCTTGGGCACAGGAAGTAACTCATGTTCTCCACCACACCCAACACGGGCACGTTCACGCGCTTGAACATCGCAACGCCGCGCCGGGCGTCGATCAAAGCCAGATCCTGCGGCGTGGAAACAATCACTGCTCCCTTCAGCGGGACCTGTTGCGCCATTGTGAGCTGCGCATCGCCCGTGCCCGGCGGCATGTCCACGACCATGACATCAAGCTTGCCCCACTCCACCTCACGCAGCATTTGCGTGATTGCCGACATCACCATCGGCCCTCGCCAGATCATCGGTGTCTCTTCATCAATCAGAAATCCGATCGACATGACGGTCAGCCCATAACGCTCGATCGGCTTCAGACGCGTGCCTCCGATCGTCTGCGGCTTTTCCCTGATGGCGAGCAGCTTCGGCAGCGAGGGCCCGTAGATGTCGGCATCGAGCATGCCGACCTTTAGTCCAAGGTCGCGCAGGCCAAGCGCCAAATTGACTGCGGTCGTAGATTTTCCGACTCCACCCTTTCCTGACGCAACCGCAATGACGGCGTCGACACCGGGGATCCCGGGCTGAACCTTGTCGGCCGGATGGGCCGCACGCGGTGCGCTTTGTCCAGCCGGTTGCTGAGGCCGGCTACCAGAGGCACCACCGCTACGCTCCGCGGTCAGTGCAACTAGCGCCGACTGCACGCCCGAAATCGCACGAACAGCGTCCTCTGCGGCTTTGCGGACCGGCTCCCAGGCCTTCACCGCGGCTGCGTCGACCGTCAGTGAGAAAAAAACCTTTCCGTCGGAAACCACGACGTCGGAAAGGACCCGTGCATCCGGCAGCGCTACCCCATTCGGCGATGGCACTTTTGCCAGCGCTGCGAGGACTTGGTTTTTGCTCACTGCCATAGATGCATGTTCCCGCTTGGAGCGTCACCATATGCAAGGCGGCGGCCCGGTCAATCGGTTCGGTCGGGAAGCGGTTGACGGACCCGCCTTGGCAATGACCTATTGGGAGATAGGCATCGGCTGTCGGCCGGCCAAGAGAGGTCAAGAGAAGTGAAGGAGACACGCAATGGCGAAGGTGGCGTTTCTGGGTCTGGGTGTCATGGGCTACCCGATGGCGGGGCACCTGAAGAACAAGGGTGGGCACGAGGTGACCGTCTACAACCGCACCGCCGCCAAGGCCGAGCAATGGGTCAAACAACATGGCGGCAAGTCAGCCCCAACCCCCAAAGCCGCTGCCGAGGGCCAGGATTTTGTGATGGCTTGCGTAGGCAATGATAATGACTTGCGCGAAGTAACGCTCGGACCGAACGGCGCTTTCGCCGGCATAAGTAAGGGCAAGGTATTCGTCGATCACACGACCGCCTCTGCCGAAATTGCCCGAGAGCTTTACGCAGCGGCAAAAAAAGGCGGCTTTGATTGCGTCGACGCCCCAGTGTCGGGCGGTCAGGCCGGCGCAGAAAATGGCGCTCTCACAGTGATGTGCGGCGGTGATACTGAACCTTTCGGCCGAGCGGAAAAAGTAATCGCGTCCTATGCGCGCGCCTGTAATTTGCTCGGCCCACCGGGTTCGGGACAACTCTCGAAGATGGTCAACCAGATCTGTATCGCCGGGCTGGTGCAAGGCCTTGCCGAAGGACTGCACTTTGCTAAAAAATCCGGCCTCGATATCGAAAAACTGATCGCAACGATTTCCAAAGGTGCAGCACAATCGTGGCAGATGGAAAATCGCTACAAGACCATGGCCGCCAACAAATTCGATTTCGGCTTTGCGGTCGACTGGATGCGGAAGGACCTGGGAATTTGTCTGGGTGAAGCGCGCAAGAATGGCGCACATCTTCCCGTCACCGCGCTAGTCGATCAGTTCTACTCGGAGATCCAGGCCATGGGCGGCAAGCGTTGGGATACGTCGAGCTTGATTGCACTGCTCGATCGCTGATATCGACGCGCGTTCAAAGTCACGCTTTCGCGCTCGGCCGCGCTGACACGGTGGCGTGCCAGCGTTTCACGTTGTTCGCGCCCTCGGGCACCGTGAGCCGGCTCGGCTTCATGAAGTCGACCGCAACCTGCATCGTGATATCGGCGACGGTATAGCAATCGCCGGCGACGAATTCCCGCGAGGCAAGTTCGCGATCCATCATTTCAAGGAACCAGGTCACACGTGGCCTATTGGCGTCGGCCCAGGCGGGCACCTGCGGCACCTCCAGCTCTTTCATTGCGGGGTGCGTGTGTCGAAACACAGCGGCGACATTGGCGAAAAAATTGATCTCGGCACGCCTGTTCCACATCTCGACAATGGCGGCGTCCTTCGGACCGACCCCGAACAGCGGCGGGTCAGGATGCTGCATCTCGAAATAACGGCAGATCGCGATCGACTCTGTAATGATGGTGCCGTCGTCGAGAACCAGCGCCGGCATTCTCTGCAGCGGATTGATCGCCGTATATTCCGGCGTCTTGTGCTGCATCGCTACCATGTCGACCTGTTCGGTCGGTACCGCGACGCCCTTCTCCGCGAGGAAACTCCGGGTACGGCGCGGATTCGGCGCAAGCCGGCTGTCATAGAGTTTCATTCGGCCCCCATAGCCATGCGTTTAGCTCCCTCCTCAGCCGAACATGGGCAAAATCGGCTGTCAAAGCCCCTGTAAGAGTTCGTTAACCAGGGATTTTAGGTCACTCTTAAGCCTGGTCTTAAGGATTTTGCGCAACGCTCCACTGGTCTTTTGTGAGTGCGGCGCCCGTTGATGCCGATCCCCGGCGAACAACCAGATCTCAAGGCCCTGCCACCGGAAAGCTCGCCGGTGAACCGACGTCTTGCGACTCAACACGTGCGCGAGGCACGTGACCGTTTGACCTCCTCCGGCGAGACCAAACCGGCTTTCGAGTACGAGTTACTGCGCCAATACGCCCAGAACCGGATTTCCGCATCACTCGTCATTCTGCTTCTCGTCGCGACCGTCGGCTTCATGTCCAGTGTTTGGAGCGGAGCATTGGCTGCTGGGACGTGGACGGTGGCCGTACTGGTGACGCACGCCGTCATAGTGACCAAGTGCCGGCAGTTCCTCGAAAAGCCAGCTAACGAGATTTCGATCCGCGCGTGGCGAGTGCGTTTCATCACGCTCGATCTTTTCTACGGATTGGCCTGGATGTTCATCCTGATCCATCCGGTCGGCATCGACGACAACTCCAGCACATTCATGTTGTTTGTCATGTTGCTGGTCGTTGCAGTGTCCAGCATGCTCGCGTCGAGCCTGCCAATGGCAGTGTTTGCCGCGACCTTTCCGGTCACCACAGCTATTGCGCTTGACTTCGTGCTGCAAGGCAGGCTGCGGGACTACATCCTTTCGGTCATGGCGCTCACAGCGCAAGGCTACTTCGCCGCGCTTACGTACCAGCTCTATTCGAGCACTTTAGCGACACTACAGGCGCGCGCCGAAAAGGATGCATTGATCGGCGAGCTTGAGCAGGCAAAGGCAAATTCAGACGAAGCGCGCCGACGAGCCGAGGCCGCGAACATCGCAAAGTCTCGTTTCCTGGCGCAGATGAGCCACGAATTACGCACTCCGCTCAACGCCATCCTCGGATTCTCGGAGGTCATGAAGGCCGAAGTCTTCGGGGCGCATACGGTTCCGGCCTACAAGGAATATGCGTCGGACATCCACAGCTCGGGTGTCCACCTTCTCGGGCTTATCAATGAGATTCTCGACCTTTCGCGAATTGAAGCGGGACGTTATGAGCTCAATGAGGAATCTGTCTCGCTCGTTGCCATGGTGGAGGATTGTCATCACCTGCTGAAGCTGCGCGCGACCAGCCGGAACATAACAATCCACGAGATGTTTGAGGCGGAATTGCCCCCGCTGTGGGCGGACGAGCGTGCAATCCGCCAGATCTGCCTCAACCTCTTGTCAAACGCGATCAAGTTCACGCCGCAGGGCGGCGAAATCTGGCTGAAGATCGGGTGGACGGCCTCCGGCGGTCAGTACATCAGTGTCAAGGATACAGGGGCGGGAATTCCGGAGGAGGAAATCCCGGTCGTTCTTGCATCATTTGGCCAAGGGTCTAATTCGATCAAGTCGGCCGAACAAGGTGCCGGCCTCGGTCTGCCGATCGCCAAAAGTCTCGTCGTTCTGCACGGCGGCGGCTTCACTCTGACGTCGAAACTGCGTATCGGTACCGAAGTGATCGTCACCTTTCCTCCTGAGCGCGTTGTCGCCGCCACGCCGCCCTTGTCAGAACGCGCGCCATCGATTTCCTCCGCGGCCGAACCGGACATCAGCTCCCCGGAAAAAAAACAGGTCGGTCGGCGGCCCCTTTTCCGTGCCGGCTCCTAGGGTTTCAGCCTTGCGACAATCGCGCGATTGCCTTCCTGCGTGCGGTGCTTATGGTCACGCTCGACTCGGCTTTGAGACTGTCCCCATGATCGAGACACCCTGCGTCAAAATCTGCACGGTCGACGCCCGTCAGGGCTTTTGCCTCGGATGCGGGCGTACAATTGATGAAATCGCCCGCTGGGCCGAGATGAGCGCCGCAAAGCGCAGCCGTATTATGAATGAGTTGCCTGAACGGCGTATGGCCCAAGGCGTCACGAAAATGACCGCGGCAATGGGATGACACCGTGAGCCGCCGTCTCGTTTGGTCCCTCCTGCTGGGTGTCGCGCTATCGCTGGCCGCCTTGATCGCCAGCCGCGACCAGGATGCCATCACCAGCCTTCTTCGCCACGACATCGGCTCGCTTGCCATCAAAATTGTACTTGTAGTCTTTGTCGGCGGACTGGTGTTGGTGGTGTTTCGGGAAAGACTGTCAAAGGCCATCGAGGCCGCGCTTTTTTGGACTGTCATCGGCCTGCTGCTCGTCGTTGGCTACAGCTATCGCCTTGAATTGCGCGAAATTGCTGATCGAGTCATTGCCGAATTGGTTCCCGGTCACGTAGCGGGCCATGGCCGCAACGTCGAAGTCGTGCGCGGTCATGGTGGAGATTTCTCGGTCGCCGCCCATATTAACGGCACACGAGTTCCAATGGTCTTGGACACCGGCGCAACATCGGTGGTGCTGACACAGGAAGCAGCCAAGGCCGCGGGTTTGCCGATCGAAGTGCTCAACTACACGGTGAATATCGACACCGCCAATGGTCGCACGCGCGCCGCGGCGGTGACTCTCGATCGCGTTGCGGTCGGTGGGCTTACGGAACGCGCGGTTTCGGCCCTCGTCGTGCAGCCGGGGCACCTCAAGAACAACTTGCTGGGGATGAGCTTTCTCAACCGTCTGGAAAGCTGGGAAGTGCGCGGCGACAGGCTCCGCATGCGCGGAACGCCCTGAACAAAGCCAGCTAGATCATGCTGGCGGCAAAGCGCAGCGCAACCAGAATCAGAAAAATGCCAAATGCAATTTCCAGTTTTCGGCGCGGCAGCCAATGCGCCAAGCGCACACCATAGCTCGTCGTGTAACTCGAGACCGGCGCCATCAAGACCA
>Ga0105249_10005578_pt1 | contig 10882 bp, 8 predicted proteins | sample KBSS44metaG_FD_81522 | JGI IMG/M metagenome (GOLD analysis project Ga0105249, IMG submission 81522) | Switchgrass rhizosphere microbial communities from Kellogg Biological Station, Michigan, USA - KBS S4-4 metaG | ecosystem: Host-associated > Plants > Roots > Rhizosphere > Soil | place...
AGCCCGTGGAGCTGCCTCAGGGCCTCCGTTGGGACGCGCTCGGTCAATATCGAGAGATCCTTGCCGGCCTTCGCGCGGCGACGCGACGCGGATACGACCTGCAGAGTATCGGGGTCGATACGTGGGGCGTCGACGGCGGCCTGCTGGATGGCGATGGGTCGCTGCTCGGACCCCCGGTCGCGTATCGGGACCCTGGCCATGAGCGGGGAGTGGAGGCGGTCCACGCCCGGATCCCGCCCGACGCCTTGTACCAGCGCAATGGCCTGCAGTTCCTGCCGTTCAACTCGTTGTATCAGCTCGCCGCCGCGCGGGCGTCGGCCTCCTTCGCGTCAGCGAAGAGGTTTCTCCTCATGCCCGACCTCTTCGCGTACTGGCTCACCGGCACGATGGCGGCCGAACGCACGAACGCGTCGACCACTGGGCTCCTCGACCCGCGCACGCGCCAGTGGGCGGTCGACCTCATCGATGACCTGGGCTTTTCGCGCGAACTGTTCCCGCCGCTGCGCGACCCGGGGCAACAGCTCGGTCCGATCCGGGCGGAGGTGGCCGCCGCGACCGGCCAACCCGAAGGCACGGCGGTGACATCGGTCGGTTCCCACGACACGGCATCTGCCGTCGTCGCGGTGCCGGCATCCGAAGACCGGTTCGCGTACATCTCGAGCGGAACGTGGTCCCTCGTCGGCCTCGAGCTCGAAGAGCCGATCCTCTCCGAGGCCAGCCGAGCGGCGAACTTCACCAACGAAGGAGGCGTCGACGGACGCGTCCGGTTCCTCCGGAACGTGATGGGACTGTGGTTGCTGCAGGAAACGCTGCGGGCATGGGACCGAGCGGGGACCCCGGAGGAGCTTGAGGGGTTGCTCGCTGCCGCCGAGGGGTTGCCTGCCGGCGGACCGCGTATCGATCCCGATGACGGGTCGTTCCTATCTCCCGGGGACATGCCGGCCCGGATCGAGGAGGCATGCCAACGGTCGGACCAGCCGGTACCGGCGACGCGACCGGCCCTCGTGCGATGCATCCTCGACAGCCTTGCGGATGCCTACGCCCGGGCTATCGCCGACGCTCGACGACTATCGGGCAAGGACGTCACCACCGTGCACGTCGTTGGCGGCGGCTCCCTGAATGCGCCACTCTGTCAGCTGACCGCAGATGCCTGCGGCCTGCCGGTGGTGGCTGGACCCGTGGAGGCGACGGCTATCGGAAACGTTCTCATCCAGGCCCGCGCCCAAGGGTTCATCGAGGGTAGCCTCGAGACACTGCGGGCATCGGTCCGCGCGACGAACGATCTGAGGACCTTCATGCCGGTCGCTGGACCCACACGAGCTCTTCCGGTCGTCGGGTGACGCGCCGGCGCTTCCCGCGCTGGCACGAGGTCCGTCCGTATCTGCGGACGGGACCGATCCACCTTTCGCCAGTGGAGCGCCGGCTTGCCTCGGCGGCGACGATCCGCGACCTGCGGACGATCGCGAGACGTCGTGTGCCGCGGGCCGTCTTCGACTACACGGACGGTGCCGCCGAGACCGAGACGAGCCTCCGGCGCTCGCGGGATGCCTACGCGAGGATCGAATTCGTGCCGCACGTCCTGCGCGACGTGTCGGAGCTCGACACCTCGACGACCATCCTCGGCCGACCGTCGGCGCTGCCGCTGGTCTTTGCGCCGACCGGCTTCACCCGGTTGATGAACCACGAGGGGGAGCCGGCCGTCGCGCGGGTCGCCGCGAGGCTCGGCATCCCGTACGCGCTCTCGACGCTCGGCACGACCTCGCCAGAGGACCTCGCCGGCGTCGCGCCCGACACGAACAAGTGGTTCCAGCTCTACATCTGGAACGACCGCGAGGCGGTGCGCGAGCTGGTCAGGCGCGCTCGGGCTGCCGGATACACGGCGCTCGTCCTGACGGTCGACACCCCCGTCGCCGGGAAGCGTCTTCGTGATGTCCGCAACGGGTTCACGATCCCGCCGACGCTCTCCGCCCGCACCGTGTTCGACATCGCGCTGCACCCGGGCTGGTGGTTTAACCTGCTTTCGACCGAGCCCCTGCAGTTCGCCGTCTTCAGCGAGACCGACGGAACGGTCGCCGAGCTGATCGATCGCGTCTTCGATCCGACCATCACCACGGCCGATCTCGCCTGGATCCGGGACGACTGGGACGGGCCGATCGTCGTCAAGGGCATCCAGTCGGTCGAGGACGCGTGCCTCGTCGTCGATGCGGGCGCGGACGCGATCGTGATCTCGAACCACGGCGGGCGGCAGCTCGACCGCGCCCCGACCCCCCTCGAGCAGCTCCCGTCGATCGCGGCCGCGGTCGGTGACCGCGCAGAGGTCTACGTCGATGGCGGCATCCTGTCCGGTGGCGACATCGTGGCCGCCGTCGCCACCGGCGCTCGCGCCGCGCTTGTCGGTCGTGCCTATCTCTACGGGTTGATGGCGGGCGGCGAACGCGGCGTGCAACGTGCCGCCGACATCCTCGAGAGCGAGTTCCTGCGGACCATGCGCCTGCTTGGGGTGCGCACCGTGGCTGAGCTCGGTCCGGACCGTGTCCGGCTCCGCGCCACGGAACCTTGACGCTGCCGCCGACGCGACCCTATCCTCGGCCCCGAGGGAGCGCAAACGTTAAGCGCTATCGATAAACCGCCGTGGCAAGCGGCCGCGAGGCATCTGACGGCGAGGGAGGCGAGGTGTCGGAGTTCCCCAGCTTCGCGCTGACGGGCCAGACCGCCCTGGTGACGGGCGCCGCCCGTGGGCTCGGTCGGGCGATCGCGCTGGCCCTCGCAGATGCGGGCGCCGACGTGGCCCTCGGGCTCCGTCGCGACGGCACGGCCGACAAGCTCATCGCCGAGATCGAGGCCATGGGCCGCCGGGCGATGGGCGTGCAGATGGACGTCACGCGGCTCGAGGAGATCGCCCCGGCCATCGATGCCGTCGTCGAGCGGTTCGGTCGGCTCGACATCCTCATCAACAACGCCGGTCTTGGCCCGGAGAACCTTGCCGTCGACGTCACGGAAGCCGACTACGACCTGACGATGGCCGTCAACGTGAAGGGCACCTTCTTCACGAGCCAGGCCGCGGGCCGCGTCATGATCCGACAGGGTGGCGGCCGGATCGTCAACCTCAGCTCGCAGGCGGGCTTCATCGCCCTGCCGACCGAGTCGATCTACTGCGCCTCGAAGGCTGCCGTCGCACACCTGACGAAATGTCTCGCGGTCGAATGGGGTGAGTACGGGATCAACGTCAACGCCGTGGCGCCGACGTTCATCCGCACCGATGGCACATCCGAAGCCCTCGCCGACCCCGCCTTCGAAGCGGACGTTCGCGAGCGGATCGCCGCCCTCCATCGCATCGGCGAGCCGGTTGACGTGGCCGGCGCTGTGGTGTTCCTCGCCTCCCCGGCGGCGAGTCTCGTGAGCGGGGTCACGCTGCTCGTCGACGGCGGCTGGACCGCACGTTGAGCGAGGGCTTCACGACCGTCTACGGTCGGAACCTGGTCGGGGAGCTGCCCAACTTCGTCCATCGACCGTACCTGGTCGTGACGATGGCGGACCTCTGGCCGCTGTTCTCCGAGACGCTCGAGGGCCCGGGCTTCGGCGGCGTTCATCTGGTGCAGACGCTGGACGTCGTCGAGCTCGACGCGACGCTGGCCGCTCTTCCGACCGCCTCGTCCGTCATCGGGGTCGGCGGCGGGCAGGCGATCGACGTCGCGAAGTTCATCGCCTGGCGCCGCCGGCTGCCGCTCTTCCAGGTCCCGACCGCGATGACCGTGAACGCGCCGTTCGGGCATCGTTCCGGGCTGCGCCGCGACGGTGTCGTTCGCTACCTCGGCTACGCGATCCCGGAGGCGGTCTACGTCGACTTCGACGTCATCCGGAGCGCGCCCGTCGGGCTGAACCGTGCCGGCGTCGGCGACATCCTTTGCTACCACACGGCGCACCTCGACTGGCGGTTGACGCGCGACCTTGGCAAGGAGGAGCGCCAATGGCCCTACGACGCGGGGCTGGTGGGCGAGGCGCGGCAGCGCCTCGACGCGGTCGTCGATGCGCTCGATGACATCCACGACGTGAACGATCACGGCATCCGGACGCTGATGGATGCGCATCGCTGGGGTGGCCAGACGTTCCATGCCTCGGGCTGGAACCCGCGCCATATCGAGGGGGTCGAACACTTCTTCTTCTACAACCTCGAGAAACGGACGGGACGCCACTTCATCCACGGGCAGCCGGTCGGGCTCGGCATCGTGCTCGGATCGGTCATGCATGGCGTGGGGGCCGACGAGATGGTCGCGGCGCTCGCGCGGGCCGGTGTCGACATCCGCCCGGAAGCCATGGGCGTCACTTGGGAGGACGCCGAGGCCGCGATGCGGACCCTCGGGACGTTCGTACGCGAGGCGGGTCTCTGGCATTCGATCGCCGATGAGCGGGCGGTCGATGACGCGATCGTCGCCGAGGTCCGCGCGCGGGTGACGGCGGCATACGGCCCGTGGCTGGCGGCCACGTGAAGGTCGGGATCACGCTGCCCCAGGGCTGCGACCGCGAGTACCTGGGCCTCGACGCGCATACCGCCTGGTCGAGGACGATCGAGGCGGCCCGGCAAGCGGAGGCGCTCGGGTTCGAGTCGCTCTGGCTGTACGACCACTTCCAGGTCGACCCGCCGCTCATCGATGCGCCGGTCTTCGAGCCGTTCGTCGAGCTGACGGCGATCGCCGGCGTGACGTCGCGGGCGCGCCTCGGGCACCTCGTGCTGGCCGCCGCCTATCGGCCCGCTGCGCTGACGGCCAAGATGATCTCGACGCTCGACGTGGTGTCGGGCGGGCGCGCCGAGCTCGGCATCGGCGCCGGCTGGAAGGAAGACGAGTGGCGCGCCTACGGCTACGGCTTCCCGGACGCGCCGGAGCGGCTGGCGATCCTTAGCGACCATCTCGAGGTGATCAGCCGGATGCTCGGGCCGGGGCACGCCACGTTCGCCGGGCAGTACGCATCGGTGGAGGAGGCGATCCACGAGCCGAAGTCGGCGGGGGCCCGGATCCCGGTCCTCATCGGGGGCAACGGGCCGAAGGTGACGTGGCGGCTCGCCGCTCGGTTCGCCGATGAGCTCAACCTCGACGCGATGATGCCCGATGAGCTCGAAGGTGCCCTCCCGGTGATCGCATCGCGCTGCGAGGAGATCGGTCGGGACCCGGCCACCCTCCGCGTGTCCGTCCACATCTGGGGTCGACCCGATGCACCGGCCGGGCCGGAGCGTCGCGAGCGCCTCCGCCAGTTCCGTGACGCCGGCGCGTCGCGGGTCATGGTCCAGGGCTTCGCCGCGGTCTCGGATCCGGGACACCTCGAGCGCGTCGCCGAGGACTGCGCCGCCGTCGGGTTGCTCTAGGACCCGGCACCCGATCCCGAGCACGGGGTCGTCATCCGTCGCATCCGCATCGACATCCGTCCGGCCGCGGCCGCCGACCCTTGCCCGCATCGCGCCCCCACGGTGGGGAAGAGCATCAGGGCGACCCCCACACCTCGACCTCGGATCTTCTCCACCGAAAGGAACGGCACGATGGCCCTCGCCCGGATCGCCCCGCTCGACCGCCCCCGCCCCGATGACTTCGCCGCCTTCGCCGCTGGGATCCGCGGCACGGTCATCCGCCCCGATGACGATGGCTACGACCAGGCTCGCGAGGTCCACAACGCCAACTACGATCGTCGGCCATTGAGCATCGTCCGGGCGTCATCCGCCGCCGACGTGGCGCGGACCGTGCTGTTCGCCCGTGAGACCGGGCTCGAGCTTGCCGTCCGCGGGGGCGCCCACAGCCTCGCCGGGTTCAGCGCGACCGATGGCGGCATCGTCCTCGATCTCGGCGAGATGAAGGGCCTGCACATCGATCCGATCCGCCGTCTGGCCTGGGCGCAGGCCGGGCTTCGCGCCGGTGAGTACACCGCCGCTGCGGCAGCCCACGGGCTGGCGACGCCGTTCGGCGACACCGGCAGCGTTGGGATCGCCGGTCTGACGCTCGGTGGCGGGATCGGCTGGCTGGTGCGCAAGTACGGCCTGGCGATCGACGCCCTCGTCTCGGTGGAGATCGTCACCGCCGACGGGCGCATCGTGATCGCGAGCGCGAACGAGAACCCTGACCTGTTCTGGGCAGTGCGCGGCGGCGGCGGCAACTTCGGTGTCGTCACGCGCTTCCAATTCAAGCTCTATCCCGTGTCGACCGTGCTCGGCGGCGCGCTCTTCCTCACGCCGACGCGCGAGGCGCTGCGCGGTCTCGAGGCCGTCGCGGCTGCCGCGCCCGAGGCGCTCTCGACGATCTCGATGCTGATGCCAGCCCCGCCGGCGCCGTTCATCCCGGAGTCCGTCCAGGGCAAGCAGACCCTCGCGGTCATGTTCGTCTACGACGGCGACCCCGAGTCCGGACAGCAGGCGTTGGAGCCGTTCCGAGCCCTCTCGGAACCCATGGCCGAGTTCGTGATGCCGATGCCGTACGTTGGGATCTACGAGATGCTCAAGGCGGCCGAGCAGCGGGCACCCGCCTCGCATCGCTCGCTGTTCCTCGAGACGCTCGACGACGCCGCGGTCGATGAGATCGTCACCCGGATGTCCGCGCCGAGCTCACCGCATGCCATGACCCAGATCCGGATCCTCGGCGGTCAGATGGCGCGCGTGCCTGCCGACGCGACGGCGTTCGCTCATCGCGACGCCAAGGTGATGCTCACGATCATCACGCCGTTCGAGGACCCCTCCGAGGCGCCGATCCACGCGGCGTGGACCCACGGGTACTACGAGGCGCTCCGCCCGCGCTCGAGCGGCGTCTACTCGAATTTCCTCGAGGTCGAGGGTGAGGACCGGATCCGCGAGGCCTATCCCGACGCCACGTATCGGCGGCTCGCGCAGATCAAGCGCCGGTACGACCCGACGAACCTGTTCCGGCTCAACCAGAACATCGCTCCGGCGCCGTCCGTCGCCTGACGAACGCCCAGCGGTCTCGCCGGCGCTCCTTCGGGGGCGTCGGCGTCCTAGTTTGCAGAGCCGCCGCGCTACTTCGCCGGGAGTGTCCGACCGAATGCGATCGCCCGGCGGATCCAACCGTCCAAGGCGTCGTCCTCGGCGACGACATCCGGCGGCAGCGTCGCGTAACCCTTCATCGATCGTCCCGCCATCGGCTCGAACGGGGCGGCGCCCGGTAGCGCGAGCAGCTCGACGCGGTCGTCGTCGGGGAGCCGGATCATCCAGTGCTCCGCGAACAGCCCCGTGACCAGGTTGCCGCCGACGAACAGGGCCGGATAGCCGAACATCTTCCGGCGCTCAGCCTCGGGAAAGCGCGCCGCGGCGGCGTCGAATCGAGCGACCAGGCCCGGCGAAGACTTCTCGAACTTCGGCATATCAGATGCCCTCGATGCGGCGCGGCGAGAGACGTGGACCGTAGCGCGGTGCCTGCACCCCGCTGAGCTCCAGGAGACGAACGACGAGGGCGCGCCGTCCTCGGTATGGCTCGAGCAGCTCGAGCATCCGCGCATCCGTCGCCCGCGGCTCGCCGGCGAGCGCGTAGGCCACGAGATGGGGGAGGTGGAAGTCGCCGACGCTGACCGCGTCGACGTCGCCCAGGGCCCGGACGCCGACCTCGGCGGCGGTCCAGGGTCCTATCCCCGGGATCGACCGCAGCCGCGCGTAGGCCGCATCGAGTGGGGCGTCGACGAGTCGCTCGAATGTCGCCGCATCGCGGGAGATCGCGCGGATCAGGTCGGCGCGACGACGTTCCAGACCGAGCGGATGGAACGCCCAGTAGGGAAGCGCCGCGAGTGTGGCCGGCGCCGGGAACACGCGCAGTCCGAGCTCGGCGGGCCCAGGTGCCGGCTCGCCATACCGCCGGACCAACGCGTGGAACGTCCGATGGGCCTCAGTGCCCGTGACCTTCTGTTCGAGGATCGCCGGGATCAGCGACTCGAGGACCGCACCGGTGTGCAGGACGCGGACACCCGGGCGACGCTTCGCGAGGGTCGCGATGCGCGGATCGGCGGCGTCGAGCAACTCATCGGTACTGCCACTGAACAGACCCGGGACGCGGGCGACGGCCGCTTCAGCTCCCGGTCCCCAGCCATCGGCCCTGACACGCCGTGGCCCGACCGACGCGATACCGATCGTCGCCGGCCCATCGGGCGTGCGGGTCGTCCACCAGGCGCAGTCGCGCGCGAGCCGGATCGTCCGATCGCCGTGCCCGCGGACGAGCGGACCAAGCGATGCCGGGAGGTCGACCGGAGCAGCAAGATCGAGGGTGAAAGTCGAGTCGGGCGCGGGCACGGCACAGAGTCTGTCACGACCGCGATATGCGGGAGCGAAGAACCGCATAAGTCACAGGTGAGCCGCCGATGGTACTGTTCCGCCCGACGTGCGACGCCCCCGGGTCGTCGCGAGCATGACGCTCATCGTGATGTTCGCTGCGGTCGCCGTCCCAGGACCGGTGGGTTCATGGGCCTTCAGCCCGAACCGAACCCCCTCCGCGGAATACTTCGCGTCAGTGGAGATGGCCGCGTCTGTCCGTGGGCCGGTGACGACGATCCTGCCCTTGGATCCGTACGCTCGCTCTGCGGGTGTGCTGGATGAACAGATGACACTTCGCGAACCCGACTTCGTAGCCCAGCCGCTCCGGGTCCGGTCGAAGGTCGCCCAGCCCACCGTGAAGCCGGCGGTGGTCCGGAAGCCACGCTGGCGGCTGGACGGCAACATCTCGTGGTACGGCCCTGGGTTCTACGGCAAACGCACCGCATGCGGCGTCGCGATGACGCGCGGGCTCATCGGTGTCGCCCATCGATCGCTGCCTTGCGGGACGCGGGTGACCTTCAAGAACCCAAGGAATGGTCGGGTGGTGACGGCTCGAGTCGTCGACCGAGGCCCATACGTTTCGGGCCGCCAGTGGGACCTGACGGGCGGGTTGTGCCGCGCCCTTGGCCACTGCTACACCGGATCGATCTACTGGAAGCTCGGCGGTCGCTGACCGCGCCTGACGCACCCCGCCGGACATGACCGGAGGGCAGCCGCGGGACGGCTACCCTCCGGGAGCTGCGCTTGAGAGGTGCTGGCTACCGCAGGTAGAAGATCTGGTCGACGACGACCTTCGGGTGACCTGATGTACCCGACACCACGATGCGGATCGAGTGGTTGCCGATCGTCGACCACGCCTTGGTGAAGACCAGCTTCCGATCGGCGATGACCGCCGCGTTCATATTCACGGTCTTCACGAAGTGGCCATCGATGTACACCTTGGCGGAGCCGTAGGCGGGACCCATCCGGGCGTACCAGCCGACGCGATTGCCGCGGAAGCTGACCGTCGCCGTCGAGTTCGCCCTCGACGAGACTTTCGCCTTGCCACCGACGTAGACCGCCGAGTTGGACAGGGCCCAGGTCCCGGTGAAGTGCATCGCGGCACTCGACTCACTGACGCTGACCGTCGTGAACGGCACGCTGCAGCGCGGTCCGCTGTGGTTGTTGCCGTTGTCGTACGTGTACACGCAGATGCGGTACGTCAGTGCCGAGTTCGGCAGGTCGAGCGAGATGCCTGGAGCAGCAGACGCGGGAACGACGCCGACGTCCTGGGGAAGGCCGCCGTTGACGATCTTCCTGACGAGATACTCCTTGACGCCACTGCCCCCGACGTTGTCGGTCGCAGCCGGCCACGTGATCCGCACCGGGATACCGAAGCGCCCCGAACCGAACAGGGTGTAGTTGACGGCAGTCGTGGCATTGGGCGGCGTCGTATCGGTCGTCACGAGGATGTCGTCGCTCGAGACGCCCGACCAGTTGCCGGCGGCGTCGCGCCACTGGACGTAGACCGTCTTCGTGCCGAGGCCCGCGGTCATGGTCCACGCGATGGGGTTGGTGTAGGTGTACGAGGTGGCGTCAGCGCCGCTCAGGCGGCCGTTGCCATCGACGGTCGAGTCATTAGAGATGCGGACGAGGCTGAGACCGCTGCCGCTGTCAGTCGCGGGGACCGACATCACGACATTCGGATTGCTCGTCGTGGCCGCACCGCCGTTGATCGCGACGCTGCCCGAAGGCGGCGTGGAGTCCGATGCGGGCAGGGCCATGAAGCCATGGAGGTAGAACTTGAGGTTCGTGCCGGCCTTGTTGAGCAGGTTGTTGGCGATGACGGCGATGCCGCTCGCCGACGTGACCTCCTGCTTCGTCGTCGACGCGTCATCGATGAGCGTCTCGCTCGAGCTCTTGATGAACGTCACGCCGCGCTTCACGATCTCGTCGGCTGGGCCGCGGAAGTCGAAGGCGTTCGGGCCGCTGAGCGGCGCCGACTTGCGATAGATGACCCCGCCACCGTTCGGCGCGGTAAGGAACACGTAGATGGTGTTCAGCTCTTCGCTGATCGCAAGTTGCGGGCGCGTTTCACAGTCACCGGCGGTGCCGACGAGCCGAGGCGCATCCCAGGTCCCGCCAGTCGTGCGCCGATAAAGCGGCGTCAGCAGCCTTGTCTTGAGGGTCGCGCAGTTGACGGTGTCGGTGTTGGCCTTGCCGACCATGTACACCGCGCCGTCGGAGGTCGCCTTCATGTTGATGTGGTTGTCGGCATAGATGTTGCCGAGACCGCCGTTGGGCAGCTTGTCCGTCGACCAGTTCCCACCGACCGTCGGGTCGGCGCCAGCGGCGATCGTCGAGAAGTAGTACCCGTTGTTCGTGGCCGCGGGCAGGTCGTCCTGGTCGCTCCACATCACGCCGACCGTGTTCTTGGAGCCGTTTCCGAACGCGATCACCGACGCGATGTCGCTGTCCGACATGGCCCCGACGTTGATCGTATTGCTGCCCTGGGTCGGGAGCTGGGCAGCCGCCGTCCAGGTCTGGCCGTTGTCGTCCGAGAAGCTGTAGCGGACCTCGTGCGCCTGGGTCAAGACGACCCACAGTCGACCG
>Ga0105249_10005581_pt1 | contig 10880 bp, 10 predicted proteins | sample KBSS44metaG_FD_81522 | JGI IMG/M metagenome (GOLD analysis project Ga0105249, IMG submission 81522) | Switchgrass rhizosphere microbial communities from Kellogg Biological Station, Michigan, USA - KBS S4-4 metaG | ecosystem: Host-associated > Plants > Roots > Rhizosphere > Soil | place...
GCGCAGGTCCGCCGCCTGGTTCAACTGCAGAACAATAGGCCCCTGCTGATATCTCGAAAATCCGCTTTTCTGCACCGTGACTTCATAACGGCCGGCAGGCAAGAGGGAAAAGCGGAACGCTCCCTCCGCCGACGACATGGTTTCCTTGGTTGCGTTGGTGTCCAGATTCCTGGCTTCGACCTTCGCATCGGCAATCACTGCGCCGGTGGAATCCTGAATTGTGCCAAGAATATCGCCCGTTGTGGATTGGGCAAAAGAAGTGAGAGCCGACGCCGCGAGAAGCGTCAGCAACAAGACAATCTTCATGAAAAACCCCCTAGAAGAAGCTACTTTGCTTATGCAAGTCCTAAACGCAAGCCGATTGGCCTGAGGATAGCACAAAAGTGGTACGGCTTTTTCACCTCGAAGTGGGTCTTCCTGACGGGATTACAATACGGTTATGAGGCGAATTTGCGCACTTATTTTATTGCTCGGTGCCGGATTGATCGCGTCACAGGCGGATTATCTTAGCGCCAAGCGGAAGTTTCAGGCAATCGAAAGGTATCAGGTGAAGCCGGGGACCCGCCTCCCTATTTCCTCGACAGAGCTCAACGCCTACGTGCAGACCGAACTGCGGGAAGCTGTTCCGCAAGGTGTCCGCGACCCACGAGTTGATCTGCAAGCGGGCAACATTGCCACTGGGCGGGCACTGATCAATTTTCTGAAGATCCAGAGTGCGCGCGGCGGCGATCCTGGCTGGCTCATGAAGAAGCTGCTCGATGGAGAGCATGAAGTAGTGGTGACTACCAGGATCAGTTCCAGCGCAGGCAGAGCCACAGTGTTCCTGCAGCGTGTGGAAGTGGGAGGAATTCCTATTGAGGGCGGAGCTCTCGATTTTCTGATCGAGAATTACCTGCTGCCGAATTACCCCAATGCGCAGATCAACCGCCCCTTCGATTTGAAGTACCGCATGGACCGTTTAGAGGTCAGTCCTGGCGTCGCTTACGTCGTCATGAAGTAGCGATGATTTTCTGCGCTACCTGCTTCGCCATGCGAACGCAATCCGGTATTCCAATTCCGTAGTAAGCATTTCCCACCAGGTGGAGACCGGGAAAGTCTTTCAGCATGTCTTCGATCAATTGAATGCGCGCAGCGTGGCCGACGGTGTATTGCGGCATGGAGTCAGGCCACGGAATCACGCGCTCCAGTAGCGGCGTAGCCGTGATGCCCATCTTCTGCCGAAGCTCCGGAAGAACATCCTTCACGTTGCCGTTCACGAAACACCGCAGCAGCACTTTATCGGCGGGCACGCGATGGTCAAACTTGGTGCCAACCCAAGTGCAGGCAGCGATGCTCTTGCGTTCCCTCTTCGGTACCAGAAAGCCGAATCCGTTCAAAGGATGCTGAACTTCGCTCTTGTTGAACACCAACGCAACAACGGTGGACGAACTGTACGTCATGGGAGGAAACAGACTGGGCACCAACTCGGGCTTACAGGCGATCACAACCTGGTCCGCCTCCATCCAGTCTCCATCGACGCGCAGGCGATAGCCCTTCTCGATCTTCTCGACCTTGCCTTGGACTAGCTCAGCCTTCGTGCGCAGCTGGAGCTGCGAAATCAACTGGCCAAAGCCCTGTTTCAGCGTACCGAACAAAGGCGGCGGAGTTGACGCTGCCTTCATCGCGCCGCGCGAAACACTGCCGTACTGCGCTTCCCATTCTACGAATTTCGGAAGAACGCTGGCCGCGCTGAGTTGCGTGACGTCGCCGCCGTAAACTCCAGCGAGTAGGGGCTCGGCAAGGTAATCCACCACTTCCTGGCCGTAGTGATCTTTTACGAAATCCGCCACCGAGCGGTCTTCCTGTTGCTTCACGGGGCGGCGCGTGATCTCGGCCAGCATGCGCAGCTTCGCGCCCCAGCCCAGCAAGGGAGTCCGCATCACCGGACCGAAACGGGCCGGAACCATCAAGGTAAGACCTTCCGGCATCTTGATCATGCGGCCCCCGCGCCAGATATAGGTGGCGCGCAGATGATCGTTCGAGCCGATGATCTGATCGCCAATCCCAAGTTCCTCAATCAGTTCACGAGCCCAGGGCTTGGAATTGATGAAGCTGTCAGGGCCAAGCTCGATGACGCACCCGTTCACGATCTCCGTTTGCAGGAAACCACCCAACTGAGGTTCACGTTCGATGAGCCTAACGGGAATGCCCGCGGCCGAGAGGTAATACGCGGTGGAGAGACCGGAGATTCCTCCGCCGACGATTACAACAGGCTTCATGCTTTGCGTGCTTCTAAGGTCTGAAATCGCGAACCATCTGCACCACAGCCTTCACATTCTCCACTGGAGTTTCCGGCAAAATGCCATGCCCCAGATTGAAAATATGCCCCGGTCGGGTGCCCGTCCGCTTCAATAATTCATGCACGCGCATTTTCAATTCAGGCAACGGCGCAAACAACGCAGCCGGATCCATATTTCCCTGCACGGCCGAGCGATAACTGATATCCAGCCAGGCCTGGTCGATATTAATCCGCCAGTCCACTCCCATCACATCGCCACCGGCCGCATGCAACTCGCGAAAGAACCCCGCCGCACCCGTACCGAAATGAATCACCGGAGCGCCAGTCGAACGGATGCGTTCAATCAAAGCCCGCGAATAAGGCGCAACAAAACGTACGTAATCGTCCGGCCCCAGAGCGCCAACCCAACTATCGAACACCTGAATCACCCGAGCGCCGGACGATACTTGCATCAGCGCAAACGAACCCAGCACATCCACCAGCTTGCCCATTAGCCTGCGCCAGAGAGTCTCATCGCGATACATCATCTGTTTCGTCTTGAGGAAGGTCTTCGAAGGCCCGCCTTCAATCATGTAGCTGGCGAGTGTAAATGGCGCGCCGACAAAACCGATCACCGGAACGCGTCCGGCAAGCGCCTTCACCACTTGTTGAATCGCCTCACCAACGTAGCCAAGGTCATCCGTATTGGAAATGGACAAAGAATCCACATCGGAAGAAGTACGAACGGGATTGTCGATATGCGGGCCTTCGCCCTGCAGGAATTCGAGCTTCAGCCCCATCGGCTCCACCGGCAGTAAAAGGTCGGCGAAAATGATGGCTGCATCCACATCAAGGATTTCCACCGGCTGCAGCGTGACCGCGGCCGCCAGATCGGGACGTTTGCAAATTTCGAGAATACTATGCCTGGCACGGATGTCGCGGTACTGTTTCATGTACCGGCCGGCCTGCCGCATAAACCATACCGGACGAACGTCTGTCGGCCGGCGTCGGCACGCATCGAGAAAACGGCTATTCATTGAAGCCACGCGCATGACAATTCCGATCTGTCTTCGCAGAGATACACGCGAAATCCTTTTGATTTAAATCCCACCGCCCATTGACGGCCCTTCTTCAAGCCATCGATAAAAAACGGCTTGGCCCACGCCTCGCTGTCGATGGTCTTCGGTGCAATTACCGAGGCCGACAGCATCCCCGGAGCCGGAAATCCAGTCCGCGGATCCATAATATGGCTGTAAATCCGCCCTTCGGCCCGGAAGAATTTCTCATAACTCCCGGACGTTGACATCGACTCGTTCTTCAAAAAAACTTCCTGTACCGCCTTGCGCTCATCCCGCGGATCCCGAATGCTGATCCGCCAGCCGCGCTTCTCGTCCGGCGGCGTTCCGATGGCGTATATGCTACTGCCACCTCCGCTCACCATTCCCGATTCGACGCCGTTTTCCTTCAACAGCGCCACCATGCGGTCCACCGCATAACCCTTGCCTATGCCGCCCGGATCGATCTCCACTCCAGGATCATTGAACCGCACCGTCCGCGCCTGCGCATCCAGAATCAGATGCTGGTAGCCTACGTGGGCCAGCGCTCCGCGCACTTCCGCCCGGTGCGGCAAGTGGCCCGATCCCTTATAGAATCCCCACACTTTCATCAGCGGCCCCACCGAAATATCGAAGGCTCCGCCGCTTTGCCGGCTATATTCGACACATTCAGCCAGCAGATCGAACAATTCGTTTGAAACCTTTACCGGCCTCTCCGCGGCGTAGCGATTTATCTGGCTCCACTCGCTTGCCGGACGGTAGTTGGAGAGCAGTTGGTCCAGGCGTTTAGCCTCATCGAACGCCAACTCCACGGCTCCCAGTATTCTGGCGCGGTCGGTTCCATACACGATGATCGAATACGTCGACCCCATGGCGTCCATACTCTCCTCGAAACGCAGGATTTCTGGATCAGCCGCCGTCACCGGCACCCGAAGGGCCAATGCCGCCAACAACAAAAATATCACAAAGCGTTTCACTCGACCGGTTTTTTTTCAGAGGATTCGTCGGGGCGGGGGCGGCCTTTCTTCACCCGTTTCAACAAAGACCCTACCCGGGAACCCAATTCCGCGGCAATCGCGGCTTCAAAATGGAGTTCCGGGATACGGAAAATGTTAAGCCGCTGACCTAATTCCGCGCGGAGGAATCCCCGTGCATGATTTAAGGCGTCTATAGTTTCTTCCTGTTTCTGAGCGTTCGAAGTGAGTATCAGCAGAACGCGGGCCTTCCGGGCATCCGGCGTCACCAGGACATCGCTCACGCCCTGAACGTCAATGCGGGGATCGCCCATTTCATAACTGATCATTTCTTCCAGCTCTTCGCGCATGGCCTGCGAAAGACGTTCTGATCGGCGAGGGTCCATGGGTTACTCCAAAAAGGCTACTCCAACCACTCCAGCGTGGCGGACACCAGAGCAGGTCCAAGCTGCGCGGCGGCTTCGTTCTCCACCGAATGGAGAATGATCTCCGCATTGCCGCGGCTGCTGGAAACCGTCACAGCCGCCACCAGTCCCCTTTGCCACAGGTCCTGGAAATCAATTTCCGCCACCACGACGTTGAACTTGTGCCGCAGCCGGTCTTGCAGGCTCTTGACCACATGCCTCTTCTCTTTCAGAGAATGCGACCCGTCAAGTCTGAGTTCCAGCGTCAGTACGCCGATGCTGGGCATCCGGCCCTAGAAAATCTCCGTCGCCTGCCGTTCATTGACAAAGGCTTCAAAGATATCGCCGGCCTTAACGTCACTGAAGTTCGCCACGGTGACGCCGCATTCAAAGCCGGACTTCACCTCGCTCACGTCGTCCTTAAACCGTTTCAGCGATTCGATCTTGCCGGTATGTATCACCACATTGTCGCGAATGACGCGGACATGGCTGTTGCGCGTCAGCACTCCATCAGTGACCTGGGAACCGGCCACCGTGCCGACCTTCGTAATCTTGAAGACGTCGCGGACAATTGCCCTGCCCTTGAACACTTCCTTATAAACGGGATCGAGCATGCCCGACATCGCCGTCTTGATTTCATCGGTCAGTTCGTAAATGATCGAGTGCAGCCGGATATCGACTTTTTCTTTCTCCGCAATGGTGGAGGCGGCGCGCTCCGGCTTGACGTTAAATCCGATAATGACCGCAACGGACGCCGACGCCAACAGAACATCGCTCTCGGTGATTGCGCCCACGCCCTTGCTCAGCACGCGGATCTTCACCTTCTCGTTCGAGAGCTTCTGCAGCATCTCTGAAAGCACTTCCGCCGTACCTCCCACGTCGGTCTTGAGGATGATATTGAGTTCCTTGACATCGCCCTCTTTGACTTGTTCGTGGAACTGTTCGAGCGTGACGCGGCTGCCCTTCTGCATGGACTTTTCGCGGTTCTTCGCTTCGCGATAGAGAACAATCTGCTTCGCTTTCGCAGTATCCGTAATCACCTGGAAGCTGTCGCCAACCTCCGGCATAGAGTCGAGCCCTAGCACCTCCACCGGAGTGGAGGGCTCGGCTTCCCGCACCTGCTGGCCGAGATCGCCAAACATGGCGCGGATCTTGCCGAATACCTGGCCGCAAATGAAGAAGTCCCCGACGCGCAGCGTTCCATTCTGCACCAAAACCGTAGCCACCGGACCACGGCCGCGGTCGAGCTGCGCTTCGAGCACAGTACCGACACCCGGACGCATTGGATTGGCTTTGAAGTCGCCGAGGTCGGCGACGAGGAGAATCATTTCCAGCAACAGATCGAGGTTCGTCTTCGCCTTGGCGGAAACGGGCACCATGACAGTATCCCCGCCCCAATCTTCGGCAAGCAGGTTGCGATCCGCCAACTGCTGCTTTACGCGTTCCGGCTGCGCATCCGGCTTGTCGATCTTGTTGATCGCAACAATGATCGGTACCTTAGCCGCCCGCGCGTGATCGATGGCTTCGAGCGTCTGCGGCATGACGCCGTCGTCCGCGCTGACCACCAGAATGACGATGTCGGTTACCTTGGCGCCGCGTGCACGCATGCGCGTGAACGCTTCGTGACCCGGAGTATCGATGAAAACAATCTTACGGCCGTTCTTCTCAATCTGATAAGCGCCGATGTGCTGCGTGATCCCGCCGGCCTCGCGTCCGGCCACGTTGGCTGAACGGATGGCGTCCAGCAGCGACGTCTTACCGTGATCCACGTGGCCCATAATGGTGACCACCGGAGCGCGGCGGACCAGGTCTTTCGTATCCTCGGCGAGTTCAACCTCTTGCGTCTTCTCCTCTTCGTAGCTGACGTTGTTTGTCGAAGCGCCAAACTCGCGGGAGATGTCCTCGGCCATTTTTGAGTCGAGGTTCTGATTGATGGTGGCGAAAATCTTTCGCTCCACCAGTTTCTTGATGACGAGGTTCGCCTTGATTCCGAGCTTCTCGGATAGCTCCTTTACGGTGATGCCCTCGGCGATGGTGATCTCGCGGTCGATGGGCGGAGGAGCGGCCGGTTGTTCACGCCGTTGAATCGGCGGCCGGAAGCTCTTGCCTTCCATGTCGCGCCGGCGGTCCACCGGACGCGCGCTACCCGGCTTAAACTGCGGACGGCGCTGCGTATCAGTGGGCGGCGGAGCAGCGGGCTCCAGCCCGCCACCAGGACGCATAGGCGAAGTGGGATGCAGAGGCCTGGCGCGGGGTCCGCGATTTTGGAATCCACCCGGACCGGGAGGGGCTCCAGGTGCGCCGGGGCCGCCCGGCCCGCGCATCAGCGGCTGGCCAGGTCGGATTGGTCCTCGATAAATGGGTTGTCCGGGAACCGGGCTTGCCTGCGGGCGAGTCGGCATACGTGGCCGGGGAGCCGCTGGGGCTGCCGGTCCGGGCGTAGATTTCGATTGAGCTAAACGGGCAACCAGGTCTGCGCGCGGCGGCACAACGGGTCGCGCAGCGGGCTGTCCTGCGAAGTTCGGACGTTGTTGAGGCGCCTGTGGTTGTGGGGCTTGCGGCGCGCCGGGCTGAGTGTGGGCATGCGACCGGGCAGGAATGGCAATGCTAGGGGACGCCGCGGGCATTCGAGGTCCTGCGGGGCGCGGTTGAGGCGGAGCAGGCGCTCCCGGCGAAGCCTGACCTGGTGTGCGCGTTTCCACCGTTCGAGATTCGGTAACGACACCCGGCGGAAGCGGCTGACGCGGTCCGGACAAAACCTGCCCCGGCCGGTAGATCGGCATATTTCTCGCCGCTGGAGGCGCCGGCCGCGAAGGCGGTCCAGGCATGGCGGGCGGAGCGGAAGGCGCCGGCGCCGCAGGTACCGACGTGACATGGGCAACGGGTTGAACCACCGGAGCTGTCGGAATGGGTGGTGGTGCAGGAGCCGGGTGGTGAACCACGGAGGGTGGTTGAGCCGGGGCGTGCGCCACAGGTTCACGATGAACCGCCGCGCCTCCCAACGGAGGACGAAGCGGCGCGGAAACGGGCCGCGCGGGCGGAGCGTGATGCTCAACCACCGGCGGCGCCTCCGCTACGGCAACCTGTTCGTACGAAGAGGAGTGGGCCTCGGCGGAACGCGTCATTACAGGCTCGGCCACGTGTAAAGGGCTATCCGTCACGACATCGTCAGAGTCGTGGCCGACAGAATCGTCGTGACCACCGTCGTCATCGTCTTCGTGGACGTAGTCGGCGTCGGAGCTTCCGGCCAGCCGCTGCTTCACAATTATGGCGACATCCTCATCAATGGAGCTCGAGTGGGTCTTCTTTTCCTGGACCCCAAGTTCCGGCAACAGTTCGAGAATCTTGTTTGGCTTGACTTCCAGCTCTCGCGCCAACTCATTGATTCGGACTTTCTTCTTCATAGTTGAAAAACTGCACCATCAAGACAGTCTTGTCTTGTATACCGTAAGTAATCCGCGACGCTAGCCCCGAAAAAAATTACTCCGCGTCCTTTATCCTAGCAGACTCAGTGTGATCCGGGTCTGTAGGCTCCGCCAACACAACTGCATCGGATTCACTTGGCGCAACCGCCAGTTCCTCCGTCTCACCATTTTCAACCTGCTGCTGCGACTCTTCACTCTGCGGAACATCCACCGACTCCTCGTACTGGCCGTAATAGCTGACCACGGCGTCCTGGATCTTTTCCACCATCTTCGGCCCAATGCCCGGAATCTCTTCCAGTTCCTCAGGCGTCATATTGCCAAGCTTTTCCACAGTCGAGATTCCGCCTTCCAGCAGTTTCTCCAGCATCTTCTCCGGCAGTCCATGCTCCATTAACACCGAGACCGGAGCTCCCGGAACCACCAGGGCGGCCATCTGCGACTCCACTTCCTGCCGCTTCTCTTCTTCGCTCTTAATATCGATCTTCCAGCCAAGCAACTTCGCCGCCAGCCTCACATTCTGACCCTTCTTGCCGATGGCCAGCGACAATTGGGTATCGTCAACGATAACTTCCATATGACGATCAGAGCCGCTGATCACGGAAACGCGGCTGATCTTGGCCGGGCTCAGAGCGTGCGTGGCAAAGACCACCGGATCGTCCGAAAATTCAATAATGTCGATCTTCTCTCCGCGCAACTCGCGGATGATGGACTGCACACGCATGCCCTTCATCCCGACGCAAGCGCCGACGCAATCCACATCTCGATCGCGGCTCAGGACGGCAATCTTGGTGCGCTCGCCCGCCTCTCGCGCACAGCCCTTGATGATTACGGTGTTGTCGTAAATCTCCGGTACTTCCTGCTCAAACAGGCGAACCACCAGATCGGGTGAAGCCCTGGAAACCACAACACCGGCGTTCTTCCCGGTCTTCTCCACGGTCCGGATTACGCATCTGACACGCTCTCCGACGCTGAAGTTTTCCAGCTTCGATTGTTCCTTTTTCGGAATGCGCGCTTCCGTCTTCCCCAGATCGCAGACCAGATCCTGGCCCTCGATCCGCTTCACCATGCAGTTCACGAGTTCGCCGACGCGGTCGTTATATTCAGTGAAAATGGTTTCGCGCTCTGCTTCGCGCACTTTTTGTAAAATGACTTGCTTCGCGGTCTGAGCGGAGATTCGGCCGAGAGACTCGGTAGCTTTTGGAATCCGCAAATCAGTACCGATAGCGGCTAATGGATCGATGGCCTGGGCCTGCTCCAGTGTAAGCTGATTCACCGGATCTTCGACGGTCTCGACTACTTTCTTCACAGCGAAGATGTGGATGACGTTGGCCTTATCGTCCACCTCGGCAACCAGATCCTCAGTGGTACGGAACTGTTTGCGCGCGGCCACAAGCATTGCGTCCTTCACCGCCGTGATGACGATCTGCGGGTCGATGCCTTTTTCCTTGCTCAGAATTTCAATAGACTCAAAGATCGATGCCAATCTATTTGCCCCCTCTCGACTGTCCTTTTCGGGTTTACTGCCGGGCTACCACTCGAACTTCAAATTCGCCTTTTCCACCTGGTCCAGCGCAAATTGAACTGTCTTGCCGGCCGATGGCTCCAGTGTGACCACGTTCCCTTCCAGCGCCGCTAGAGTGCCGATCCAGCTCTTCTGGTTTTCCACCGGTTCATGCAGCACTATTTTCGCCTTCTGCCCGATAAACCGTTGAAAATCCGCAGGTTTGGAAAGCTTTCGCTCCACCCCGGGCGAGCTGACTTCCAGCGTGTAGGCTCCTCCGGGAATGACGTCCTCAGCATCCAGAATATCGCCCGCCTCATGCGATATACGCTCGCAATCGGCGTGGGTAACGCCCGACGGCTTATCGATATAGATACGCACAAGCCGGGCTTTGCCGCCGCCGAGGATCTGTACCTCGACGACCTCAATGGAATCGGACTGTCCCACGCGCTCCACTATTTCGGTAACCCTGGCGGAGATGGCGTCTTTGTTGCTCATGAATACCAATAAAAAAGTGCGCTTTCGCGCACTCTTTTGTTTCGACATAACCAGTATAGCGCATACGTCGACGTGGAGCACGCACTCGTGCGTGCCACGTCGGCAGTCCTGCCGACGCCCGGCACGGTCACCTTAGGTGCGCACTCGACCAGCGATATTCCCTCGCCTCAGAAACTAACTCCGCCTTCACCGGATTGTTCTCAATATAGTCAGCAATACGATTCCACTCTTCGTCGTTTCGGACCCAATGATCGTAAGACTCTCGCTGCCAGAACGGCTCACCAGTTCGCCCCAGCAGCCGGTTAGCCTCCCTCGCCGTATAGCCTTTTAACGATTTCAACAGCCGGCTAGGCGGAACCAACGGCAGCAGCAAAACGTGTACGTGGTTAGCCATGATCGCAAACGCACCGAGTTGGTAGTGACCCAGCTCGACCCCGTGCAACAGAGAGTTAACTACTAGCGTGGCAATAGAATGTTGTTGAAGAAATCGGGGCCCCCATACCGCCCGGTCGAGGTAACGATCCATCCAGACGAACGCCCGGCCAGCCGAAGCATGGCGCGGAGGTGGATATCGAGCGTGAGGCAAGCTTCCATGCAGCCGCCAAGTGAGAAATAGCCAGCGGCCCTCCGGGTAGACGTGGGGAAGGCGTCGATGAGAATCCATACGGAGAGAGTGGTACGGACGAGCAAAATCTCTCCGGTTGCGCCGAACGTAGCCATGAATGGCGACGTGGCAGGCAACCCCTACTGCAACTGCGGCTGAAAC
>Ga0105249_10005589_pt1 | contig 10869 bp, 9 predicted proteins | sample KBSS44metaG_FD_81522 | JGI IMG/M metagenome (GOLD analysis project Ga0105249, IMG submission 81522) | Switchgrass rhizosphere microbial communities from Kellogg Biological Station, Michigan, USA - KBS S4-4 metaG | ecosystem: Host-associated > Plants > Roots > Rhizosphere > Soil | place...
CAAGGGTTGCGGGCCCGTCGGCAGCCTTCACCGGTACCCGGCCGAGCGCACATATCGCGATACCCGAGGCGACTGTGCACGGAAGCGAGATGCAGTCGCCGAGGAATTCGGCGGTGAACCGGTCGGTCGGCTGTCGATAAACCTGCTGCGGGCTACCGACCTGAGTAAATCGCCCGTCGCGCATGACTGCCACCTGATCGGCGATCGACAGCGCTTCCTCCTGGTCGTGTGTCACCAAAAGCGTTGTCACGCCTGCTGCGCTGAGCAGACCGGCGACCGCTTTGCGCGTGGATGCCCGCAGCCCGGTGTCCAGGGCGCTGAATGGTTCGTCGAGCAGCATCAGCACCGGGTGGCGGGCGAGTGCGCGCGCCAGCGCCACGCGCTGCTGTTGTCCTCCGGACAGTTGATGCGGCCGCCGTGACGCGTACGACGGGTCCAGAGAGACGGTTTCGAGAAGTTCGGTGACTCGGGCCTGTACCTCGTCGCGCGGGGTGCCGCGCAGTCCGTAGGCGATGTTCTGCCCGACGGTCAAGTGCGGGAACAGCGCGCCATCCTGCGCTACGTAGCCGACGCCGCGGCGGTGTGGTGCCACAGCGCTTTGCGGGCTGGCCACCTGCCTACCGTCGATCCAGATCGTGCCCGCATCGGGAGATTCGAATCCGGCGATGAGGCGCAGCAGCGTGGTCTTGCCGCAGCCGGACGCCCCAACGACGGCGGTCGTGGTGCCGGGCTGCAGGCCGAGGTGGATGTCGTGGAGGACTGTGTGCCCGTTGAAGGATTTTGCGATTCCGTTGACCTCGAGCGTCTTGGTGGTCATAGCGCGGCCACCTTCGTCGACTGCCGGAGCAGCACCAGCGTGACCGGGATGGCGAGCACCACCAGCACGAGGGCATACGGCGCTGCGCCCGCATAGTCCAGCTCGCTGGACAACGACCAGAACCTCATCGACAGCGTCCGAGTTCCGGTCGGCGCGAGCAGCAGCGTCGCGGTCAATTCGGTTGCCACAGCGACGAATACCAGCGAGGCACCCGCCGCGGCGGCCGGCGCGGTCAGTCGCAGGGTGACCCGAAGGAAGGTCGCGGTCGGCGAACTGCCCAGCGACCGGGACGCTTCTTCCAGACTTGGCGGCACCTGCGCGAGCCCGGCCCGGACATTGACCAGTGCGCGGGGCATGAACAACAGCACGTAGGTCAACACGATCAGCGCGATGCTCTGATACAGCGGTTGGGCGAGGCGGATCGTGACCGTGACGAGCGCCAGCGCGGTGACGATGCCGGGCAGCGAGCTGGTGACGTAGTTGGCGCCCTCTACCGCACGGGCAAGTAGGCCGTTGGATCGGACGGCGACCCATGCGACAGGGAACGCCAGCACCGTGGTGAGCACAGCGGCAACCGTTGCCAGCCCGATGGTTTGGCCGAGTGCGGAGACGATGCCGTCGAGCACCCAGACGTCGGCGCCACCAATCCACAGCCAGCGCAGGATGGTCCAGACCGGCACGCCGAGCGCTAGCACCGCCAGCGCGGCCAGGGCGGCTTGCGCAGCTATCACATTGCGGCCCAAGCGAATCGGAGTGGCAATGCGCGGCGCGCCCGCCCCGATGCGGGAGAACCGGGCGCTACCGCGGGCCAGCGCTTCTGCCACCAACAGCACCAGGCAGAGCAGCACCAGCACGCCGGCCAGCATGCTGCCCGCCGCGCCGTCGAAGGTGACTTGGAACTGCTGGAAGATCGCGACGGTGAAGGTGTCAAACCGCAGCATCGCGAACGCGCCGAACTCGGCGAGCAGATGCACGCCGACCAGCAGGCCGCCGCCCAGGACGGCCAGTCGCAGCTGTGGCAGCACCACCCGAAAGAACACACCTACCGAGTCCGAGCCGAGCGCCCGCGCGGACTCCTCGATCGCGGGATCGAGTCGGCGCAGGGCCGCGACCACCGGCAGATACATGAACGGGAAGTACGACAGCGTCGAGACCAACACCCCGGCCCACAATCCGTGCAGCGACGGCACCACGCCGACCCATGCATAGCTGTTGACGAACGCCGGGACCGCGAGGGGCGCGACGAACAGTGGACGCCAGAACGCCCGGCCCGGCAGATCGGTCCGCTCCACCAGCCACGCGACACCGACACCGATGACCGCACACAGCGGCACCGTGATCACGACCATGGCGACGGTGTTGAACAGCAGCTCGCCGACGCGGGGCCGGACGACGAGGTCGTAAGCCTTTGTGGCCCCGATCGAGAGCGCAGCCCATGCGACGTATCCGAGCGGAATCAGCGTGGCGGCCACCAGGATCGCGACCGTGGCGCTGACCAGCGGGCCGGGTCGGGAGGCCTTGTCAGGCCTCGAGACCGGCGCCGTCGCGAGCGACTGGGTCTGATCGTCGGCTCGGCCGACCGGGGGAGCGACCACCTATAACAACCCAGCCTTCGTCATCAGGTCCGTCACCTTCTGCGCGTCGAGCGTCGACGGGTCGACGACGGGCGCCTGCAGGTCGGTCAGCGGGACGAGAGCGGCGTTGGCGGGCACACCGCTGGCGACCGGGTACTCGAACGAATCGCCCTTCTGTAGCACCTCCTGCCCGGCCTTGCCGGTGATGAACTTGAGGAACCGCTGCGCCTTGTCGGCCTTCTTGCTCGACTTGAGCACGCCGCCGCCGGAGAGGCTGACGAATGCGCCGGGGTCCTGGTTGCGGAAGTAGTGCAGCGCCGTATTACCGCTCATCTCTTTGGTTTTCGCTTGATCACGGAACCAGTAGTAGTGGTAGATCACGCCGCCGTCGACCTCGCCGGCGTTGACCGCTTTGAGGGTGGCGATGTTGTCGTTGTAGACGACTGCGTTGGCCTTCATCGCGGCCAGCCACTGTGCGGTCGCGGTCTCACCTTTGAGCTGCAACAGTGCGGCCACGATGGCCTGGAAGTCCGCCTTGGCCGGCGGTGCGCCCCAGCGGCCCTTCCACGCGGGCTGTTGCAGGTCCAGCAGCGACTTGGGCAGCTGGCCGGACGGCAGCTTCGCTTTGTTGTAGACGAACACGGTGGTGCGTGCGGCGACGCCGGTCCACTTGCCGCTGGCCGGGCGGTACTGCGGTGGAACCTGACCAGTGGTGTCGGCGTCGAGATCGGCGAACAGCCCGGCGCGTTCGACGGCGGCCATGGCGGGGGAGTTCTCGGTGAGGAAGACGTCGGCCGGCGACTTATCACCTTCGGCGATCAGCTGATTGCCGAGTTCCGTGTCACCGCCCTGACGGTAGGTCACCTTGATGCCGGTTTCCTTGGTGAACGCGTCGATCCACTCTTTGGTCAGCGACTCGTGCTGGGCGTTGTAGACCAGCAGCTCGTCCTTGTCGTCGGACCCTGAGCATGCGGTTGCGCCGAGAACGACGGCGAGGGCTGACACTAATGCGGCGATCCGGCTCCAACGTCGTCGCATTCAGTCAAGTCCTTCCGTAATCACGCTTTTAGCTGAGCTTTACCTAAGGCAACTTACCCTTCACTGACCTTCCGTCTGATGCCGTGTCGGGATCCCGCTCGGGTGCGGTAGCGCCGAGCCTGCTGCTGCAGGTGAGGGCACCGACCGCAGATGTGACGATGTCCTTACAAGATGCCCGAACCGGCTTGATCTTGAGGTGCTGGGGGTACTTCTGCCCCCATGACAACGTCAGTTACTGCCGTGCGCCGCGGCCTGTTCGGCGCCTTTGCCACATGCGCCTTTGCAGCGGTCACGGTCGCCATTCCGACGGCGGGCGCACAGCCCGACTGCACGGCGAGTGGCTTCTCCCATACCGCCAGCGGAGTGCTCGCCGCCGCGGGCGCATGGCTGGACACCCATCCCGACGCCAACAATGTGCTGACCGCGGCGGGCATGCAGGGCGCCGGTGCCGAGCAATCGGTCCGCGACTACTTCACTGGCCGCCCGCAGGAGTACCAGGAGCTGCGGGGCATCGCTGCGCCGTTGATCGACTTGCAGCGTGGCTGCAACACGGCAATCCAGCCGATGCAGATCGCAGCCCTCTATCAGGCGCTGTCCCAGGGTGGCGCGCCGATGTAGGGCCTACATCCGGCCGTATCGACTTCGCACGAAGCTGTAAACGCCGAAGGCGGCGATACCGACAGCGGCGGCGAGAAGGAGCACCTTCCCGAACGGGGCATGACCGAGCGCCTTGACCGCGGCATCGAATCCCGTGGCCTTTGACGGGTCGGCTTGCAGCGTCGCGATGATGACCAGCACACCAGCGCCTGCGAGCACCAGGCCCTTAGCGGCGTAGCCCGCGACCCCGACTGCGGTGACGACCGGTCCGCCGCTCACTCGCAGATCCTTGAGGAATTTCTTGGCGGCTCCCTTGTAGACGTGGTAGCCGCCGACCACAATGAGGCCTACTGCGACGGCGATGAGAACGCTTTTGCCCCAACCGGATTGCATCATCCGCGCGCTGAGCCCGGCGTTCTGCTGACTGCTCTGTTGACCGCTTCCCATCGCGAATCGCGCGGCGGAGAAGGCGATTGCGAAGTTCACGATCGCCAGTCCGGCAGACTTGGCGCGTTTCCACGCCGGGGTGTCGTCTTGATAGGGCCCGGACCCCTCGCCGGGTTTGGAACCGACGATTGCCTCGGCGACCCGCCACAGGCCGAGTGCCACCAACCCTCCCGCGACGACCCAGAGGGTCACCGCGCCGCCGGCGTGGTTGGCCAGTTCTGCCAACGCACCGGATTGGTCCGCATTGCCTCTCGAGCCGAAGGCGATCTGCGCGATGATGTACCCGACGAGAAGGTGCAGCACCCCGCTGAACGCGAATCCGGCACGGGCCGCGTACTCGAACGCATCGCTGTCGGTTGCCCGGTCGACGACGCCGTGCACTGAGTTGTCGGTCATGGCCCCGTATACCCCTGTTTTGACGATTGCGAAACCGTCTGGGCAGCGGTTGTGGAGGGGTTCGCCATTGGGGATAACCCCGAGCCGCGTCGCCGCTTTGTCGGTGACGACACGGACCGTGGCCGCATGACGACGATGACCCGTGCCGAAATCGGTGCACTCGGTGAGCAACTAGCCGTCGACCATCTGACGTCGCTCGGGCTGCGTGTGCTGGCGCGCAACTGGCGGTGCCGCTACGGCGAGCTGGACGTGATCGCCGCCGACGACGCGACGCGCTCCGTGGTGTTCGTCGAAGTGAAGACACGCACCAGCGACCAGTTCGGAGGTGTCGCACAGGCCGTGACGCCGCTGAAGGTGCGACGGCTGCGGCGGCTCGCAGGACTGTGGCTGGCGGCGCAGTCCCGCAGCTGGGCCGCTGTTCGCATCGACGTGATCGGCGTCCGCATCGGCCGCACCCGCACGCCGGAGATCACCCACATGCAGGGGGTGGGTTGATGGCTCTTGGCAGAGCGTTCTCGGTGGCTGTCCGCGGCCTCGACGGTGAGATCGTGGAGATAGAGGCCGACATCAGCTCCGGTCTGCCCGGTGTGCATCTGGTCGGGCTGCCCGATGCAGCCCTGCAAGAATCACGGGACCGGGTCCGCGCGGCGATCACCAACTGCGGCCACAGCTGGCCGATGTCGCGGCTGACGCTGGCACTCTCGCCGGCGACCCTGCCGAAAATGGGTTCGGTCTACGATCTGGCACTCGCATGTGCAGTGCTGTCGGCCGATACCAAGAAGTCGTGGGAGCGACTCGAAAAGACCGTCCTACTAGGTGAATTGGCGCTCGACGGCCGAGTTCGTCCCGTCAAGGGCGTGCTGCCCGCTGTGCTGGCGGCCAAGCGCGAGGGCTGGCCGGTGGTGGTGGTGCCATTCGAGAACCTCGCAGAGGCCAGCCTCGTCGATGGTGTCGAGGTATGGGGTGTGCGCACGCTGGGGCAACTGCACAAGTGGCTGACAGGAGCGGCTCAACTCGCTGATCGGGTCGACGCCCCAGCACCGGCGCAGGAGCGCTTTGTCGACCTCGCCGATGTGGTGGGCCAATCGCACGCGCGCTTCGCTGTCGAGGTCGCGGCGGCCGGTGCGCATCACCTGATGATGACTGGCCCACCCGGTGTCGGCAAAACGATGCTGGCGCAACGGCTTCCGGGGCTCCTGCCGCCGCTGTCGGAGGCGGAGTCGCTCGAGGTGACTGCCATCCATTCGGTCGCGGGGCTGCTGTTGGACAGCACGCCGCTGATCACCCAGCCGCCGTTCGTCGCACCGCACCACACCTCGAGCGTTGCGGCACTCGTAGGCGGCGGCTCCGGGTTCGCGCGGCCGGGTGCTGTCAGCCGTGCGCATCGGGGTGTGTTGTTCCTCGACGAGTGCGCGGAGATCGGTGTCAGCGCAATGGAAGCGCTGCGAACTCCGTTGGAGGAGGGCGAGGTTCGGCTCGCTCGCCGTGACGGGGTCGCGCGCTACCCGGCGCGATTCCAATTGGTGCTCGCCGCCAATCCATGCCCGTGTGCTCCTGCCGACCCGAAGGACTGCATCTGCGCGTCGGTGGTCAAGCGGCGATATCTGGGCAAGCTGTCCGGGCCGCTGCTGGATCGAGTGGACTTGCGTGTCGAAATGCATATGGCGCGGGCCGGCGCGTTCGCGGCCGAGGACGGCGAGTCGACGGCCGTCGTTCGGGAGCGAGTGGCGGTCGCGCGTGCTGTTGCCGAACAACGCTGGCGGCCCCACGGAATTCGGACCAACGCTGAAGTCAGCGGCGCACTACTGCGGCGCAAATTCCGGCTGGACGCCAAAACGATGCAACCTTTGCGCACCGCACTGGACCGTGGCCTACTCAGCATCCGAGGCGTCGATCGCACGTTGCGTGTCGCGTGGACTCTCGCCGACCTCGCCGGGAGAACCTCGCCGGGTGTCGAACAGGTCGGCACGGCCTTGAGTTTCCGTCAGGGTAGGGGTGCGCAATGACCGATAACGCCATGCGCGCGCTGGCCTACCTGTCGCGAGTCGTGGAACCGCCGTGCCCGCAGCTTGCGGCGCTCGTGGCACGCCTGGGTCCCATCGAGACCGCCGATCGGGTGAAGAGGCGGGCCGTCGACGAGCCGTTGCGGCGGCTCACCGAGGCACGTCATGAAATTGACTGTGCTGCAGAGGATCTGGCGGCGCTAGCCCGCCTGGGTGGCCGATTGGTCACCACCGCGGACGACGAATGGCCGCTGCTGGCGTTTACCGCCTTCAACGGAATCGATTCTCAGCAGCGCCCGGAGGCGCATCCACCACTGGCGCTGTGGGTGATGGGCCCGGGACGGCTCGACGAGATCGCTGAGCGCGCGGCGGCAATCGTCGGCACCCGGGCGTCCACCACGTACGGCGAGCATGTGGCGGCGGAATTGGCCGCCGGTTTGGCGGAGCGTGACGTCGCGGTGGTGTCCGGCGGTGCGTACGGCATCGACGGCGCGGCACACCGTGCCACGCTAGCGGCCGACGGATTGACTGTTGCGGTCCTCGCCGGGGGTATTGACGTGCCCTATCCGGCCGGCCACGCCTCCCTGTTGCATCGGATCGGCGAGGACGGATTGCTCGTCACGGAGTATCCGCCGGGTCTTCGGCCGCAGCGACATCGTTTCCTCACCCGCAACCGGCTTGTCGCGGCGTTGTCGGGCGCCACGGTGGTCGTCGAGGCGGGCGCCCGCAGCGGTGCGGCCAACACCGCTGCGTGGGCAAGGGCGCTCGGCCGCGGAGTGTGCGCGGTGCCGGGCCCCGTGACCTCGTCGGCGTCGGTCGGCTGCCATGTGTTGCTGCGTGCCGACGCAACTCTGGTCACGCGCGCAGACGAGGTAGTGGAATTGGTCGGCCGCGCAGGCGAGTTGGCGGCCGATGCGGCGCGGCCGACGTCATTGCTCGATGGCCTCGGCGATGACGAGCGCCGGGTCTACGACGCGTTTCCCGCCCGCGGCGCGCGCACTGTCGACGAGATCGCTGTCGGATCCGGTTTGCCACCGACGCAGGTGTTGGGTCCGCTGTCCATGCTTGAGATCGCCGGCCTGGTCGTCTGCCAAGGTGGGCGGTGGAAACTGGCGCTTCGGTAGGTTGGCTCCATGCACCGAACGGACGCGCCATCGCTTATGGTTGTGAAAATACAACCGTAAGTGTGCCTAATTAATTTGGAGGAATAGTGGCAGCACGTCCGTTGAACACGTTCGAGGTGGTGCGTACCGAGCAGTTGACCCCGCACCTCATCCGCGTCGTCCTGGGTGGCAAGGGCTTTGACACGTTTGTTCCGAACGAGAACACCGATGCCTACGTCAAGATCGTGTTCGTCAACGATGGCGTCGACGTCGCGACGCTGCCGCACCCGCTGACGATGGACAGCTTCAACGAACTGCCCGCCCAGGATCGACCCACTGTGCGCACCTATACCGTGCGCCGCGTCGACAACGAGCGGCGCGAGATCTCGATCGACTTCGTTGTGCATGGTGAGCACGGTGTCGCCGGCCCATGGGCGGCATCGGCCACCCCCGGGCAACCCGCGTATCTGACCAGCCCCAACGGCGCCTACGCGCCCGACCCCGCGGCCGACTGGCACCTGTTCGCCGGTGACGAGGCGGCCGTGCCTGCCATCGGCGCGGCATTGGAAGCCTTGCCCGACAATGCAATTGGCCAAGTTTTCATCGAGGTCGCTGGGCCAGAGGACGAGATCACGCTGAGCGCGCCGGCCGGTGTCGAGGTGCGATGGATCTACCGTGGGGGTCGTGCCGACCTGGTGCCCGAAGACATGGCCGGCGACCACGCACCGCTGATCGCCGCGGTCAAGGAGGCCGACTGGCTGCCGGGACAGGTGCAGGTGTTCATACACGGCGAGGCGCAGGCCGTGATGCACAACCTGCGGCCCTACATCCGCAAGGAACGTGGCGTCGACGCCAAGTGGGCCGCATCCATCTCCGGCTATTGGCGTCGCGGGCGCACGGAGGAAACCTTCCGACAGTGGAAGCGCGAGCTGGCCGAAGCGGAGTCGTCCGCCTAGAACCAGCTTGGCTGCGCGTCCACCGTGGTGCGGTCCAGGCTTGCCAGCAAGTCGAATTGCGGACCGACCTTCGGCAGTTCGAAGGCGTAGAAGTACTGTGCCGCAGCGCGTTTGCCGTCATAGAAGTCGCCATGGTGGTCGTTCGCTGCGATCAGCTGCTCCAACCACATCCACGCCACCACTACATGCCCCGCCGCCTCGAGGTAGACGGTCGAGTTCGCGAGCGTGGTAGCGATATCGCCTGCGGCCCATAGTGTCTCGGTGACGTCGACCAGCCGTTGGACTGCTTCGTGCAACTGTTGGGCGTAACCCGCGGTGCGCTGAGACTTCAATGCCTTGTCGATGGTCTCGTTGATCCGCTCGGCCAACAACGTCAGACCAGCGCCGTTCTGCATCACGACCTTGCGGCCAAGCAGATCCAGGCCGTGAATGCCGTGTGTGCCTTCGTGGATCGCGTTGAGACGGTTGTCGCGGTAGCACTGCTCGACGTCGAACTCCTTGGTGTAGCCGTACCCGCCGTGCACCTGGATCGCCAGGCTGTTGGCCTCCAGACACCACTGCGACGGCCAACTCTTCGCGATCGGAGTCAGCACCTCGAGCAGAAGATTGGCGCGTTCGCGGTCGGCCCCGGCGCTGGTGCGCCCCTCATCCACCAGCATCCAGCAGTAGAGGCCGAGCGCGAACGCGCCCTCGACATAAGACTTCTGCGCCAACAGCATTCGCTTGACGTCGGCATGCTCAATCAGCGCCACTTGTGGGCGAGTCGGGTCCTTGTCGTCGACGGGTCGGCCCTGCGTGCGCTGCTTGGCATATTCGAGGGACGCCAGGTAACCGGCGTATCCGGTGGCCATCGCCTGGTAGCCGACGGCGACCCGCGCTTCGTTCATCATGTGGAACATATAGGCCAGGCCCTTGTGCTCTTCGCCGACGAGATAGCCGACTGCACCGGGCTCTTCGGCGGGCTGATGCGACCCGTCGCCGAAATTCAGCAGCGCGTTCGTGGTGGCGTGGTTGCCCATCTTGTGGTTCAGGCTGACCAACGCCACGTCGTTGCGGGTGCCATCGGGCAGGAACTTCGGAACGATGAAAAGTGAGATGCTCTTGACGCCTGGCCCGCCGCCGGGAGCCTTGGCCAGTACCAGATGCACGATGTTCTCGGTCAGTTCATGGTCACCGCCGGTGATCCACATCTTGGTGCCCGTGATCCGGTAGGTGCCATCGGCCGCGGGCACGGCCTTGGTCGTGATGTCGGTCAGCGACGATCCGGCGTCGGGCTCCGACAGGCACATGGTGCCGAAATACCGTCCCTCGAGCATCGGGCGGACCCACGTGTCGATCTGTTCTTCGGTGCCGTATTCGACGAGCAGGTTGGCGTTGCCTTCGGTGAGAAACGCATACGACGTGATGCTGGGGTTGGCGGCCCGGAAGAACGCCATGCAGGCCTGCGACACCACCGTCGGCAGCTGCATGCCGCCGACCGCTTCGTCGAACGGTCCCGCCATCAGGCCCGCTTGGCTGAAGGTGTCCAGCGCCTGTTTGATCTCGTCGATCAGCACGACTTTCCCGTCAGGCCCGACGGCCGGCTCGCTCTGGTCGCCCTTCTTGTTGTGCGGCGCAAAGCATTTCGTCGCTATGTCAGCCGAAAGGTCGATGACCGCGTCGAAGGTGTCGCGGGAGTGCTCGGCGTAGTGCTCGCGCTTGGTCAACTCGACCACGTCGAGCCACTCGTAGAGCAGGAAGTCGACATCACGCCGCGAGAAGAACTCCGCCATGTCGGGACAGCCTTTCGGAGATGGACATCACATTAGCGAACGCTCATTTTATGAGCGCTCGCTAATAATGCGCCGAGCGTCGGCAGATGTCAATCACGTGTAGGATTCCGACCGTCATGACCATCGATCGAGCTGCGGATTCAGCTGCCGCGGAACGCATGCGGCG
>Ga0105249_10005591_pt1 | contig 10868 bp, 10 predicted proteins | sample KBSS44metaG_FD_81522 | JGI IMG/M metagenome (GOLD analysis project Ga0105249, IMG submission 81522) | Switchgrass rhizosphere microbial communities from Kellogg Biological Station, Michigan, USA - KBS S4-4 metaG | ecosystem: Host-associated > Plants > Roots > Rhizosphere > Soil | place...
CCTTTTCTTATATACGGATTCCTTTTCTTCCTTATATTAGCAAAACAGTGATGATCAGCAAAAAAAGAATTAACGATCATATTGAATTTTATAAAAAGGTTTCTATACCTGGCTCTTATATTGAGAAGATCACATACATACCTAATGCCGTTAAAATTCCACCGGTTCACAAAGAAAAAAATAATACGAAGCTCAGTATCTTGTATGTTGGCCGCAATGGTATTGAAAAACGGCTTTATCTTATTTTGAAAATTGCAAAAAAAATAAATGAGACAGACCTGGCAATAAAATTTGAGATCATGGGTGATGTGTCAGATATTGCAAATGAAACTACCCATCCGTTTATTAGATTCCATGGCAATCAAACTGACGAAGATGTGATCAATAAAGTGTATGAAAATGCTCATGCCCTTATTTTGACATCGACTACTGAAGGATCGCCGATGGTAATGATCGAAGCAATGGCAAATGGTTGTGCTATCATTGCTACGCCTGTTGGTGATATTCCTTTACATGTACAGAATGGTAAAAATGGTTTTTTATTCAGCTCAGTTGATGATGAAAGCATGATTATTAACCAAGGAATTGATTTCATAACCCGGTTAAAAAATAACAGGCCGGAGCTGGAAGGCATATCACAAACCAATTTTATTTATGCAAGGAATAATTTTGGGATTGAGCAATTCAATGAAGCCTACCGGCAAATCATAAATCAAAACAAAAATTGAAGCCATTAGGTTTTATAATAATCACCTATAACCGGCCGGATGATATGCTGGAACTGCTGAAGAACATCAGCACGCTGGATGCTGCAACTGAATTACTGGAAGAAGTAATCATTGTAAACAATGCTTCGACAGAAGACTATTCCGAAATAAAAAGATTTGTAACTGCCAACCAGGCTCTGTCTTTCAAATATTTTGATGCGCCAGAAAACCTGGGAGTAGCTAAAGGCAGAAATTATGCATTAAAAAAAGGATCTGCGCCCATTGCGATCATGCTGGATGACGATGCAGTGTTACAAAATAAAGATTGCCTTAAAAATCTTGTTGTGGAATTCGAAACAAAAAATACTGACCGGCCGAAAGCAATTGTTTCTTTTAAAGTATTGTATTATGAAAACCTGCAGATGCAGGTCAATGCATTACCTCACAAACGATTTAATGAATACAGGGACAGATCTTTTTTTGAGACCTATTACTATGCCGGTGGTGCCCATGCGGTAAAAAGAGAGGTAATTGAAAAACTCGGTTACTATCCTGATGATTTTTTTTATGGAATGGAAGAGTACGATCTGAGTTACCGCATTCTTAATGCTGGTTATTCGATTGTTTATAGTGACAAGATCGTGATGCTGCACAAAGAATCCCCTGCCGGACGAAAGCCTAAAGAAGAAAAACTGAGAATGATGTGGCTGAATAAAAGCAAGGTGGCGTATCGCTATTTATCTAAAAAATATTTTTACAGCACTGCTTTTATGTGGGGACTTCAATACCTGAAAATGACAGGATTTCATTTAGCAGGATTTTTCAAAGGCTGGAAAGAGGTACTTACCATTCCATCAAAAGAAAAAAGAACACCGGTTTCGAACGAAACAATGGCTTACCTGGAAAAAGTCAAAGCCAGGCTATGGTACTAGTATTCAATTTCCTGCAAAAACCGCTGATAGGTCAGCTTTAAGCCATCCTTAAGTGAAGTTTGATGCCGCCAGCCCAGGTTATGCAATCTTGAACTATCCATTAATTTTCTTGGTGTGCCATCAGGTTTTGTAGTATCAAACTTCAGTTCACCTTCAAAACCCACTATCTCTTTTACAAGCAAAGCAAGCTGCTTAATTGAAACTTCTTCCCCGGTGCCTGAATTAATAAAAAGCTTATCATTATAGTTTTCCATCAGGAAATAACAGGCATCTGCAAGATCATCAACATACATGAATTCTCTTAAGGGTGAGCCGCTCCCCCATATTTCAACTGCTTTAGTTTTACTTACTTTGGCTTCATGAAATTTTCTGATCAATGCAGGGAGAACATGTGAATTTTGCAGATCATAATTATCTCCCGGGCCATAAAGATTTGTCGGCATTACCGAAATAAAATTGCAATCATACTGATCACGATAGGCTTCACACAATTTTATGCCGCTGATCTTGGCAATAGCATACGGTTCATTAGTTGGCTCCAGCAAACCTGTAAGCAAATACTCTTCCTTCAATGGTTGCTGTGCCAGTTTAGGATAAATACATGAGCTTCCGAGAAACAATAATTTTTTTACCCCATGCAAATAGGCAGCATGAATGATGTTCGTTTCTATAATTAAGTTATCATAAAGAAATTCAGCACGGTAAATGTTGTTTGCATTGATGCCGCCAACTTTTGCAGCAGCCAGAAACACATATTCAGGTCTCTCCTTTTCAAAAAAATTATTAACCGAAGCCTGATCCCGCAGATCTAACTCTTTCCTGTTTTTCAAAATAAGGTTCTTAAATCCGGCTGTTTCTAATCTTCGCACTATCGCCGCGCCAACCATTCCTCCATGTCCCGCAACAAAAATTTTACTGTTTAATTCCATTATTCAAAACGATTTAAAATATTAAAGCCAGAATCTTTTAATAGTTTATCTTTTTTAAACAGCTCGATATCTGCATCTACCATCTCCTGTATCATTTCATCAAGGCTATATTTTGGCTTCCAGCCCAATTTTTCTTTTGCTTTGGATGCATCCCCAATAAGCAGATCAACCTCAGTTGGTCTGAAATATCTTTTATCTATTTCAATAACCGTATCGCCTTCCCTTATATCACAACTGTCGGTCAAAACATTCTTAACAACTCCTTTTTCATTGATACCGCTTCCCTTAAATTCAATCTCTACTCCTGCATGAGCAAACGCTTTTGCAGCCATATCTCTTACCGAGGTGGTGACCCCCGTAGCTATAACAAAATCTTCCGGCTCATTTTGCTGCAACATTAACCACATTGCTTCCACGTAATCCCTTGCATGGCCCCAGTCACGTTTCGCATCAAGGTTGCCCAGCCATATCTTATTCTTTAATCCCAATACAATTTCTGCAACGCCTCTTGTTATTTTTCTTGTCACAAATGTTTCGCCCCGTAACGGGCTTTCATGATTAAAGAGAATACCATTGCATGCAAACATCTCGTAAGCTTCCCTGTAATTCACTGTGATCCAGTAAGCATACAATTTGGCGACGCCATAAGGTGACCGGGGATAAAATGGAGTTTTCTCATTTTGAGGCGTGGCCTGAACTTTTCCATACATTTCGGAAGTTGAGGCCTGGTATACTCTTGTTTTCTTTTCTAATCCCAATATGCGGATCGCCTCAAGTAACCGCAACGTACCAACGGCGTCTGTGTTAGCAACATACTCCGGCTCGTCAAAGCTTACCTGCACATGGCTCATAGCCCCGAGATTATATATTTCATCGGGTTTTACCTGTTGTATAATGCGGATCAAATTGGTAGAATCGGTAAGATCACCATAATATAATTTTAAACTCGCACCTTGTTCATGCTGGTCATGATATAAATGATCGATCCGTTGCGTATTGATCAAAGACGTTCTTCTTTTGATGCCATGTACCTCATATCCTTTCTTCAAAAGCAGTTCTGTCAAATAGGCTCCATCCTGGCCCGTTATTCCTGTTACTAAGGCTTTCTTCATTAGTTATTTTATTTTCGCAAATGTAATTGCTTTTTGGAGCACCAGCCTAATGATGTTTGATTCCCAAAAACAATAATTCCTGACAGCGAGCAAATTTGTACCGCCCATGTGGAAATAAGAGTCTGCAAACTGTTTTTAGACGTTATTATTTCCCGGAAACTATTTTATCTTCACCCATTAATCTGGTCATGAATGAAAAAAATTTTTATCAGGATATTTAGGGCTATGGGCATTTATGACTATTTGGTTAATAAAAAAGGGAAATTAAATGAAAACAGGTTTCGAAAACAAGAAAAAAAGAATTCCAGGAAAAGGACTGCCTTTTATTCAACTTTCCTGAAGCCTGATGATCTTGTTTTTGATGTAGGCGCCAATATTGGAAATCGGGTTGAATCCTTTTTAGAGATCGGTTGTAAAGTGATTGCTGTCGAACCCCAGCAAGAGTGTATTAAAATATTAAACGCAAAATTTGGGTCAAGAATAAAAATAATCGAAAAAGGACTGGGAGCAATAGAAGAAGAAAAGACATTCTATATTGCCGATGTCAATACTATTTCATCTTTTTCGGAAGAATGGATCAATAGTGTGAAAGAATCAAGATTTAACAGGAATACCTGGTCTGAACAGCGAAAAATACAGTTGACAACCCTTGATCAACTTATAAAGCAATTTGGAACCCCCGCATTTTGTAAGATTGATGTCGAAGGGTATGAATTAGAAGTATTAAAGGGGTTGACAACAATCATTCCCCGGATTTCCCTGGAATATACGGTGCCTGAACAAACAGCCAACCTGGTAAAATGTTTAGGGTATTGCAATGATCTTTCGGTCAACTACAAGTATAATTATTCAATAACAGAAGATATGATTTTCCAATTAGAAAATTTTTTGCCATTTGATGAGTTTATCAGTCATGTATCAAGTAAAAAGTTCATCAACACCGCATTTGGCGATATTTATGTAACGCTTTAAGTTCATCTCTATGTACCTGAAATCATATTTTATACAGGTTGCGAAGAATATAATTATACGCTTTCCAAAAAGAGTGATTCGCTTTTTTGAATTCTTATCTGAGTACAGAAAATTTAAAAGCCGTAATGACAACAGGCTTACTATGAATTTTTCTGAAATACATCCATGTCTGAAAGACAAAACCGAAAAAACTCCATTTGACCGGCATTATGTTTACCATCCGGCATGGGCAGCAAGGATATTGTCACAAACAAAGCCCATGTACCATGTTGATATTTCATCAATATTAAGTTTTGGGGCAATCGTCTCAGCTTTTATTCCAATTAAATTTTATGACTACAGGCCAGCTGATTTAATGCTGGAGAACTATAACGCAGGGAAAGCCGATCTAAAAAAACTTGAATTTCCAAACGATTCAATTCCATCATTATCGTGTATGCATACAATTGAACATATCGGGCTGGGAAGGTATGGTGATGAAATTGATCCGGGAGGAGATATAATTGCGATTAATGAGTTGCAGCGAGTGACGAGGAAAGGAGGCGATATACTTTTTGTTACTCCAATCGGCAAGCCTATGATACAATTCAATGGTCAAAGAGTTTATTCCAAAGAACAGGTTATTCAATATTTTTCAGAATGCAATTTGATTGAATTCTCAATTATTCCTGATCGTGGGGCCATGATCAGGGAACCAGATCAAAACACTATTCATTCCCAGAAATACGCATGTGGCTGTTTTTGGTTTAAAAAAAAATAAATGTTCAAAGCAGGTACAACAAACGAATTAGCAAGAGCGAAATGGATCGAAGAAACTTTGAAAAAAATACCAGCGGGACTTACCATTCTTGATGCAGGTGCTGGTGAAAGTCAGTTTAAAAAATTTTGCGGCCATTTAAAATATATTGCCCAGGATTTTGGGCAGTACACAGGTAAAGGCGAAACAGGTCTGCAAACAGGGACCTGGGACAATACTAAGCTCGATATCGTATCAGATATCACTTCCATTCCGTTGCCCGATCATTCTGTTGATGCAATTATGTGTACTGAAGTTCTTGAGCATGTGCCGCATCCCATAGCCGCTATACAGGAATTTGGCAGGCTAGTGAAGCCAGGAGGTTATCTTTTACTCACTGCACCTTTTGCAAGTCTTACCCATTTTGCACCTTATCATTTTGCCTCGGGCTTCAGCAGGTATTTTTATGAAAAATATTTACCTGAGAATAATTTTGAAATAACAGAATTGCAATTAAACGGAAATTTTTTTGAATACATTGCCCAGGAAAACAGGAGAATAAAATATGTAGCTGATAAGTTTGCGGGAAAGAAAATAAATATATTTGAAAAGATCATTATTCACTTAAATCTGCTTGTCCTGCAAAGCCTGTCAAAAAGAGATAAAGGCTCTTCGGAGTTACTTTGTTACGGTATTCATGTTTTTGCAAGAAAAAAATGATCATAACAAAAATTATAGGTGGGCTTGGAAACCAGCTCTTTCAATACGCAGCGGGGAAGGCTCTTGCCGTATATCATAAGACCACTTTAAAACTGGATCTTTCAGGCTTTGATGAATATAGGCTGCGGAATTTCGATTTAACTGCTTTCAATACAGAATATGAGCTTGCAAAAAAAAATGAAATACTACAACATTCTCAATCGTCATTTTTTAAAAAAATAAGAAATCGTATTGCTTCTCCCTCCCAAACACATTATTATCGTGAAAGGCATTTTCATTACGATAAAAATTTTTTACTTCATCCTTATGATGCATATATGAAGGGTTATTGGCAAAGCGAAAAATATTTTAAAAATATCGAGGGCATTATTCGAAAGGAGTTTAGTTTTAAAGAGAACTTCATTAAAAATGTAATCGGTGAAGGAAAAGAAATCACAAAAAAACAATCAATTGCTGTCCATATAAGAAGAGGGGATTATGCAAATAATGGTGCAATAAGAATGCATGGAGTTTTGGGAAAAGAATATTATGAAGCAGCTATTTCAATAATGAAAAAAAGCATTTCAAACGCTGAATTTTACATTTTTTCCGATAGCATGCAATGGGTTAATGAAAACATTAGTATTCCAAATGCGATCTCTGTATCCGGCAATTTAACAAGAACTCATTTTGAAGACTTATACCTGATGAGCCAATGCCGTCACAATATAATTGCCAACAGCAGCTTTAGTTGGTGGGGAGCGTGGCTAAATAATAATCCAAATAAAATTGTAATTGCCCCAAAAAAATGGTTTAATAAAGGTCCAAAAGATACCCAGGATCTTATTCCAAAAGAATGGTTAAAAATCTGACTGGCTGACAATGTCCAAAAATTTTTCCATTCCCTGCTTTTTTCTGTCATCCAATAAATAGCTAATATGAAATCGGTAATATTTTTCTAAATTAAACTCGGGAAAAGAGTTTTCAATAGCTATCTCATCCAAATGATCCAAACCCAACCCATTTGCATCATTGAACAATTGTGTAAACTCATGATCAAATTCTTTTTTACTGATCCATGCCGCAAATACAAAAGGCAGACCTGTGATCTTTCGCCATTCTGAACTCAGATCATAAATAAAGGTAGAAATCTTACGCTGCTGCAGTGCCCTATCGCCAATGACAAGACCTGCCGTTGTTCCTTCGATCTTTTTGCGAAAATTGTCATCAGTTGCCTGTATCAATTCAGCATCCGACCCCCAATATTCCCGCATCAGCCATTTTAACAAAGCGACAGATGAACGACTCTGATAATCCAGGTACACCTTCTTTATTTCATTCATTGGCACTTCACTGAATAAACAGACGGAAGCTACCTCCCCTTCAGCCGCGATACAATAATTACCGATAATCTTATAATCGGGAATCTCCGGTAATACCGCGATGGGTATCAGCCCAAGATCAATCTCATCATGTTTTAGCATTTCGGCCAGCCTGGATGGATATTCCTCCCGCAACTCTATTTGATCTTTTATTGGCGTTCGCTGTAATCCATAGATCAATGGCTTTGTGTTCAGATAATTGACAATGCCAACCTTAATCTTCTCCAATTGAATTATTTTTGCCGCAAAGGTATGGCTTACGGCTTCAAGACAACATAGCTATACAAATTGGTTGCCGGTTGCCAGTTACCGGTAACCGGGAACGGGCAACTGGAAACAAACAAAAGAAATGGAACTTACCCCTCTTACTGCAATCTCAGCTATCGATGGTCGCTATCGCAAACAGGTTCAGCATCTCGATGAATATTTTTCTGAATATGCATTAATGAAATACCGTGTTCATATTGAAATTGAGTATTTGTTGTTCCTGGAAAAGAAAAAGTTTTTCAAATTACCGGGCAAAGCAGTTAAACATCTTGAAAAACTACAGGAAAACTTTGGACCCGAGGATGCCCAGGAAATAAAACAAATAGAATATACAACCAACCACGATGTTAAAGCTGTTGAATATTTTCTGAAGAATGAACTGGACAAATGCAATGGCGCTGATGCAAAAGAGTGGGTCCATTTCGGGCTAACATCACAGGATATAAATAATACGGCCATTCCCCTCTCCTGGAAACACGCATTGGAATATGAATACCTGCCAGCTTTACTTAATTTAAATACACAATTAAAATTATTGGCAAAAGAATGGAAGGATATTCCAATGCTGGCACATACACATGGACAACCTGCCAGCCCAACACGGTTGGGCAAAGAGATCATGGTTTTTGTGGAAAGAATAGAAGGCCAGGTTGAACAATTGATCAATATTCCTGTTGGAGCAAAATTTGGCGGAGCTACCGGCAACTTTAATGCGCATTATGTTGCTTTCCCAAAAACAGATTGGATAAAATTTGGTAATGAATTCGTATCTGAATTGGGGTTACAACGCCAGCAATACACCACGCAGATCGAACATTATGATAATCTTGGCGCCGCTTTCGATTGTATGAAAAGGATCAATACGATCCTGATTGATTTTTGCCGTGATGTATGGTCTTATATTTCGATGAATTATTTCCGCCAAAAAACAAAAAAGGGAGAAGTGGGAAGCAGTGCAATGCCGCATAAAGTAAATCCTATCGATTTTGAAAATGCTGAAGGAAACTTTGGTTTGGCCAATGCGATCTTTGAACACCTTTCAGGTAAACTTCCCTTGTCAAGATTGCAAAGAGATCTTACCGATTCAACCGTATTAAGAAATGTGGGTGTTCCTTTCGCTCATTCATTGATAGCTTTTAAATCAATTGAAAAAGGTTTGTGTAAACTGGTGATCGATGAAACTTCAATTTATAATGACCTGGATAATAACTGGGCGGTAGTAGCTGAAGCAATTCAAACTATTCTCCGCCGTGAAAACTATCCAAAGCCTTATGAGGCTTTAAAAGACCTGACAAGAGGTAATTCCACTATTGATAAAAAAGCGATCCATGAGTTTATCGAAAGACTTAAAGTGGATGACGCAGTTAAAAAAGAGTTGAAAAAAATAACTCCACATAGTTATACTGGAATATAGACTTTAGAGAATCGGGCAAAAATCGGATGATCATTTTGTTTTTTTAACCAGGAACCTTATCAATTCTTTATTTTCTTCCATATACCTGGATTCTTCATTAAATCCTGCTTTTAATAACACACGTTGTGAAGCAATATTATCTTTTTCTGTGACTGCATAGATCAGCGGCAATTTCATCTCCTGGAACACATAGTGTAATCCAGCCCTGGTTAATTCAGTTGCATAATCCTTCCCCCACTCCTCTTTCTTTAATGAATAGCCTAATTGAATTTTATCTGAATTGGGAATGAAGATGATAGCGAAAGAGCCTACAAATTTTACTGAAGTCTTTTCCTCAACAGCCCAGCGACCCATTTGAGGGTGTTTATCGTAAAATGAAATATTCTCCCCTAGAAAATTATCACTTTCCCCTCTTGTTTGTATGGGGCGGATATAACGCATTACATCTTCATTGCCGCTCAAAGAATGAAAAATCTCCTGGTCCAATTCGGTATAGCGACGAACGGTTAGTCTATCGGTTTGAAAAATGATGTATGGATCCAATTAAAAAGAAATTACTATCTAAACCGCCTCTTTATGTATCTCGCTTGTAAAATGAAACTCGATATCCGGGTTATTGGATTTTTCAGTATTTAAGTACCATTCACTCTGAGCAAGATAAATCATGTGCCCATCTTTGTCGAGCCCGATATTCGCTTGCTTGAATTTTGCAAAGTCTTCCAATTTCCTGGGATCACTACTTGCCAGCCAGCAGGCTTTATAAAAAGGCAGGTTATTGAACTGTACAGATGCTCCATATTCGTGGAGCAAGCGGTATTGAATGACTTCAAACTGCAACTCACCTACACATCCAATGATCTTTTTATTTCCACCATGCTGTGTAAACAATTGTGCTACACCTTCATCGGTTAATTGAAGCAATCCTTTCTCCAGTTGCTTTGTCTTCATAGGATCTTTGTTCACCACTTCTTTAAAGATCTCCGGAGAAAATGAGGGTATGCCTGTAAAATAAAAATCTTCACCTTCAGTCAGCGTATCACCAATTTTAAAATTACCTGTATCAAACAAACCCACTACATCACCGGCATAGGCATCTTCAATAATACTTTTATCTCTTGCCATAAATGAATAAGGATTACTAAAGCGTATGTCCTTGTCCAGTCTTACATGATGATAGTATTTGTTACGTTCAAACTTACCGCTGCATACCCTGAGAAATGCGATCCGGTCCCTGTGTTTGGGGTCAAGATTGGCATGGATCTTAAAAACAAAGCCACTTAGCTTATCTTCGGTAACATCTAATTTACGTGTTGATGTCTCCCGGCTTTTTGGTGTAGGCGCAATACGGATAAAAGTATCCAGCATTTCTTTTACACCAAAATTGTTGATAGCGCTACCAAAAAATACCGGGGCTACTTTCGCTGCGAGATAATCATCCACATTTAATATGCCATGTACACCATCCACCAATTCTACATCTTCACGTAATTGCTGTGCATCTTTTTCGCCCAGTGCTTCATCAACCGAAGAGTCATTCAAATTATTTATTGACATCACAGCTTCATCTACACCTTTTGTATTGGCTGTAAACAGTCGCAGGTTCTTATCATGCAAATTGTAACCACCCTTGAATTCTTTCCCACTATTGATCGTCCATGTCAGGGGATGCAAATGGATAGCAAGTTCTTTTTCTATTTCTTCCAGCAGGTCAAAGCGGC
>Ga0105249_10005594_pt1 | contig 10867 bp, 10 predicted proteins | sample KBSS44metaG_FD_81522 | JGI IMG/M metagenome (GOLD analysis project Ga0105249, IMG submission 81522) | Switchgrass rhizosphere microbial communities from Kellogg Biological Station, Michigan, USA - KBS S4-4 metaG | ecosystem: Host-associated > Plants > Roots > Rhizosphere > Soil | place...
AATTTTTGAATATAGAATAGAAAGTTGAAAGGAGCGTCGCAAGAAAAGATGATAGCAGTTATGTAGTTGGTTAAATAAATATTACTCAAAACTTTTAAACTTAATACTATGAGCACTGAAGTAAAACAAGCCCCGGCGCTAAAAGGTGGCGAATGGCTGATAAAGGAATCTTCACCATTTGAAGTGTTCACTCCTGAAAATTTTTCAGAAGAACAATTGATGATCCGAGATATGTGTGAGCAGTTCCTCGATAAAGAAGTTTACCCGATACTTGATCGCATCGATGCATTGGAGCCGGGCTTAATGAAAAGCCTGGTTAGAAAAGCCGGTGAACAAGGATTACTCGCAGCCTCTTTTCCGGAAGAGTATGGTGGCTTGGGAAAAGATTTTGTTACATCTACAATTGTCAATGAATACTTGGGTGCGGGTCATTCTTTTTCGGTTGCTATTGCTGCGCATACTGGCATTGGCACTTTGCCAATTTTGTATTTTGGCACTCCTGAACAAAAGCAAAAATATATTCCCAAACTAATCACAGGTGAATGGGCCGGCGCTTATGGATTAACGGAACCCAATAGTGGCAGTGATGCACTCGGAGCGAAAACGACTGCAAAGCTTAGCAGTGACGGCAAATATTATCTTTTAAACGGGCAAAAGTGCTGGATCACCAATGGTGGATTCGCAAATGTCTATACAGTATTTGCAAAAGTTGATGGCGATAAATTCACAGGCTTTATTATTGAAAGAGGAACAGAAGGTTTTACGCAAGGTCCCGAAGAACACAAAATGGGAATTAAAGGTTCTTCAACTGTTCAATTATATTTCCAGGATTGTAAAGTGCCGGTAGAAAATGTATTGGGTGAAATTGGTAAAGGTCATAAGATCGCTTTTAATATTTTAAATATCGGACGCTTGAAGTTAGCGGCTGCTGCCCTTGGCGGTTCAAAAAGAGCAGCAACAGATTCAGTACAGTATGCAAAAACAAGAGAACAATTCAAACAACCAATTGCAAATTTCGGCGCTATCAAATACAAGCTGGCCGAAATGGCAATCAAAATTTTTGTTGGCGAAAGTGCATTGTATCGCACGGCAAACTGGATCGATAAAAAAGAACATGAATTGCTTGCTGCCGCCAAACCGTTTAATGAAGCATTGTTAGGTGGTGCAGAAGAGTATGCTATCGAATGTGCCATGCTGAAAGTTTTTGGCAGTGAAGTATTGGATTATGTAGTAGACGAAGGTGTGCAGATCCATGGTGGTAATGGCTTCAGCGCCGAGTACAATATTTCAAGAGCTTATCGTGATAGTCGCATCAATAGGATTTATGAAGGCACAAATGAAATCAATCGCTTGCTTACACTTGATATGACATTGAAGAGAGCCATGCAGGGAAGACTCGATTTGATGGGCCCTGCTATGTCAGTGCAAAAAGAATTGATGAGCATTCCTGATTTCAGCACTGAAGAAGAAGGCACCTTTGTAAAAGAGAAAAAACTAATTGCTCACCTTAAGAAGGCAATTCTAATGGCATCTGGCGCTGCTGTGCAGAAGCTGATGATGAAGATTGAAAGCGAGCAGGAGGTATTGATGAATCTTGCGGATATGGCCATTGAAACTTTTAATGCCGAAAGCGTATTGCTGAGAGTAATGAAGATGGTTGATCAAAAAGGTGAAGCTGCCTGCGCCAATTATATTGACATTATGCATACATACTTGTACGATGCCGCCGACAATGTAAACAAGTTTGGTAAAGATGCCATCAATTCATTTGCAGAAGGAGATGAGCAACGAATGATATTAATGGGATTGAAAAGATTTACAAAGGCAGAACCTTTTAACATTAAAGATGCGAGACGGAGAATAGCTGATAAAATGATAAATGAAGGAAAGTACTGTTTCTAAAAGATCAATTTAATTTCCACTGACCGGTGACTCCTTTTGGGTTTGCCGGTTTTTTTTCATCAGCAAAAAAACTCATGAGCTCCCTTCGTATAACTAATAGTTCATAAAGTTTCCTTTTTCGTCTGGCTTCTATTAAGAGACCTGCTGCCAGGATGACACCATAAATTATCGTAATGGTATAATAGATCAGGAAAAGATTCGGGATATCTTGCAATGTGAATACATAATGCAACAGGTAAATAATGATGAAACATCCGTAAGCAAAGGTTAAGGCGGAAGAGATGATGGCTTTACCAACAAATTTGTTATGAACAAAGCTTCGTTTAACGGTGTAAACAAAATAGTATAAAGAATAACCAAACACTATCAGCAGTCCGGGTCCCATGGTCAGGGTTATAGTTTTAACTGTAATGCCAAACATAACGATCAATACAATTTCGAAAACTATAAATGCTGCCAGAAGTATTTTCATTCTTTTTCTCTGTACTGAAGAAGGTATTTGAAATAGGAGGAATGAGAGCATAAGAGGCATATCAGTAAGATTATTTGTAATGCCATAGATACGCTCAATGCTTTTGGGGACATTTATCAAATGTTCAGTCATGAGATTAAACCCAAATGCCAACACACAATAAATAAAAAGAGGAAAATATTGTTTGTAACGGATCAATTTGAAAGCTACAATAACAAATACAGGTGCGAATAGGGCAATGGTTGATAAAATTCCTATGGCGCTTTGCCAGTTCATTTATAATGGTTTTTATAGGATAAGTGTAATGACTTATTTCGAATCAATATTAAACGGCATGTAGTGATCAGTAGTGTAGCAAAAGACTGATTTATAGGAAAATTGAGCAAAAGTGCTCAATCATTTAGTAATAATACCAGAACGGTTATCGGAGTTTTTTTGTGTTGGAACGTAAAATAAATACTAATCCTTTTTTTCATGTTTTAGCTCAGGCCTGGGAAAGCCATCGTGACAGGTATAGCAAGAAACTGCCATCGTCTCACCGGCTTTATAAACAATAGTATAATCAAAGAAATCTTTATTGATAGCTGCAGTCATTCTCATCATTTGCCTGGTAATTTCTTTTTCCGGTTTATCATCGCTTGCATAATCGATATCACCCTTTATGATCTTACTCTCTGCATGGCAGAAATCACAGGCCACATTCAACGCTTTTGCGTAACCTTCCATTACAGAATCAAGGTCTGCATTGCTGATATCTTTTGGAAGCACTTTCAGATTTCTTTCCTTATTACCAGTCGGTTTGCTGGCAGCAATACCAATAAAAACAAATGCCACAAGCCCGAGTAGAACAACTGCTTTATTTTTCATAAAAGGAAATTTTGAGTTTTGAAATTTACTAATACTTTTTTAGCTAAACAGCTTTTTATCATTTCATTTTGTTACTGGTAACTTTGAACAAATCTTAAAATATGTCGTCATTAGTAAAAGAATTTAATGATTACCGTGCCCGCATGAATGAGGTGATCCTTAGTAAAAACAATCTTGTGATGAAACGCCTCTGGAATCTTGACACTAACACTTATGAAGAAGGCGCCCTGGATACAAAGACGAAAGAAATGCTTGGATTGGTTGCCAGCATGGTACTTCGTTGTGACGATTGTATCAAATATCACCTTGGGAAATGCCATGAATTGGGCATTACCACCGCCCAGGTGTATGAAATCTTTGCGGTGGCCAATATTGTTGGCGGTACAATTGTGATTCCGCATACCCGGAGGGCAGCAGAATATTGGGAAGAATTAGTTAATCTGACCTAAAAGGAAATTTTAACGGCAAGGCTGATTAAAATCATTTCTGCTACATTCAAATTTCCTTGCTTCCTGTTCGTTATTCTTTAAATTTGCAGTCAATATTTTTTTATGAGTGAAGCTACTATTGCCCCTGTTTTAACATCCAAAGATTTTGCAACCGACCAGGAGGTACGCTGGTGTCCCGGCTGCGGCGATTATTCTATTCTTGCACAAGTGCAAAAAGTAATGCCAACACTTGGTATACCTCGTGAGAACATCGTGATCATTTCCGGCATCGGGTGTAGCAGCCGGTTTCCATATTATATGAATACTTATGGAATGCACTCAATTCATGGCAGGGCCACAGCTGTAGCAAGCGGACTGAAAGCTTCAAGACCTGAACTGAGTGTGTGGATAGTAACTGGTGATGGGGACAGCTTGAGTATTGGCGGCAATCATACTATTCATTTGTTGCGCAGAAATTTTGACGTAAATATTCTTTTATTCAATAACCAGATATATGGTTTGACAAAAGGACAATACTCGCCAACATCAGAAGAAAATAAGGTTACAAAATCGACTCCTTACGGAAGTATTGATCATCCCTTTAATCCTTTGGCTCTTGCAATGGGTGCCGATTCAACATTTGTTGCAAGAACAATGGATCGTGATCCCAAACATTTGCAAGCCATGTTGCTTCGTGCCAATGCACACAAAGGAGCTTCTTTTCTGGAGATCTACCAAAACTGTAACATTTTTAATGACGGAGCTTTTGAAATGTTTACTGAAAAAGGAACAAAAGCGGCTGAAACATTATTCCTTGAACAAGGCCAACCATTAACTTTTGGTGCAAACAAAGAAAAAGGGATCAAATTAGATGGCTTTACACCAAAAGTTGTAAATCTTGCCGACGGATACAGTGCTGATGATCTTTGGGTGCATGATGAAAAAGATATTTACAAAGCACAGATACTTGTTCGGATTTTTGATAACCCAGGCATTGAAGGTCACTTACCAAGACCATTCGGTGTCTTTTATCAAACTGATCGTTCCTGTTACGAAAATGTAATGGAGCAACAAATAAAAGATGCGAAAGCGAAGAAACCTGCTGATCTTGATAAGCTTTTAAGAGGAAATGAAGTGTGGGTAATTAACTAATTGCAACAGGTTTTTTTAATTCTTTATCAGCGTTCTCAAATATTTTCTTCTTTTTTCTTTCGTACCACCAGATTGGGGCAGTTTTTTTCATCACTGTATCTATACCTCGCATTCCAAAAATGTTCCAGACTGCTTTCATTTTCCCTGTTAATGATGGTTGCAACGCTCTTAAGCTCAGGGCAAAACCACTATCAAGATATTCCATGTGATGCCACCAGCCTGCGGGCATAAACAAAGTATCACCATGTTCTAATACCGCTTCAACTCCTTGTGCAAGTTTTAGAGCAGGAAATTTTTCATAATCGGGGCTGCCGTTCTGCATATAGTAATTGGAGAAATCAGCTAATGATAAAACTTCGAAAGGTTTACGGTACAATTTATATTGTTCTTCAAACGGAAATAATAAAACTCTTTTTCTTCCGGCAAACTGCGTATGCAAAATATTTGAAAGGTCAATATCAAAATGCATATGTGTGATGGAAGTCGCACCACCAGTAAAAAGCATTGGATATTTTTTTACAAAACCCTTCATCATATGCTCCGGCCATGTAAAATCACTTATTAATTGCGGGGCATGATCAAAAATGTTGAATAAAAAAATTCGCCAGCCTGCAGGCCCTTGGCTTATCATATCAATGTACTCACCAAATGTTTTATAATCGTCTGCAGAATTTATTGGGGTATACGCATCGCTTTTTACATTATTATAAAGAGGTACTTTTTTATCACCGACCAATTCTTTAAAATAATTCCAGTTCCATTTTTTGTAAGCTGGCCATTGATGAGAGAGATCCCTGATAACAACCGGGAGGTTTTTATCATAGAATTCATTTTTAAACTCTTCCGGCGAAATTGTATCAACAACAGGAAGTGGCCTTAGTTGCATGCAGCACAATTTTGACAAAGATATAAATCGACATCATACAGCTTGTCAACTATCTGATAAAATTTACGAATATAGATGATTGATAGCGAAAGAGAAGGTTAAATGCAGCTTTCCTTATCAAAAAGCTCAGGTTGTTCAGAGAAAAGACGCCAGGTTTTCCGATGATATTTACACATACCATATTCATCAAGGGCTTTCCGGTGTTCAGGAGTTCCATATCCTTTATTGCTGGCCCAATTATAGTGAGGAAATTCTTCGTGAAGTTTTTTCATATATTCATCACGATAGGTTTTGGCAAGAATACTTGCTGCAGCGATTGACGCATAAATACAATCTCCTTTTATGATACATCGATGCGGCATCCTTTTATATTTTACAAAATAATTCCCATCGATCAATAGCATTTGTGGCTTTGGTTTTAACTGGCTTACCGAAATATGCATTGCTTTAATGGATGCCTGCAAAATATTGATGCGGTCAATTTCGTCATGACTGATGCTGGCAACAGCAAAACTGACAGCTTCTTTTTCAATAACTATTCGTAATTCATTTCTTTCATCCTCGGTTAGTTGTTTTGAGTCATTCAATAACGGATGAAAAAAATCTTTTGAAAGAATAACCGCAGATGCAAATACCGGCCCGGCAAAACAACCACGGCCGGCTTCATCGCAACCAGCTTCAGTTAATTGGTCCTGGTAAAAGGGATTCAGCATTTTGTGAGATTGCACAAATATCGCAGAACAAAAATTATTTTCAACATCAGCAGCGACTAACTTTGCGCCGCTATGTCGGAAATTTATCCACAAAGATCATCAAGAGCTGTTGCCATTTGGTTAATGATCGGAGTTGGTATGCTCATCATTCAAATATTATTGGGTGGTGTTACCCGACTTACTGGTTCAGGTCTTTCAATTACCGAATGGAATGTCATTACAGGAACATTACCACCTTTGAATGAGCAAAAATGGATAGAAGAGTTTAATAAATATAAACAGACACCACAGTTTTTACTCCTCAACTCAGATTTTACACTGCATGATTTTAAATCCATTTTTTTCTGGGAATGGTTTCATCGTTTTTGGGCAAGATTGATAGGGGTTGTATTTGCCATCCCTTTTATCATTTTTCTTTTTCAAAAAAGATTCAAAGATGAAATGATAAAACCACTGATCATTCTTTTTCTTCTTGGCGCCTTGCAGGGAGCAGTTGGATGGATTATGGTGGCAAGCGGCCTAACTGGCGATGCAATATATGTAAAGCCAACAAAGTTGATGCTACATTTTATTTTAGCATTGGGACTGCTTTGTTATACTTTTTGGTTTGCATTACAATTATTGGTGCCTAAGGAAAAAAGAATTGTAAATAAATCATTGAAGAATTCTACCTTGATCATAATTGTAGTGTTGGTTTTTCAATTGGCATTCGGTGCACTGTTGGCTGGACATAAAGCAGCAACCGCTGCGCCTACATGGCCAGACATCAATGGTACTTTCATTCCTGCCAAAATGTTTTCTTCGCCAGAAGAGTTATTGAATTTAATCGAGAATAAGATCACGATTCACTTTATTCACCGGATGTTTGCCTACATTCTTTTTGTACTTATTGTTATTTGGACATGGAAAGCTGTTAAAGCGAAGGGTAACAATTTATTTTCGAAAACAAAATGGTTGCCCGTTTTCCTCGTAACTACGCAGGTTATTCTTGGCATCTTCGCTGTGCTTACAAGTGTGCAAATAGTGCCGAACCATTGGGGGATATTTGAATGGATAGCGCAGATTCACCAATTAATTGCCATGTTCCTGTTGTTATCAATTATCTGGATGACTTACCTTATAAAAAGTAAATAGCGGTTACTTTGAAATAACCCCGGTTTAATATTAATTTTAAGGAAAACTAAACCGCCTCTCCTTTACTTATGAAAGCCTGGCTTCGCGGATTTTTTTATTCTTTTCCCGTTCAACTGTTGTTTCTGCATTTCAGAAAATACCAGGTGCTGCTTATTTTCTGGTTTATTCTGTTTAGTACTGTCAACGGAACTTTCATGAGGACCTTTGGCGCCGATTCACTTTACCTGGCGCCGGAATATCTTGGTAATGTAAATGCACTTGGTGCCGGCATTGTTGGTATTGCTATTGGTATGTTCATCATGAGTTGGAATATTGCCAGCTTTATTTTATTCAGTCGTCACTTTAGGTTTCTCGCAGCAACTACAAATCCTTTTCTAAGATACTGTGTAAATAACTTTGTGATACCTACTGCTTTCCTAATCTTTTATTTTATTAAGGCATGGCAGTTTATAAGGTACAAAGAACTTATTCCGTCGTCAGAATATTTAATGTTAGCGGGTGGTTTTTTATTGGGGTTATTGCTGATACTCTTTATTTCTTTCATTTATTTTTTCAGAGCGGATCGCTCTATCTATCGGCGGATGATGCCCGTTATAAAAAATCCAAAAGAATATATCAGGCATTTGAAGCCCGGGGAGTTACCGCCAAGCGAGTCCAAAATCATAAAAGTTGAATGGTACCTTGAAATGCCTTGGGCTGTGAGAAAAACAAGAGACGTTTCTCACTATACCCGTGATTTCATTGAAAATATTTTTAAACGTCATCACTTTGCAGCAGTCCTTTCGGTGTTTGCGGCATTTTTATTTTTGATCGGAATTGGTTTTTTGCAGGACTCCGCTTTTTTCCAAATACCAGCCGCTGCAAGTATCACTGTTTTCTTTGCAATACTGATTGGAGTGGCGGGTGCGTTTACATACTTTTTGCAAAGCTGGAGTGTACCTTATCTTCTTGCCTTAATAATTATACTTAATCTTTTTTATACATGGGATTGGATAGATCCAAGAAATAAGGCTTTTGGTTTGAAATATACTAATATAGAACAACGACCAGCATACAGCAGGGAACATTTACTCGCAATGGTATCAACAAAAAATGTTTCTGGAGATAGCCTGAACATGATCCATGTGCTGGAAAACTGGAAGAGAAAACAGGGAGAAGAAAAACCTTTGTTCGTCATAGTTAACACGAGTGGCGGAGGACATAGGAGTGCAACCTTTACAATGAGTATTCTCCAAAGACTCGATAGTATTACCAATGGTGAAATGATGAAAAGGACTTTTTTGATTACCGGCGCATCAGGCGGTATGATCGGCGCTTCTTATTTCCGTGAGCTGTATCTGCGAAAACAAAAAGGTGAAAATATTCATTTGCAGGATAAAAAATATGTTGATGATATTTCCGGTGATCTTTTGAATCCTTTGTTCTCCTCTTTTGTGGCAAGGGACCTTATTTCACCATCATTAAAATTTGAAGTGGGCCCTTATATATATGTAAAAGACCGGGCTTATTCATTTGAATCGAAGCTGGATAAGAATACAAACGGGTTTTTAAATAAACAATTGAAAGATTATAAGGACGATGAAAGAAATGCAACGATCCCACTGGCATTTTATAATTCAGTTGTTTCCCGTGACAGCCGCAAAATGATCATTAGCACGCAGCCAATAAGATTTATGATGCGCAGCCGTTATGATTCAATTGCTCTTCCCGAAATGGATCCCGATGTTATTGACTTCACTTCTTTTTTTGAAAAACAAGATCCTTTTAATATAAGAATACTAACTGCGTTGCGAATGAATGCAACGTTTCCTATTGTATTACCCAATGTGTGGCTTCCGTCTGATCCGGTAATCGATGTGATGGATGCGGGATTAAGAGATAACTATGGACAAGAAACGGGTTTACGGTTCCTCGAATTTTTTGATGACTGGATAAGTCAAAATACCCGTGGTGTGCTTATCATACAACTAAGAGATCGTCCTTCCGGGGGATGGGATTATCCTTATGTTACAGAAAATATCGGTGATCATGTTACAAAACCTTTTTTGATGCTGCAGCACAACTGGTTTAAAACAATGGAATATTTCCAAAACGACCTTCTGAGTTATTATACACAACATGCGGTGCATAAAATTAATAAGATCACTTTTCAATATGCAACTGAAAAGCAGGAGGATAAGGCTGCGTTGAATTTTCATCTTACTCAAAGAGAGAAAAAAAATATCATGAGTTCACCAGACTTTTTATTTAATAAAGAGAGTTTTGATAAAGTGGTTAGCCTGTTCAATAAAAAAGATTCTTTGATTGTTAAACCGGCTGAATAAGACGGAAACATTTCTTCTTTATTTTCACGACTAGTTTAGGGGGAGTTTCAGCGGGATCACCATCAATATGCAATGGAGCCTGTGAATGATTAATGATCTCCAGGTTTCCCGTTTGAAAATAAATAACACCGCTTTTTTTTGTTACCACTGAAGAGGCCTGCAGAATATTCCATCCTGCCATTTGTTTTAATGTTTGCAAAACAAAACTTACTTTATTCTGGCTGGTTACAATCACGATATCAAGCAGGCCATCGGTTAAACTTGCTTTTGGGGCTATGGTAAAATTATTTCCAAATTGGTTGCTGTTTGCGATGCTGATAAAATAGGCATCCGTATCAAGCTTCACTTTTCCAAACTTCAATTCAAAACGGAATGGACTTATTGAAAAGAAATTTTTCAGCGTTAATTGCGCATAGGTCATCAAACCCCTCTTTGGATGATCAGCAAATTCATGTGCCACTTTTGCATCAAAACCAAGCCCGGCCAACATACAGGCAAAACGATCATTGACAAAAAAGCCATCAATAGCGGAAGCCTTTCCATTAAAAATTATATCAAGTGCTTTTGCAGGTTGCTTTAAAATTTTCGCTGTATGCGCCAATCCATTTCCCGATCCGCACGGAATGATGCCAAAATTTACATCTTCCTCCAACAGGCTGCCTACAACGCCGCTTATTGTGCCATCACCACCGGCAATTATTATATCCGTGATCTTTTCTTTTTTAATTATTGAATGAAGGAAAGCATAATTACTATCAGCAACTGAAGGAAAAACAGAATAAGCAATGCCATGTTCATTTGTTTTTGCTTCAATAAACTGTTGAAGATCGCTTTTGGGTTTTGTTCCAGAAATGGGATTGATGATGTAAATGATCTTTCGGCTCATCGTGTATACAATGTACACAAAAGTATGCGACGGACCCGAACAGTAGCGGCAACAGCAGGATCTTTTGGGACGGCCCAGCTATACACTTTTACTTTTTGCCGGC
>Ga0105249_10005595_pt1 | contig 10867 bp, 9 predicted proteins | sample KBSS44metaG_FD_81522 | JGI IMG/M metagenome (GOLD analysis project Ga0105249, IMG submission 81522) | Switchgrass rhizosphere microbial communities from Kellogg Biological Station, Michigan, USA - KBS S4-4 metaG | ecosystem: Host-associated > Plants > Roots > Rhizosphere > Soil | place...
AATGTTGGAAAAAAATTATCACAATTTGGCGCTACGTTCGGTATGGGATTACCGATTGCTAACTATAATCGTTTAGCACAAGGACAGTACACGTTGATAAACCTTGCTGTTGAGTACAACAAAAGAGGTAATAATGGAAACCTGTTAAAAGAAGATCTCTTCCGTGTTTCTTTAGGTCTTTCGCTCAGTGATCTCTGGTTCATTAAGCGTAAGTACGAATAAGAATAGCTGATTCGTTAACCTCAAAATATTTTTTAGTTGGTTACCGGCGACGACAATACTATTAAACCTTACTTCAACCGGAGGCTAATTCTTTCAAACTATGTTTGTTCTTCAACATTAGTGCAATCCTTCTTTATTTTTCTAATAACTTTTATTGCAAGCTGTGAAAATAAAGCTGAAGATGTAAGAAACTGGACCCGGAATGTTACGCTCAAAGAAGAGGCGTACAATGTAGAAAGTTATCTTAGCCAGCAGGGAATAATGAAAGCAAAGCTTACGGCTCCCTTAATGATCCGTATGCCGCGCTATGATAGTCCTTATGTGGAGTTCCCTAAAACCCTGCATGTTGATTTTTATAAAGACAGCACTGTTTTAGATTCATGGCTTGACAGCAAGTATGGAAAATATTATGAATCGCAGAATAAAGTATATCTAAGAGACAGTGTTGTTGTAATAACTGCACAAGGTGATACTTTAAAAACCTTTGACCTGTGGTGGGACCAAACCACAAAAATGTTTTATACAGATACGCTGGCAAGATATTTCAGCTCATCTAAACAAATATATGGTGGCAAAGGGTTGCGTGCCACACAGGATCTAAAATCGGTTGTATTTAAATATCCAATCGGGACTATCAAAACTACCGATAGTGGTTTCTAATAAGCCGTCAAAGAATTCAATTCTCTTCTCCAGCATTGGTAATAATTTTGATGCCGTTAGCTTAACTTCAAATCTTCATACACGTAAAAATTTAAAACAGGAAATATGGAATACAGAAGAATGGGTAAAACAGGATTGCAATTAAGTGTGCTTTCCTATGGCAGTTGGGTTACCTTTCACAAACAGATCAATGATGATGCAGGCGATGAATTGATGAGCATTGCTTATGATAATGGGATTAATTTTTTTGATAATGCAGAAGCCTATGCATTGGGTGAAAGTGAAAAAATGATGGGACGCATCTTAAAAAAGAAAAATTGGGACCGCACTTCACTGGTCATTTCGTCAAAAGTATTCTGGGGCTGGCGCGGCAAACAAAATAAACCGAATCAACATGGTTTAAGCAGGAAACATATTACGGAAGCCTGTCATGAAGCATTGCAAAGATTGCAACTGGACTATCTCGATCTTTATTTCTGTCATCGCCCCGATAAAAATACACCCATTGAAGAAGTAGTGTGGACCATGAACATTTTACTGCAACAGGGAAAGATATTATACTGGGGCACCAGTGAATGGAGTGCCCAGGAAATTATGGAGGCACATATGATCGCCTCAAAAAATAATTTGATCGGCCCGGCAATGGAACAACCCGAATACAACCTGTTTCATCGGAACAAAATAGAAAACGAATTTTTACAAATTTTCAAAACAGTGGGGCTTGGAACAACAATTTGGAGTCCATTGGCCAGTGGGTTATTGACCGGGAAGTATAACAATGGAATACCCGAAGACTCACGTTTGGCTATCCAGGGATTTGATTGGTTAAAAGATAAAGTACTTAGTGAAGAAAAACTGGGTAAAGTAAGAAAATTAAAAACCGTTGCGGATAAATTGAACACGTCGTTGGCAACACTGGCCATTGCATGGTGTATAAAAAATCCAAATGTAACAACCGCTATATTGGGCGCTACCCGTAAGGAACAATTGACCGAGAATTTAAAAGCATTGGACGTTCTTCCCAGACTTACTTCAGATATAATGAATGAGATAGATGGCATCGTTCAAACCAAACCTGTATTACCCGAATATTAATTCATCATCGCAACCTCAACTATATGTCATTTAAAAATAAAACAGTCTTTATTACCGGCGCCACAAGAGGTATTGGCAAGGCAATCGGACTGCGATTAGCAAAAGAAGGAGCTAACATTGTTATCGCTGCGAAAAGCGTGGATGAAAATCCCAAGCTGGGTGGCACTATTTTTTCTGCTGCAAAAGAAATGGAAGAAGCCGGCGGCAATGCTTTGGCCGTGCAATGTGATATTCGCTTTGAGGATCAAATTCAAAACGCAATAGCTAAAACAATAGAAAAATTTGGAAGGATCGATAGCATAATTAATAATGCCTCAGCAATCAATTTGTCCAACAGTGAGCAAACCGAGCCAAAACGTTTTGACCTGATGCATGATATTAATGTGCGGGGTACTTTTTTTGTAACAAAGTATTGTATTGAACATTTAAAAAAAGCAGAGAACCCGCACATCCTTACGCTTTCGCCACCGATCAATATGAATCCCAAATGGTTTGCCAATCATTTAGCTTACACACTTACAAAATATAATATGAGCATGATGGCAATCGGATGGGCTGCTGAATTAAAAAAATATAAGATCGCATCAAATGCTCTCTGGCCCAAAACAACGATCGATACAGCGGCCGTAAGGAATTTATTAGGTGGCGAGGCTTTAGCTAAAATGAGCCGTACCGTTGATATTGTTGCCGATGCTACCTATGCGATCCTAAGTAAACCATCAGCTGAATGTACCGGCAATTGCTTTTTAGATGAAGAAGTATTGGCCAAAGAAGGTATAACGGATCTTGACAAATATTCTGTTGTGCCCGGCGCTAAATTATACACCGACCTCTTTACAGAATAAAGAACCCCGGCGTTAAAGGCCGGGGCTTTGCTACCATCAGAAATGGTCTTAATATTTTTTATTCTTCAAATTTCTCAGGCCGCATTTGAGGGAAGAACAGAACATCCTGTATCGACGGCTGATTGGTGATCAGCATACATAAACGATCTATTCCAATGCCAATACCTGAAGTTGGCGGCATTCCATATTCCAGTGCTCTTAAAAAATCGTAGTCGATATACATTGCTTCGTCATCACCGCGTTTCATGAGTTCAGCTTGTTGTTCAAAACGTTCCCGTTGATCGATCGGGTCATTTAATTCGCTGTATGCATTGGCCAGTTCTTTTCCATTGATCATTAATTCAAATCTTTCTACCAATCCTTTTTTTCCACGGTGTTTTTTAGTCAGCGGGCTCATTTCAACCGGGTAATCAATAATAAATGTAGGTTGCACATAATTCTTTTCACACTTCTCGCTGAATATTTCATCTATTAGTTTTCCTTTACCCATACTTTGTTCGGTATGAATATGCAGTTGTTTACAAACTGACCGCAATCCTTCTTCATCCATCTCACTCACATCAATACCGGTATGCTCTTTTATTGCATCATAAATTGAAATACGTTTAAACGGGGCTTTGAATGAAATAGTCCTGGGCGAAGGCGAAGCCTGCCCGACTGAGTCATTCAGGCGGGGATCACCAACAGGCAATTCTGTTGTACCGCATACGTCTAATGCAAGCTTCTCAAACATTTGCTCCGTTGTTTCCATCATCCAGAAATAATCTTTATAGGCTGTATAAAATTCAAGGATGGTGAATTCCGGGTTATGTGTACGATCCATCCCTTCATTACGAAAATTGCGGCTGAATTCATAAACCCAGTCAAATCCTCCAACGATCAGTCTTTTTAAATATAATTCATTTGCAATACGCAAATAAAAAGGAACATCCAATGCATTATGATGCGTAATGAATGGCCGGGCAGCTGCTCCCCCGGGTATGGCCTGCAATACTGGTGTATCAACTTCCAATGCACCCCGCTCATTCAAAAATTCCCGCATGGAATTGATCAGCCTGGTCCGTTTGCGAAAAACTTCTTTTACCTCAGGGCTGACGACCAGGTCAGCATAACGTTGCCGGTATTTGAATTCGGGATCGGTTACTTCATCAAAAACATTTCCTTCTTCATCTCTTTTTACAACCGGCAGCGGTTTCAAAGATTTAGAAAGCAGTGTTAGTGTTTTAGCATGAACAGAAGTTTCGCCGGTTTTAGTGATAAATACAAAACCTGTAACACCGATAATATCTCCAAGATCCAATAAATGTTTAACTACCTTATCAAAAAAAGATTTATCCTCGCCGGGGCATATTTCATCGCGTTTTACATACAATTGAATGAGCCCTGATTCATCCTGTATTTTTATAAAGCAAACCTTGCCTTTATCATTGATGCTCATTATACGGCCGGCAACTGTTACAGAGGCATACTCTTCTTTTTTTTCTTCTGTGAAGTTGGATTTAATAACTGCGGCCTGGTGCGATACAGGATATAAAGCAGCCGGGTAGGGATCAATTCCCATTGCGACAAGTTCTTTCAATTTATCCCTCCGTACTATCTCCTGTTCTGATAATTGCGCTGTTTGCATCAAATTTGAAATTAATATAGGGCTTTAAAGGCGCACAAATTTACAGGATGCAGGCGGGTAAAACAAAAGCTTATCGCAACTGCGGATAAGCTTTAAATTTCAAGTAGTTTCTACCCAGATTATTTTCCATAATAAAACTGTTTTACTTTCTGGCTTATTTGCTTACCAGTTGGCGGAGTCGTCTTAAAAAGTATATCCCACCACGGAACGCTGATACCATGACAAAGATTCGGGTATTTACAGTGATGATAGATATGAAATTGGTGTAATCGCGGGAATAGCGAAGCAGACCAGTTCCTGTGCAACAGCCAATGCATAAACGTATAACCGCAAATTCCGATAACAAAGCCGGCAAAAATGGAAAAGAAACTGTTCAACACAACAGATATTATCAACATTCCAATACAAACAATAATAAGCAACAAACGATGCAGCCCGGTAATTTTTATTTCGCCGGGGTGTGTATGATGTTCATGATGTGATTTTATAAAATGACTTTCATGATTGTGGTCACCATGATGCCAGAACCGGTGCAGCATATATTCTGTAAATGTCCAGGTGAGCCAGCCGATAAAATAACATAACAAATGAAAAGCAAGAGGCATTTCATTTTTGATAAACGAAACAGTCAACAATACAGGAGTGATCAGCAGGATATACGTAAAAATATATTTTGCCTGTACTATTTTTTTCTCCAGCCGATCCTGCATAAATAAGTAGTATGTCATAAAATAAATTTTAATGATGATGAATGTTTTTTAAGAACGTTAGTGTTTTTGTCATCCCTTCTTCAAGCGGGGTAATGGCATAACCAAGCTGCCTGGTCGCTTTTTCAGAGCTGAGAGCCCTGTTCTGCCAGATCCTGTCAATTAATTGAGACGAGATATATTTTCGACCGAATAAATTATTAAAGCCATTAAAAGTCTTTGCCCCCAGTTTAAAAACTGTTTTTGAAACAGGAACTATAAGAAAATTCTTTTTAGAAAGCTTTCTAAGCATTTGAAAAAAATGGATGTAAGAAATATTTTCTCCCCCGATTATATATTTTTCACCGGCTGAACTTTTCTCAAGAGCAAGGAAATGGGCTTTTACAACATCATCCACAAAAACATAATTGCCGATCATAGAACTATCGGCCGGCATGAACGCTATCCTGTTTTTTAAAATGTTTACAATTAATTTGGTTATTGGGTTGCCTGTCGTCAAATGACCCGGACCATAAATACGGGACGGACGAATGATCACTGTTGAGATCCCTTTGGTATTATAATCGCTGACTATCTTTTCAGCTTCATATTTTGAAATAGAATACGGTGTAGTAGGATCAATTGCATTTTCAGTTTCTTCATTGACTTCCTGAAAACCAGAAGGACCATATATAGAGCAACTGCCTGTGAAAACAAACCGCGATACTTTATTAGCTAAAGCAACTTCCAGGACATTTCTTGTTCCCTGTACGTTCGTATTAAAAAATTCCGGGCTTGATTTAATTGTTTCATGTGTAAAAGCAGCTGTGTGAAACACAGTACTGCAACCTTCCATGGCTTTTTCCATCGAGCCCTTCCTGGTAACATCGCCTTTGAACAGTACTATATTTTCATGAATCGGGCGGTACTTGGATGAAGGATCTCTCACTAATGCGTGTACAGTCCATCCTTTTTCCGCTGCGCTTTCTGCCAGCCTGTTTCCTATGTACCCGGTTGCTCCTGTAATGAGGATTTTCATTTATTGAAGTTTAATAATTGAGAAAATCGAAACAACCTGAGTTCGAGTATTAATGATACAGCTAACCTGGTCAATACAGCGGGTAAAGCCGATTGAATATCCAGGCAAATAATACAGAGCATAAAAGAAACCAATACTGACCGGGTTATTTCTTTTCTATTTTCATGTGATTGAGTAAAAACAGATAAACAGGTTGTACCCAGGATAGCTGCGACAGGGCCTGCTGCAACAATCATTGCAAACAATATAACTCCACGAAAAAACAATTCGTACACAATAAGGAATGGGATCTGTAAAGCAAAGTAGGGAAGCAAATTTTTAACTGCTGAACCCGGTTGCTGATGATAGTCTTGTAAATTTATTTTTGTCGCTAAAAAAATGGCCACGACCATATAAATGGTAATCTTTCCTAAACTCTCCATATTGCTAATTGGTTGCAGAAATAAGCTTCCAAAAAGATCGATGGCACCAACAGAGCGATAATAAATTATACAGGAACCCAGGACAAGCAGGCTATACATCGTTTTCAATTGCCAGGTGTCCATGCTTCCGTTCTTAAAAAGTATTGCGCTCAATTTATGACTATTCGCTTTTGCCGATGCTTTTTCTGCTACTAAAAAAGAACAATAACAGATAAGATAAATAAGGATAGGATAGTTCAGGGTTTGCATAAAAATAATTTTAGCTTTTCAATTCAATCGTTGCGCTATATAAACTGTGATGGATCTTTATTTTGCAACAAATACCTTTTTCATAGAAGTACTCATTATAATTTCCATCCGGGAATTCAATTTTATAATGGTGATCTTTCACGGCCTTTATATCCAGGAATTGCTGAAAGTTATCAGAATAGACTTTTGAAAAAGTTACAGGTTCAACCGTATAGATGCTGAGCATGTTATAAAAGATGGGATACTGGTTCATCGTTTCCGGTTTGTTATCCTTATAAATTGTATAAGCATTTCCAACAGCTTTCATTTTTTTATCAGCCTTTACTGTTCCATTCATTTTCCTGTAAATAGATGACCAGGTAAGGATTCCATTATCATAGATTGATTCTTCCCGGGCTTTAGCAGTGAATGTAAAAATGAAGCGGGCCTTCACTTCAGATTCCATTTTTAGCGTAACCCTCTTGCCGGTTAAGTTTTGCGTAAAATGAACATTGCCTACAGTAGTTCCGTTTCTTTTGACCTGGTATTCTAATTTTTTTTCTTGTGATGAAGTGGTGATGGCAATAATCATGCAGAGCATTAACAATAAAATGAGCTTATTCACTTTAAATGGAATTGAATTGTTTTTTTTAACTGTCTCTATATTTTTCTGCTGGTAATGCCTGATCAGAAAATAAATAAGTGCGGGGATCATAAAATAAAGTTTTAATGGTTAATGGTATAAATATCATTTTGAAGAAAGGGGTAAATAGACCTGTAATGTTTTCTTTGCTATTTCCCAGTTTTCGTGTTTCCCTGAAATTGTAAATACAGGTCTGTTCGTGGTGCCACCAATGACGCTGCCAACGATTGTTCCGGTCACGGCGCCGCCAACCAATCCAGCGATGAAGCCTTCGCCTGCTGTATATCCAAAAATCCATGCATCAGGATCAGCAGTAGCGGCTCCAAATATTGCAAAAGTCCCGCCGGCGATCAGTGACGTAATGAGGATCGTATGGCCAAAAGATCTTTTTAATTTGATGATGCCAATTTGATTAACAGGAACCTCTAATGTTTCTTTGTGTGAGGATATTGTGATGAAGCTATCTGAAGTTTGCACCAGGAATCCTGTATGCGTTTTATTTCCATTCAAATCAAATATTCTTACAAAAGTTCTTTTTTGTGATTGAGCCGCTGCTGTTAACAGTACCAGGCAAATGATTATTAAATTTTTCATACACTTTTTTTAAAACCGCCCCGGTCATGACCGGGACGGTCGGTTTAATGGAAGGAATGGCTAATGGTTAGAGATTATAGATAAAGCTTGCATAGTACAATCCGCCTATTTGGGGATTGGCGTAAGCATTCTTATAATAGTTATTGAAAATATTAGAACCACCCAGGCGAACGGTAGACTTTACTTTAGGGAATTTGTAGCCTACTTGTGCATCTACAGTTGTAAAAGCGTCGAGCGGTCCATTGGCTAATTCACCTTCCCAATTAAATGAATCCTGCCAGCGCATCATTACATTAAAGCTTAACCGGTCATCTTTTCCAAATCCTGAATTGGCAAAACCTGCATTAAACCTGTATTTAGGTGTATTGAAATAAGATTTAAAACCCGCTGGTACATCGGTAATCACATCTGAATAAGCATTTCCAAATACTGAGAAGTTATTGCTCATCCGATAATCAATACCAAGGCCGTATCCGTGAGTCTTTACTTTGTTAACGCTGTTAGTCACTATTGAAAATGCTTCGCCTGTTGCAGGTTGATATAAACCAATTCTGCCAATAAAGTCTTCATACTTTCCGAAATAAGCGTAAGCATCGATCAGCAATTTATTATTAATAAGACTTTTGTAACCTATTTCAAAAGAATTCATTGTTTCAGGTTTGAAATCTTTGTACACATAAGGTGTCGATTCAATAGTTCCGTCAGGGTGAATAAGATGAACAGAATTTTTTGACGCATTCATATAATCCATCACCCATGGCAGACCACCAAGCAATAAATAATCACCTCCAACATCTAAACGTATCCACTGAGATAAATTACCGGGGAAACGATAAGCGGTTTGATAAGACATACGAAGGTTATTATCTTTAGCAACATTGATGACTGCGGCGAAACGTGGTGTGAATTGTGCCTTGAAGTTTTCATTTTTATCCATCCTGCCCGATGCAGTCAACGTGAGTTTTTCATTAAATAGTTTACGTGTCACCTGTGCATAGGCGCCCGTCTCATTAATAGAAATCGGTTTTAATGTATCAATGAATAAAGTACCCCCGCTGTTGAGGATATATCTTTTATAACTTCCACCAATAATGATCTCTGCAGATCTGGTAGCATCACCAAAACTGTATTGACCTTCTGTCATCCACAGTTGTGATTTTTCTTTGAGCAGACCACCATTTGGAAGAGGAACGTTCCTTACTGAATCAAACAACTGGCGAAATCTTCCTGATCCTGCAACTGGGCGTCCCTGGTCAGCATAATCTCTTGCCATATTATGTGCAGCAGCCGGACTTGCACCGGCGCTTATCGCACCAACATACATTCCTACATATTCAGGATACCATTGCTGGCTCTTTTTCCAGGCTTCATTGAAATATTGAGTAGCAACTGTAGCACTATACGCTTCACCTGCATCCTCCTGTGTTGTATAGCTTCTTAAAAACCAATTCCTGCTTTTTAATTCAAACTTATATTGCCCGATTTTGATCCCTTTTAATGCATACCGGTTATCATCAGTATATACTGTATTACCTGTAGCCCAATTAGCCATTAATTGTGCTTCTAATTTATCTGTGATCTTATAATGTAAGGAACCATACAATTTTATATTTCGCGTTTCCGGATCGATTATATCTTTTTCCGCATATCCTGTTCTTGAAACATTTTGATCAGGTATGATCCCCGCTTGTTTGCCTAAATAAAAAGGTTGTGTTTGAGGATTAGCAGAGAGGAATCCATTTATTTGTGCTTGTGTGGGATCTGTTCCATATACTTGCCTGAAACCCGAAACAAATTGCTGCGTTGCAAAAGCCAAAACACCATCAGTAACATCGAGCATATTGACAGTTGTTTCATCACCATACACATTCACACCATCATAATTAGGATCCGTACGACGGTTACCTCCGACCAGCTTTCCTGAAGTACCGCTTCGTAAATAATTTGTTGAATCGTTGGCTAACCAATCCGTGGCATTGATGAATTGTGCACCTACTTTGAAAGCAAACTTGTCGTTGAAATTTTTTGCATAACGAAATGAATAATCATGATAAGCGGATGTTTTACCACGGGGACTGTTATCCACATTCATAATACCCGGCTTTACGATCACACTTAAGCCAGGATACTTAAATGGACTTTTACTGTTGATCAAGACCGTTCCGTTCATACCACCGGGACCATATAGAGCTGATGAAGCACCGGGTAATAATTCAATATTTTCGACATCCAGGTCAGAAAGACCGGCGAAATTTCCCACAAAGAAATTCAAGCCGGGCGCCTGGTTATCCATACCATCAACGATCTGGTTGACGCGGGTACTGCCGCTTCCATTAAAGCCACGGGTGCTGGGCGTTTTAAAAGTAAGGCTTGAAGTAGTTACACTCACTCCTTTTTTAGCAGCCAGCAGATCATGTGGCGGCAAAGGCGAATTGCCAATTTCTTTGTTAGAAATGATTTCAATAGAACCGGGATAGCTGATGGCTTTCCCGCTAAATCGTTTATCGCCGGCAGCAATGATGTGCAGTTCATCCAACCTGTTTTCTGCAGGTTGCAGCATCACGGAGAGTGCTTCATTACCATTAACAGTTATTTCCTGCGGATCAAACCCGCTATAAGAAATAAGGAGTGTAACAGGTAAGGAAGCAACAGAAAGACGAAAATCACCTTTGCTATCGCAAACTGTTCCGCCATTCCCGTTTTTAATTTTTACGGATGCTTTTTCCAGCGGCTCGCTTTTATCGCCTGTTATTTTACCCGTAACAATAACCGATGAATTTTGCGAAACCACTGCAGAGAAAATAAA
>Ga0105249_10005597_pt1 | contig 10866 bp, 9 predicted proteins | sample KBSS44metaG_FD_81522 | JGI IMG/M metagenome (GOLD analysis project Ga0105249, IMG submission 81522) | Switchgrass rhizosphere microbial communities from Kellogg Biological Station, Michigan, USA - KBS S4-4 metaG | ecosystem: Host-associated > Plants > Roots > Rhizosphere > Soil | place...
ATGCAGAACTGATCGGCGTGCCGTTACGTATCGCTATCGGGAAGAAGCTGGCTGAGGGCAAAGTAGAGCTCCTGAACCGCCTGACCGGCGAGATGAAGGACGTCGCGACCAGTGAGATCGTCCAACACGTACGAGACGCGCAGGCGTTGAACTAGATGGCCGTCAAGCTAAAACTCGGCACAAAAGGTGGATGGCTGCGTCACCCGTTTGTGCGCATTTTTGTGCTCGTGGTACTGATCTTCGTCGTGGTCTGCGCTTCGGTCTTTGGCTACTACTATCTGAAATATCAGAAGGTGGTCGACGATCGGCTGGCGGCAGGGCCAATCTTCGCCAACGTGTCGCAGGTGTATGCCGCGCCGCGCGAGGTCCGCGTAGGACAGCATCTGACCGTGAACTTTATTGCGCAAAATCTGCGCAATGCGGGCTACAACCTCAACTCACGGCTAGGCACCTTTACAGTCAGCGGCAACAGCATCACCATCAAGCCGGGAGCTGAGAGTTACTACTCTACTGACGGTGCGACCATCACAACAGGGCACAGCGGAAGTGACGATCCTGCGACCACCGCGAATGGCGGCACCGTTGTGATTTCCATTACGGCTGGCAATGGCGCGCCATTGGCAGCATATGATCTGGAGCCGCAGCTGATCACCGCGCTGTCCGAGGACAAGAACCGGACGAAGCGCCGGTTGGTCACATACGACGAAATTCCGCAGCAGATGGTGCAATCAGTCCTTGCTATCGAAGACAGGCGCTTCTTTGAGCACGGCGGCATTAACTATGCGCGCACCCTGAAATGCGCTGTGCAGGACGTTCTGGCGCACCACATGAGTTGCGGTGGTTCGACCCTCACACAGCAGTTAGCACGCGGCTTCTTCCTGTCACCCGACAAGACCGTCTCGCGAAAAATCGCGGAGCTGATGATTACGTTGCAGCTGGAGGCACGCTTTTCAAAGAAGCAGATCTTCGAAATGTACGCCAACCAGGTGAACATCGGGCGACGCGGCTCTTTCGAGATTAACGGGTTTGGAGAAGCGGCACAGGCATTCTTCGGAAGAGACCTACGGCAGCTGGATGTCGCGCAATGCGCGATGATCGCCGGGTTGATCCAGAACCCAAGCTGGCGCAACCCATATCGGCACCCAGAGCGGGCGATGGAGCGGCGCAACGTAGTCCTGCAGTCGATGACCGAAACCAGCGCGATCACTGAGGCGCAGGCGGAAAAGGCCAAGGCGGAGCCACTTGGGTTAGCACCGCAGAACATTGATGCCTCTGAGGCGCCTTACTTCGTGGATTTAGTACACGATCAGCTGACGCAGCGCATCGGCGACCAGGAGCTAGGCCACGACTCGCTGCGCATCTACACATCCCTGGATCCTGACCTGCAGCGCGCTGCAGCAGAGGCAGTGGATGTGGGAATGAAGAACGTCGATGCGCTGGTGCGAAAGCTACACCGCAAAAACGACACCAATATCACCTATCCACAGGTTGCACTGGTGGCATTGAACCCGCATACGGGACAGGTGCTGGCCCTGGTGGGCGGCCGCAACTATGGCATCTCGCAGTTGAACCACACGATGGCAGAACGCCCGACAGGCTCGATCTTCAAGCCGATTGTGTACGCGGCGGCCTACAACACCTCTCTCGATGGGCAAGACCTGAACGGCAATGGCGTCTTTACCGCGCTGACCAAGCTGAACGACGATCCACAAAACTTCCAGTTCGACGGCAAAGACTATCAACCGGGAAACTTTGAACGGGGCGAGTACCCGGGCATGGTTCCGGCGGTTGAGGCGCTCGCGCACTCGTTGAACATTGCAACGATAAATCTCGCGCAACAAGTGGGCTATGACAAGGTGGCAGCGCTGGCACGGGAGGCAGGCATTGCGAGCGCCCGCGGCACGCCGTCGGTGGCGATTGGCACCTATTCAGCGACCCCGATCGATATGGCGGGTGTATACACCACGTTCGCCAATGGCGGCGTCCACCTGAAGCCATGGATGCTGGCCAGCGTGCGCAATTCAAACGGCGATATCGTGGCGGATCTTACACCAGAGGCCAAGCAGGTCCTCGACCCGAAGGCAGCTTACCTGACGCAGTCACTGCTCGAAAATGTGATGACCTTCGGCACGGGAGCTGCAGCGCGAGCGCACGGATTCAGCGCTCCGGCCGCGGGCAAGACCGGAACGAGCCATGATGTATGGTTTGCCGGCTATACCTCAAACCTGCTGTGCGTGGTCTGGATCGGTAACGACGACTATACCGACATCTCCAAGGGCCTCACACGTCCGGTGCAAGGTGCAGACACCGCAGCGCCGATCTGGGCGGAGTTTATGAGCAGGGCCATCAAACTGCCGCAGTATTCCGACGTCAAGTCATTTACTGCGCCCGATGGAGTCCAAGCAGTACGAGTCGATAGAAATACATGGCTGCCGGCCGACGATTCCTGCACGGCACAAAATGTCTATATCGCCTTTCTGGACGGCACGGTACCCAACGCAACCTGCAGTCATATGGGAGAATCTCCGCAGAACTTCTTCCAGCGACTATTCGGCGGCGGCAACAATGGCCAAAACCAGCCCGCCAATCCGCAACAGCCGAATACGCCCGAGCAACCGAAGAAAAACATCTTCCAACGGCTGTTTGGCGGCGGCAATAAAGAGCCTCAGCCTACCCCCGCACCGCAGCAGTAGACGCGCTCAGCGAACAATCGCGTCGAACGCATCCTTACGCAGCAGAGTGAACAACAGCGCCACAATCGCGACCATTGAACAGAGATACGCGAACCAGTCGCCGTGCGCTGCATAGAACGTAATGTCCTGCTCGTACCCGAATGCGACGCGCAACGCAGTGCGTTGATTGCGCGGCGCAGCCTTCACCACACGACCATAAGGGTCAATCGCCGCGGTGACACCAGTATTGGTGGCACGCAGCACCCAACGGTGGTTCTCGATAGCGCGCATCCGCACCATGTTTAGGTGCTCCCAGGCGGCGCTGGTATCGCCGTACCAGCCATCGTCAGAGATATTCACCAAAACGTCCGCGCCTAAAAGTGAAAAGCGGCGCACTTCGTCGGGAAATATTGACTCGTAACAGATGAAGGTCCCGTAGGTGTGGCCGCCAGAGCGAAAGACTTTCCTGCGATGGCCCGGCTCAAAAATGCCGACGTTTTGGAGAAGACTCCCTGCGAAGAAGAAGAGTTTCTTATATGGGGTGTACTCACCAAATGGAACAAGATGCATCTTGTCATATCGCCCTGCAAAGCTGCCGTCCGGGTCGGTGAACTCAGCTGAGTTATAGAGATAGTAGCCATTGGGGGCAGTCTGCTCGGCATCGACGCCGATAGCTCCGGCAATGATTGGAGCATTCGTAGCGCGAGCAAGGCTTGAGAGCGCGGCGCGGAATTTAGGATCACGCTCAAAGAAATCATTAGGGGCCTCAGGCCAGACGATTAGACCTGTGGAAGCCGGCTGTATAAAGGAGTTCTCCGGCGTGGCATTCGTGACGTTGATGCACTTCGTGGAGTTTAGTTCGGGAATGCCATTGCAGGAGTTCATTGAAGGAAACAGACTAAGTCGCGAGAACTCCTGCAGCTTTTCGTCTTCCGTAAGGGTCGGGCCCACAGAAATAGAGGGCGCACCGACTGCAAGGTTTTGCTGTACGAGAGTCGCAATTCCAGGCGCATTTTCGTTCACCGGCTTTAGCGCGCGACGTGAAGAGATGGAATAAACAGCCAGAATAGTGACCGCGCCGCAGGTGAGCAGCACCCTCGTGTAACGCTGCCTTCTAAGGGTGATGCGGGCAAGCCACAGCGCATTGACGGCTGCGATGGCGAAGGATGCTCCGTACACTCCAGTAATTGGCACCACATGCATCAGAAGCGGATTGTCCACCTGCGCTGTGCCAAGAAGGTCCCATGGAAATCCTGTGATGCGCGAGCGCGCAAGCTCGACCGCAACCCACAGGAACGGACTCAGCGCCAGTGCACCGCCGCGGCTGAGCGCAGTCCTCTGCAAGCAGGCAAACACTGTCCCAAATAGTGCGTGGTAAAGACCAAGATACAGGCAGAAAAGGACCAGGATTCCTGCGGAAGCCGGCACGGCGATTCCGCCGTAGTAGTGCATGGTGCGGAAGATCCAATAGCAGTTACCGAGATACCAGATGAATCCAGAGCAATAGCCCAGAAGAAAGCCGTCGATAACACGGATCGGGTTGCCGGCCTTGTCTTTCGTCGTGAGTGCAACCAGCAATGGAACTATTGAGACCCAGCAGACCGCGGCGCGCCATGGTGAGACAGGACCAGCAATAGGAAACGGCAATACCTGGAGCACCCCGGAAAGGACAGCCATACTCCAGTGCCATAACGTAATTCGCCGCATCGCTACGCAGTCTACCATTGCGCAATAGGAAGTAAGAGAAAGAGGCTAATTCGTGCCGCCAGCAGCTGTTTTATAGTTGCTTCAGTTTCTGCTATGCTTCATAGGGTTTGATACAAGTAAGTTTCTTTTGCTGCGTAACTCACAAAACGCGCCCAGCAAAGGCGGTAATTGGAAATTTCAATCTGCGTAAGGAGATGCAACATGGAAGTAAGCCGTATTATCGCTGAGATCGATGCACAGATCGCAAAGCTGCAACAGGCGCGGGAGTTACTTTCAGGTGCGGCCCCTAAGGCCAAAGGCCCGGGCAGACCAAAGGGCAGCAAAAATGCACCGGGAACTCGGCGCCGGCGCCACAAACTGAGCGCCGAAGGTCGGAGACGCATCTCTGAGAGCCAGAAGAAACGCTGGGCGGAGCAGCGCAAGGCCTCATCCAAAACTTCTTCTAAATAGGAAAGCTGTTCAAACCGACCTCGCTGCTCCAGCGCTCGCTGGCGAGGTTCGCACCGTCACCTCGGCGGCCCAAGCCTATCTTTCCACCGTTATCGAACGACGATAACCTCGCGCAGATTGTCTTTGCCGAGAAAAAATCGATAACTTTTGTAGGCCGCAAAGAGCTTTTCAATCTGCCGGTTGGTGTAGGTTTGCCGAATCGGATAATCACCTGCGTACTGGACATTTACCTGGCTGGATTCCGTGAGGTGATAGCGGCAGAACCGGTTGTCGGGACTCTGACTCTGCGATGTTCCTGTTGCCGAATGAAACATCGCCAGTAGGTCGCCACCGGGCGCCATCACCTGATGAATGCGTCCCAGGACAGGCGCCAGTAATTGCTCCGGCAGATAGTCGGCTGTATCCCAGAAGAGGACGATATCGAAACCGCGCCCCGAGAAATTGAGCTGCGCGTCCAGGAATCGTTCTACATCAAAACCAACCGGAGCCCCTTCTTCATTCCGCACCACCCACTCCGGTTTCGCGGCATCCTCCACCAGGTTGGCGAGATAGATACTGTGCCCCAGTGCCGTGATGAGATTAATGTTGCCGGACGAAGTCGGGCCAATGTCGAGCACACGCAACGATTCATGCTTACGCATACGATCGAGAATCTGCCCCCACCCACTGGAGTGACGCGGAATCCGATCACCGGAGCCGGGACCTCCTCCCGACTTGTCTCTGCTACCAAAAAGAGGCAAGAAAATCTCCTGACTAAGTGGTGGCTGTCGTGCCAGCCGGGAAGAGCTCCGCGGTTGCGCCGCCGGATTTTGCCGCTGTCTCGGTCAGCTCAACCCTGCCCTTCACCGTAGCGTTCTCCTCGATGGAGAGGCGCTCTGCGAACAAATCGCCGCGGACGGTAGCCGAATTCCGCAATTCAATCCGCCCCGATGCACGCACCTTACCGTCCACGCGTCCATAGATGACGATGTCATGCGCCTGAAGATCCGCTTGAACGCGGGCGTTGGGTCCGATAGTCAGGCGGGCCTCTGAAAGAACAATAGTGCCTTCAAGCACACCATCCAGATACAGGTCTTCCTGCCCGGACAGCTCTCCGCGAATTATTACGGACTTGCCGATTACTGTCGAATTCTCCGACGGCTTCATTGCGTTACCCTCGCTGTACACCTGCGATGATGATACTTGAGCGAACTATACCAGCCTCGGATGCGGCTCGCATTGCGGTGCAAGTGCATGTGGAACATATGTGACTGGACTATCGCGTTTTGCGTCTAATTTTGAGATGCCCTTCCCCAAGCCAATGCGAGAAATCACCCCCAACAGAGCCTGTTCTCGAAAAGACTTACGCGGCTCGATGTTGTTTGTTCCAAAGTCCGCACCCAGCATCCTCCTGGCAATTCCCATTTGTATGCTCTTGTTCGCCTTAATGCATACACAGGACGTCCCAGGACAGACAGTAATATCTCCCCCCGCCGAGCCGGCGAAGAGCTGGGCGATCGATTGTGCAAAAAACGAGGAGCAGGTAATCGAGCATCCCGGTTCATATCTGCGATACAAACTCCATCAAGTGGATCAAAAAGGCGATCAATTACGCGATCAGATTGAGACGCAGCAAGGGACGGTGGCACGGCTGATCGAGCGCGACGGTCGTCCTCTCACTCCTGAGCAGGACTCAGCGGAACGTGCGCGGCTAAACGCCATGATCTCCTCTCCGGACGATTTTGCTCACCATATCCGCCGCGAACAAGAGGGCCGACGAGACGGACTCGTTCTCCTGCGGCTGATGCCGGACGCTATGCTCTGGAGCTATACTCCTGGCCAGCCGCAATTGCAGAGTGGCCCAGGAGGCCCTCCTCTCATCGTCCTCGACTTCAAGCCGGACCCTAAATGGTCAGCCCCCAATCTGCAGTCTGAGGTGCTGACCGGCCTTCAGGGCCGGATCTGGATAGACTCCACAACGCGCCGGTTGGTGCATTTAGAGGCGGCTGTTTTCCGTCCTGTCAACGTCGGTTGGGGGTTCCTGGCCCACGTATACCCCGGCGGCACCGTAACTCTGGATCAAACAGCTGTAGGCAACGAACGCTGGATCGCTCGTCATGTCGCACAACAGTTCACGCTACGGGCGCTGGTGGTGAAAAGTGTGCACCAGCAGGCAACGACTGATACCTCGGACTATCAGAAGGTTCCGGGGATGTCATACCAGCAAGCAATCAAGCTGCTACTCGACACGCCCCTGCCGCAGCATTGAGCTATCGCGCTAGCGACAGGCCAATATCTGCTCTTCTGCTATCTCCCTCTGTTATGATCGCCATTTCCCGCTGAGAAGTATCGCCCTCGATCAATGCGGTGCCTGGCCTTGGAGGAAACGCAACGTGAACGGAACCTTTGCTGGACATCCCGAGATCGCGAACCGCTTTCCTGATCTGCATCCGCCCTTTGATTCGCGTGCCGCGGTGGTCGAAGCAAATCGTTGCCTCAACTGCTTCGACGCGCCGTGCATGGGCGCGTGTCCAACCCACATTGATGTGCCCCTGTTCATCAAGAAGATCGCATCGGGCAATGTGACAGGCTCTGCGCGCACGATCCTTGATGCAAACGTGTTGGGCGCTAGCTGCTCCCGCGTGTGCCCAGTCCAGGTGCTGTGCGAGGGTGCCTGTGTCATGCACGGTCGCGAGGAGAAGGCGATTGAAATCGGCCGGCTGCAGCGGTTCGCGATGGAGACGTACTACGCAGACGGCGGACGGATTCCGCTACGCACACGGCCTGAGCGTAAAGAGCGTGTGGTCTGCATCGGGGCTGGACCAGCAAGTCTCTCCTGTGCGGCGGAGTTGCGGCAGCAGGGATTCCAGGTAACAGTCCTGGACCGCCGACCCCTCGTAGGCGGATTGAACACCTACGGCGTGGCGGAATACAAACTGCGCGCGGTCGACAGCCTGCGCGAAGTGGAGAACATCGCCAAGCTGGGTGTAAGGTTTGAGACGCGCGAGATTGATGGCGCAACCTTGAACCAACTCGAACGCGAGTACGACGCGATCTTTCTCGGCGTAGGGCTGGGCGCGATGCAGCGGCTGGACGTCGAGGGAGCCGCGACAGCGGGCCCAGCAACCGTGGACGCGTTGGAGTTTATTGCCGGATATAAGATCGGCACGCGTTTGAGCGTAGCGCCCCGCGTGGTTGTAGTCGGCGCGGGGAATACCGCAATCGATGCGGCCGTGGCGGCAAAGCGTCTGGGCGCCGACGAGGTAACTATCCTCTATCGCAGGCAGCGCGAAAATATCTCGGCCTTCGATTTTGAGTACGAGCATGCGCTAAATGAAGGTGTGCGCTTCGAGTGGGAGACATTACCAACAAAGCTAGAGGCAAGAGAAAACTGCGTCGCTCTTACCTGCGCCGAGGTGGCAATGAACGTCGATGGTCGTCTCCGGCCCATTCCGGGCTCAGAGTTCGCCCTGGAGTGCGACATTATTATCCCGGCCATCGGGCAGTCGCCGCTGCTGGAGTTGCTGCAGCAGGCGCGCGGCGTACTGCTGGAACATGGACGTGTCGTGATCGATCGCCCAACTGGGCAGACCAGCAACCCGAAGTTCTTTGCCGGCGGCGACTGCGTGAACGGCGGCCGCGAGGTAGTGGACGCTGTCGCCGATGGCAAGCGCGCAGCCTTGGGCATCACAGGCTACTTGGAGGTCCGCAGGGCATGAACGAAATCAATGTGATTGCACCCTACAAATATCTCGATGAGATATGGGTCTTCGACGATCCGAAGAAGGGTCTCGTTCAGGAGGCGTTCGTCGGCGGTACGGACACTATTCTTGATCGACTTACAAGCCACATACCCGATGCAGCGAATGGGTTCGTGCTGCTGTTTTCTGGTTCTGATTTTCCTGGATCCCAGCATCATGTGGAATGGCGAAGAGAAGAGCGGAATGGAAATGTCTACTACTCTTCTGAACTGCAAAGTGAAGGCTGGCTCTGCCCTGCCCTGCTTCGATACTTTGATCGACCGCCGGAGAGACTCTTCTTCCAGGTGAAGCCACGCCCGAAGGGCACGAAGGTCGATGGAGAGGGCAACCATGGCTGACCTGACGACGAACTTCGCCGGTATTCGCTGCCCAAACCCGTTCTGGCTAGCCAGCGCACCACCCACCAACAGTGGTGAGCAGATCATGCGCGCCTTCGATGCCGGCTGGGGCGGCGCAGTATGGAAGACCATCGGTGAGCCGATCACCAACGTCAGCTCACGCTATTCGTCCGTCGACTGGGCCGGACAGCGCATGATGGGGCTGAACAACATTGAACTGATCAGCGACCGACCAATTGAAGTGAACCTGCGCGAGATTACCGAGGTGAAGAAGCGCTATCCGAAGCATGCCGTCATCGCCTCGCTAATGGTCGAATCGAAGCGCGAGACCTGGCATGACATCGTAAAGCGGGCTGAGGAGGCAGGCGCGGACGGACTCGAGCTGAACTTCGGCTGCCCCCATGGCATGAGCGAGCGCGGCATGGGCTCTGCCGTGGGCCAGGTTCCGGAGTATGCGCAGATGATTACCGAGTGGGTGAAAGAGGCAGCACACACACCCGTGCTGGTAAAGCTGACGCCGAACATTACTGATATTCGCGTCGTCGCGCGAGCAGCCAAGCGCGCCGGCGCAGATGGTCTCTCGGCGATCAACACTATCAATTCCATCACCGGCATTGATCTCGACACCTTCGCGCCGCGCCCTATCGTCGATGGCAAGAGCTCGCACGGCGGCTACTGCGGCCCGGCGGTAAAGCCAATCGCACTGAATATGATCCAGCAGGTGAACGCGGATCAAGTCGATGGGCCGCCTATTCCGATGTCGGGCATCGGCGGTGTCTCGAACTGGCGCGATGCTGTCGAGTTCGTCCTGCTGGGCTGCGGCACTGTGCAGGTATGCACCGCAGCGATGCATTACGGCTATCGCATCGTTGAGGACATGATCGATGGGCTGAGCAACTGGATGGACACCAAGGGATTCGCGACCATCGAGGACTTCCGCGGGCTTAGCCTGCCGCGCGTCACCGACTGGAAGCACCTGAACCTGAACTACAGGATCGTCGCGTCGATTGATGAGTCGCTATGCATCGGTTGCCAGCTCTGCCATATTGCCTGCTGGGATGGGGCCCACCAGTGCATCCATCTGGACCGCCTGTCAGGCCCCGTCGACGGGCATGTCGAAGTCCATGCCAAGCCACACCTGAATGGCCGCGACACGATTGCCGTGACGCCCATCGCCAAGCTCGATGGGCCAAAGCCGCATCATGGGCCATATGCAACGTCGCTCGAGCGCATTCCGCGCGTGGATGAGACAGAATGTGTGGGCTGCAACCTGTGCTCGCTGGTTTGCCCCGTCGACCAGTGCATCACCATGGTGGAGCGGCCGACCGGCCTGAAATCGCAGACATGGGCCGAGCGCACGGCAAGCACCGTCGAATGCGCGCCTCCGCAGGTGGCAGGATAATAGTGCGCAGAGCTGCGAGCATCTAAGGAGCGAGCATGGGCACACTGATTAAAGGTGGCAAAGTCGTCAGCGCGAAGGAGACGAAGCTCGCCGATGTGCTGATCGAAGGCGAAAAGATTGCGCGCGTGGCGCCGGGGATCGACGCGGCAGGTCACAAAGTCATCGATGCGAACGGAATGCTGGTGCTGCCCGGCGGCATTGACGTCCACACCCATCTCGACATGCCGTTCGGTGGGACAGTCTCCGCCGACGACTATGAGTGGGGCACGCGCGCGGCAGCCATAGGCGGGACGACAACCGTGATCGATTTCGCCCTGCAGTCCATGGGCAAGCCGATGAGCGAAGCCTTCAAGACCTGGCGCGCGAAGTCCGAAGGCAAGGCCTGCATCGACTATGGCCTGCACATGGCCGTCACCGACCTTGGCCCCAACGACTCCTGGCTGGATGACGTGGATGAGATGGTGCGGCTGGGCATCACCAGCTTCAAGATCTTCATGGCCTATCCCAATGTGCTGATGGTGAACGACGCCACCATCTTCAAACTGATGCAGCGCACG
>Ga0105249_10005599_pt1 | contig 10865 bp, 11 predicted proteins | sample KBSS44metaG_FD_81522 | JGI IMG/M metagenome (GOLD analysis project Ga0105249, IMG submission 81522) | Switchgrass rhizosphere microbial communities from Kellogg Biological Station, Michigan, USA - KBS S4-4 metaG | ecosystem: Host-associated > Plants > Roots > Rhizosphere > Soil | place...
ATCAAAAATCAGAGAATTTCCACGTTTCCAATGAAAGGAACTATTGATGCTGACATTCCGGATGCGGAAAATATTCTGAAGAGTGATCCAAAAGAAAAAGCAGAACATTACACAGTTGTGGATTTACTTCGTAATGATCTGAGTACGGTAGCTAATGATGTAAAATTAGTTGATTTCCAAAGAATTGACTATCTTAAGACTCTGAAAAAGAATCTTTACACCATGAGTTCAGAAATAGAAGGAATTATAAAACCTTCTTTTCAGAATAAAATTGGCAGTATCATGCAAAAATTGCTTCCTGCCGGTTCTATTCTCGGGGCACCGAAGGACAAAACACAGGAGGTAATATTAAAAAGTGAAAGCTATGACAGAGGATTTTACACTGGTGTTTGCGGCTATTTTGATGGTAAAGATCTGGATTCTGGTGTTATGATTCGTTTTATAGAAAATGAGAATAACCAGTTTTATTTTAAAAGTGGCGGCGGAATTACGCATCAGAGTGATGCTTCTGCAGAATATCAGGAAATGATTAACAAAATATATGTTCCGGTTTATTGAAACTATACGCGTAGAGGATTCTCAGATATTCCTTCCTGATCTCCATCAGGAAAGGATGGACGGTGTATTTTCTCATTATGGAAAAGAAAATCCTTACTTGCTTAAAGAGTATTTTCTGCAACAAAATCACGATGAGCAAGGCCTTTACAAATGGCGTATTGTATATGACCTTAATGGTGGTATAAACTGTCAGATGATACCCTATGCTGTTGAGATTCACAATAATTTTGAACTGGTTAACGGAGATCATTTAGAGTATTCATTTAAATACGAAAACAGGGATGAAATCAATAAACTAAAAGCTTCTGCAGATGCAGAAGCTGTAATATTTTATCAAAACGGAATGATAACCGATACCTCATATTCTAATCTTATTTTCAGAAAAGACAATGAATGGTACACCCCTGAAACTTTTTTACTTAATGGTGTTATGCGTCAGCATTTATTAAAATCCGGAAAGATAAAAACCATAGAAATAGGTTTAGAAAATATTAAAGAGTTTTCTCATTTCCAAATGATTAACGCCATGATTCCGTTCAATACTCAGGAATATCCTATTGCATTGATTCAGAACCTTTTTAGTATCAAAACTTTAGAAATTTAAAGTAGTCTTTCTGTACATCAGCATTATCCTCACTTCTGGTATTTATTTCCAAAATTTTAGGCTGCATACTTGGCTTAAAGAAGTTTTCCAGCGATCTGTGGAATTCATCTTTTGTTTCTATCTGGAAATAGTCGAACTTAAAGTGTTTGGCAAGATTAGATGCATTCATTTTATGACTTGTCGCAATATATTCTCCAATTGCGTTTGTATCTCCTGGCCCTGGAATAATACGGAAAATATTACCTTCTCCGTTATTTACAATAATGATCCTTGTATATGGTGGGATGTATTTGTTCCATAAGCCATTGATATCATAGAAGAAACTTAGATCTCCGGTAATTAGAATAGCAGGGTTATCATTCATCATGGCAAATCCCATTGTTGTAGAAGTACAGCCATCTATTCCACTCGTCCCTCTGTTACAGTAAACTTCATGTTTTTCTGAAAAGTTAAATAGCAATGTATAACGAATTGCTGAACTGTTAGAGACATGTACACTGTAATTTTCCGGGATACTTTCTGCAAGATCCCTAAATACCATAAAATCTGAGAAAGGCACTTGTAGTGAATACTCTTCATGTCTGGCATCTTTTTTATCTCTTCTGGCGTCCCATAAGTTATAATAAGCCTGAGGCTCTAGATTGACTTTCTTTACTAATTGCGTGAAAAATGCTTCATGATCCGAATAAATCTTTTCTGTCAGTGCAAAATAGGTATCGGGCTGCCAATAAGGGTCTACATGCCAATGACGTGCAGGATTTGCCTTTCTGAGGAAAAGCTTTACTTTTTTGGATACTACATTTTGTCCAACAGTAATCAATAAATCAGGAGCATATTTCTTAAAATCCTCTTCTGTAAAATCAAATATATAGCGGTCTATATGGTTAAAAAACTTGGAATGATACTGATTAGAGGTACTTTCTGTAAGGACAACTGCAGAATGATTCTTTACCAACTGCTCTAACAATACATTAAGCTCCGGAGACGGATCCAATGTTCCTAGCAAAATCAATATTCTTTTGCTGGTATTCCATTCAGCAATAACATTTGAAGGTATTTCGTATGTATTTTCCTGGACATGCTTTTCTATTTCCGGCATAGGCATCAGCTCCGTTACCATTTCATACAATGGTTCTATAAGAGGAATATTGATATGTACGGGGCCTTGCTTCTCCAGACAAAGCTCAACAGCTTTTTTTACTGTTTCAAAATTGTATTCATCTGCATCTGTTTCCTGATCTTCTTTCATCTGGAAATCTCCATATGAATGCTGGTGGAAAAGATCCTTCTGGCGAATCGTCTGTCCATCAAAAATATCCACATAATTTTCCGGTCTGTCTGCAGTCAGAATCAATAATGGTATATTCTGATAAAATGCTTCTACAATAGCCGGATAATAATTAGTTGCGGCAGATCCGCTGGTACATGAAACTGCTACCGGTTTGTGCAAACTTTTAGCCATACCCATTGCTACGAAAGCCGCAGATCTTTCATCTACAATGCTGTAACAGTGGAAATCATCTTCTGAAAAATGGATAGTAATAGGCGCATTCCTGGAGCCAGGAGACAATACAATATGGTCAATCCCGTATTGTTTCAGGATATGTGCTAAAATCTGAATACTGCGTTTAGAGGAATACTGCTTCATGAAATTAATTTGGATAAAAACCAGAATACAAAACTAAAGAAAAAGGCTTAGCCTTCAAAGCTTAAGCCGTTAATACTTTTTCAAAAGCTTTACGGGGACTTTCACGGAAAACGACCTCTCCGCAATATACATATCCTAATTTTTCAAGAATAGCCAGCATCGCAAGATTATCAAAATTGGTATCTACCTTTATACTGTAAACCTGTTTAGATCTGGCAAAGTCATCCAGGGTACCAAAGAATTTTTTTACAATTCCTTTCCCGGCAACTTTGTCCGAAACTGCAACTCTATGAACAACCATAAAATCGCCATTAGTAAGCCATTCTCCCTTTATATTTTCATAGGCAGGCTCGTCATTGAAAATTAAAGCAGCATAGGTAATAACTTCATCATTTAGTGTCAGAACATATCCCTGACCTTTTGCAATATCATTTTCAACAGTCTGCAGATTTGGATATCCATCCTGCCACTGATTGCTTCCATCATTTTTTCTTCTTTCAATAGCCTGCTGAAGGATTCCCCAGATAATATCTTTGTCTTTTTCTTCTGCCTGTCTGAATCTGATTTCTTCTTCCATATACTACATTAATGTTCTGTACTAACAAATATACTAAAACAACCGGAGTTGCTGGTCCTTTGCTCCTGTAAAATTACTAGTATCCAGAACAATTCTTTCTCTTCCTGCAAAAAACTTTCTCTTTCCAAGTTTCACAGTATCATGAATCATGTCTGCAATATTTCCCTCTCCTTCATATCGGTTATAGAATCTTTTTTCTCCCAGATTTCCACCCCGCATAGATCTTATAAGATTGAGTACCTTATCTTTCCGGTCTGGAAAATATGTTTCAATCCATTTTACAAATACAGGCTCTACAGTATCATTAAGCCTTACCAATGTATAACCAGCAGATAGCGCACCGGCTTCAGAGGTCACTTTCATTATGTTGAGAATCTCATCACTATTCAGTCCAGGAATAATTGGGGCTAACATTACATGTACCGGAATTCCGTTTTTAGTAAGCTCTTCTATGGCATGTATTTTATTTTTGGACGAAGATGTCCGCGGCTCCATTACCCTTCTTAAATCTTCATTAATTGTAGGGATACTCAAGGCCACAGAAACAAGATTCTGTTCTGCTAAAGGCTTTAATATATCTATATCCCGAAGTACTAAGGCATTCTTAGTGATAATATTAACAGGATGCCGGTAATCTAAGAATAGTTGCAGTAGCTTTCTGGTGATCTCCAGCTTACGTTCTACAGGCTGATAGCAATCTGTATTACCAGACACTAAAATAGGCTTTGGTTGATATCCTCTTTTCTTAAAAAATTTTTCAAGCAATTCCGGAGCATTCTTCTTAAACATAATGCTTCTCTCAAAATCTACTCCTGCACTATATCCCCAATATTCATGTGTTGGTCTTGCAAAACAGTAAGAACAGCCGTGTTCACACCCCTGATAAGGGTTTAGCGAATACTCCATAGGCAGATCCGGGCTTTTAACCTGGTTGACTATCGTTTTCGGAAATACTTCTGTAAAATTGGTTTTTCTCAAATCTGCATCTTCTTCCTCAGAATCAAACGAATACCGATCGAATCTGTTATGTACATTCTGCTGAGCGCCCTGCCCTTTTACGGGATCTATAGCCATTACAATTTTGTATTTCTGTGTACGAATTTAGATCAAACTATCTGAAAATATCTTCATTTGCCACCGATAGTTTTCCACAAAAAAAGCTTTAACCGATGGTTAAAGCTTTCTGCTATAATATGAATAAGTTTATTTACTACAAATATGCATTAAGTTCCACACTATCAGCTTCATCATTCTTTTGCGAGTTACGATCTGTAAGATAATCATAATAGTCATCATGATCATGTTTTAAAACCAATTTACGTAGTCCAAAAACTCCTAATACTGTTACTAATCCAACAGCACTCGCTAATAAAATTCCAATACTCTTGTTCATTTTCATTGTAATTTAAGTGGTATAAATACTGCAAATAGTGTTCCTTTCGGGAAAAAGCGTTTATTAATATTCTGTTAAATTACGCATAAATGTTTATTTAAACAAAAAAGGACGGAAAAATCCGCCCTTTATATTGGTTCATTATCAGACATTTAAAACTTATATCTTACAAAAGCTTCAATTGCTTCATACTCGGCTAAACCTAAGTTGTTATACAGCTGTGCTGTCTCACTCGTTCTGTCTTCGGCTCTTACCCAGAATTCACGGGCATCATCACCAGGGAAAACAGGTAAGTCTTTCTGTGACTGATGTTTGAATATTGCTAATCTTTTCTTGTAAACTTCTTGTGGAGAAAGAGGTACTGCCATTTCGATCTCATGGATCGGGAATTCATGCCATGCACCACGGTACATCCATAGCCAACAGTCTTTTGTCCATTCATCAGTCTCTTTTAGCCTTTTTAAAGCCTCTAGAATAATATCAAAGCACACTTTATGAGTTCCGTGTGGATCTTCAAAATCTCCTGCTGCAAAAACCTGATGCGGTTTTACTTCCCTCAGTAGCTCAATTGTCTGCTGGATATCATCTTCATATGAACTGCTTTTATCGAATTTTCTTCTATCATAGAAAGGTAGATCCTGGAAGTGAATCTGATCTTCATTTAATCCTACAAAACGGGCTCCGGCAATTGCTTCTCCTTTTCTGATCAGGAACTTAACTTTTCTTATAAATTCCGTATCTGTTTGATTTGGCCTTTTCTGTTCGAAAATTTCTACATTTTCTTTATAGATATTTTTTACCTTCTGATCGTCGAAACCAACCAGTTTAGAGAAATCTTCAGCAAATTCTAAATATCTAAGTACATCATCATCCCAAACAGCCGCATTTCCTGAAGTCTGGTACGCTACATGGACGTTATGTCCCTGATCTGCAAGCTTAATGAATGTTCCTCCCATAGAAATTACATCATCATCAGGATGTGGAGAGAATAACAATACATTTTTCTTTGCAGGATTTGCTCTTTCCGGTCTCTGGGAATCATCTACATTAGGTTTTCCACCTGGCCATCCGGTAATAGTATGTTGTAATTCATTAAAGATCTTAATATTCATGTTATAAGCTGGTCCTTTCTCAGTAATCAGCTTATCCATACCATGAGTATTATAATCGTCGTCAGTAAGTTTAAGAATTGGTTTGCCTAATTTCTGAGACAACCATACAACAGCTTTTTTAGTAATTACGTCATCCCATTCAATATCCTGAGCCAACCAAGGTTTATCAAACCTTGTTAGCAATGATGCAGCGTCTTCATCAACAATAAATTCAACATTCTGTGAAAGTTGCAGATAAGTTGCCGGAATATCAGAAGACACTTCTCCTTCAACAGCTTTTTTAATAATCGGAGCTTTTTTCTTATTCCAAGCCATTAGAATAATCTCTCTGGCTTTGAATATAGACCCAACTCCCATTGTGATTGCTTTCTTCGGAACGTTTTCTTTTCCTCCGAAATCTCTGGATGCATCTTTACGTGTAAGATCGTCCAGTGTCACCATTCTTGTTCCTGAATTTGGTGCAGCTCCTGGCTCGTTAAAACCAATATGTCCGGTACGTCCGATCCCAAGAACCTGGATATCTAAGCCTCCGAAAGCGTTGATCTTTTGTTCGTATTCTTTACAGAACTCTGCAACTTCTTCTTCTTTAATACTACCATCAGGAATATGAATATTCTCTTTTGGTACATCAACATGATTGAAAAGGTTTTCATTCATGAAAGTTACATAACTCTGAGGTTCGTTTGGCAGCATTGGATAATACTCATCCAGATTGAAGGTAACAACGTTGTTAAAACTTAGTCCTTCTTCCTTATGAAGTCTTACCAATTCCTGATAAACTTTTATTGGTGTAACACCTGTTGCTAAGCCGAGTACGGCTTTTTCGCCTTTAGCTTGTTTATCTTTAATTAACTGTGCTATTCTGTTTGCTACAGTTTTCGTCGCTTCCGTTTCTGAAGAATAGACCGTTACTGGAATTTTTTCAAATCTGGTCTCTTCTAATAGATTTAATCTTTGCATGTTTATTTTGTTTTTTCAAAAATACTGAATGTAAACTTGAAATCCAATCAAAAAGGGGCTGGTATATAGCCAAACCCCCATCTGAATAAAAAAAGAAATTAAAATTAATATTATGTTAAAATGAAAAAGTAACGCCGGTACTCACTCCTATAATGTAAGGTTTCGTATCGTTTACTTTATTCATTGGTTTTATCATGTATTTAAATGTTGGTTCTACATTCAGTTTCATTTTTTTAGAAACTTCGTAGTCAATTTTAATCCCGGCATTTGCACTAAAGCTGAGATCATTCAAATTTGTTGCGGTTCCAAGATCCTGTTTTACAGATGATCCTGGTGTAACTGCCGAAATGCTATTATGGGTTAGTACATATGAACTTGCTCCAAGTGTTGCATTAAAACCTAATTTATTAAGTTGGGCAAAATTAATTTCTGCTTCCAAAGGAATTTCTACATATCGGATTTTCTGAGCAATATCTCCTTGTAAATTACTTTTTGCAAAAGCTCCGTCTGCTTGTAAGTTGGATACAGGTTCGATACTTCCGACTCTGAGATCTCCGGAATAAGAAATATTATGAGCAGGAGGAATTGGTGCGAGCTGATACAATATTGCTCCTCCTTTTCCACTGGAAACACTTACCGTAATAGGAACATTTTTTGTTCTTTGTTCTATATCAAGCATTCCGGCTCCTGTTCTGATCTTTATTTTGTCATTTATTGCATAGCTTACCCGTGCTCCGTAGGACATGTTTACAGAGTTCTGAATGTCAAGATTATTAAAATCATTAGACAGTAAAGATTTGCCTCCAAAAGAATTCACCTGTGAAGGCGCAAAAAATGCAGAAATAGAAAACTTATCTCCACCACTCTGAGCTCCTTTATTTGGCTGCAGCAATATTTTGTTTCTTCCCGTCAGAAGATCAGACTCATTATTTTTATCAGGAAAAATCTGCTCGTTCTTGTTTTCTGTTTTATTTCCGTTCTTATCCTGTTGTACTATTGTTACCCTTTCATTCCCTTCCTTGCCTGTAGTAGTTTCATTCTTATATTGAGAAATAAGCTCTTTATTTGTCTCTGAGATTTCTGAAGCTTTATCTTTTGGTATAAAAACATTTTTAGTCCAGGCTATAACATTATCCTTGATACCGGAAATATAATCTGTTCCCTTGTTTTCCTGTATTATTTCATCCGTATTCTCTTTCTCTGTTTCAACAGTAGAAGATTTCCGAGACTGGGTTTGTTTAACAAATTTTGTTTCCTGTTTCTTTTCTGAAGAATCTTCATTCGATTTAAAAATAAAAACACCAATTAGAAACATTGCAGCAATTCCGGAAACAGGAAGCCATATATAGGCAGCAGATTTTCGCCGTTTTTCTCCATCCAGTGCAGACTGAATAAAATCCCATGCTTCAGCCGGCGGATTCTGCGGCTGGCTAAGCTGGTCTTTAAATATTTTGTCTATATTTTTCATTCTGCTTTGTGTTTTAATTTCATCAATTCTTTTCTAAGAATCTCTCTTGCTCTGGATAGGTTGGATTTGGATGTTCCGGGGGATATTTTTAAGCTTTCTGCAATTTCGTTATGTGTATATTCTTCAAAAACATAAAGGTTAAAAACCTGCCTATACTGTGTTGGCAGGTTTTGAACATATTTTATAAGATCTTGATAATTAACGTTCTGAAAATCATCCGGATCATTATCTTCTTCATCTATAAGAGGCATATTTTCCTCTATTTCAGTTAACCAAATCTCTTTCTGCCTGTGTTTTTCAAGATTTAGATTAATCATCACACGTTTTATCCAGCCTTCGAAAGAACCTGAAAAGCTATACTGTGTGATTTTTTTAAAAATAAGGATAAAGCCTTCCTGAAATACATCCTGCGCATTTTCATAATTGCCGGAATACCTCAGACATATTGAGAACAGAACATTAGAATACCTTCGATACAAAAGTTCTTGTGCTTTCCTATCGTTTTTTTGACATTGTTCGATAATCTCAATTAGTTCTTTATCCAAAGAAATTAAGTTTTACTATTTCGATTGCAGATCTTTAATTTCTACTTTTTCCTCTATAAATTTATCCGTATTGTCACTGTTTTTCCCTGCCCAGAATCTAAAAGTATAAATACCTGCTTTTGTAGGTGAAAATGGATATTCTACAATTTTATCTTCTGTTTTATCAGTACATCCGTCTCCTGTTTTTTGAGAACCGACTACTCCCAATTCAATAACATTGTTTTCATTTTTTACGACCTGAAACTGTACAAAGGTCTGGCAGGTATTGGTCGTTGTATAAGTTATAGATAACTTACTTGACTCCCCTACTGGCTTTATATCTTTTTGTTCAATTTTAGTAGTAGCCAAATAACCATACATAACGTTATCTCCTCTGTTATCTCCTAAACAACTGGTAAAAATTACCCCAAAAATCCCTAAAAGGAATGCGAATTTTAAAAACTTCATAATATTTGATTTTTCTATTTGTCTCTATATAAGACGCCTATAATAAAAATGGTTGCGTTAATTTCATAAAATTTATATAAATAAATCACAATTGATTGATCTACAGCATAAAAAAAACTCACATAATCAATGCAATATCCAAATATTTCTTTTAATCAATTTATGTTCAAAAAGAGCTTTTTACAAGATATCTAACCAATTGATTATTCATTTTTATTGCTGCAAAAGTATGTAAAAATTAACAGTGCCTGACTTTAACTAAAGTCAGGCACTGTTAATCTATAAACAAAACCATAATCCAAATCTATTACCGAACCAGCCAGTCTTTGAAATCTTTCACCCTGTCTCGGCTTACCGTAATTTCAACATCAGGTTGATAGCACATTTCAACTTTATAGACAGGTGATGTATGGATACTTTTAATATAATTCAGATTAATCATGAATTGTCTGTTTACTCTGAAGAATTGGGTCTCGTCGAGAACATTTTCCAGTTCTTCAAGAGAAAAGTCAGTAGGAAAACTACGCTCTGCTGTCTGAAGGTATACTATCTTATTTTCACTATAAAAACAACTAACTTCTGACGTCATTACAATCTTCAGATTATACCCTATTTTCACCAATATACGTGAAAGAGTTGTTTTTTCTTTTCCCAGCATTGATTTTACTTCATAAGAAGGTGTCACCTCTCCGGATGGAATAAAGCTTTTAAACTTATCAATAGCTTTTGTAAGATCCTCTTCATCAATTGGTTTTAAGAGATAATCAATACTATTTAGCTTGAATGCCTTCAACGTATATTGATCAAATGCTGTTGTATAAATAATAAAACTTTTAGTCGGAATTTTCTCAAAAATATCAAACGAAAGCCCATCTCCCAGAACAATATCAGAAAAAATCAGCTTAGGATGTTCATTTTCCGAAAGCCATTGTACTCCGTCTTCCACGGAATGTATAACCTTTTGGATTTCCAGTTCCGGAAATGTAGAAAGCATTCTCTCCAGACGTCGTGCTGCGGGTTTTTCGTCTTCAATAATGAGTGTTTTAATCATATTTATTCTGAGATTTATATTTTTCCATTAACTTTTTTATTTTCTTTTTTTCCCAGTCGTCTCCAAAAATTATCCCCGGAAGAAAAACAGATCCTGCATGAATAAGGATTACAACTCCCCATAAAACAGGTACATATATATTTGTCCATCCTATCTGATGATAATTATAAAAATTTTCCGCCAATATGAAAACATTTACTGCCAAATATATCAGAAAATGGATATAAAACCCTCTAATTTCTTTTACCTTTCTTTTGGCTTCAAGAAATTCTATATCTTCATCAGAAAAGGATTCTGAATCATTATTAAAATAACTTTTCATTTTATTAGAAATTAATTATTCTTTTTCATTAACTCCCTGATTCTGTTTTCTTCCCAGCTTTTGTTAAAAATCATTCCGGAGAAGATAACCTTTATAAATTTTAATGCTGTAAATATGGTTATAATGATAAACACTATTACGATCCATCTTGGTATATTCACAAAATCAAAAATATCATTG
>Ga0105249_10005600_pt1 | contig 10861 bp, 9 predicted proteins | sample KBSS44metaG_FD_81522 | JGI IMG/M metagenome (GOLD analysis project Ga0105249, IMG submission 81522) | Switchgrass rhizosphere microbial communities from Kellogg Biological Station, Michigan, USA - KBS S4-4 metaG | ecosystem: Host-associated > Plants > Roots > Rhizosphere > Soil | place...
GACGCGCTATAGTAGCCGGTTTCACTTCGCAAACAGCAACATGGATTCAGCAACGTGGATTCAATCAGGGTGCGCGGTGCGCGCACCCACAATCTCAAGAACCTGAGCGTCGAGCTGCCGCGGAACCGGCTGGTGGTGATCACCGGTCTTTCGGGCTCGGGCAAGAGCTCGTTCGCGTTCGACACGCTGTACGCCGAAGGGCAGCGCCGCTACGTCGAGAGCCTGTCGGCGTACGCGCGCCAGTTCCTCGAGCTCATGTCGAAGCCGGAAGTCGACCTGATCGAGGGGCTGTCGCCGGCGATCGCGATCGAGCAGAAGAGTGCGAGCCACAACCCGCGCTCGACCGTCGGCACCGTGACCGAGATCCATGACTACCTGCGCCTCTTATATGCGCGCGCCGGCACGCCCTACTGCCCCGAGCACAACCTCGCGCTCGAAGCGCAGACCGTGGCGCAGATGGTCGACCAGCTCGCGCAGCTCGCGGATGACACGCGCATCATGGTGCTCGCGCCGGTGATCGCGGGGCGCAAAGGCGAGCAGGCCAACCTCCTGGAAGAGCTGCGCGCGCAAGGCTTCACCCGCGTGCGCATCGACGGCACGGTCCATGACCTCGACTCGGCGCCGCACCTGAAGAAGAACGTAAAGCATTCGGTCGACGTGGTGATCGACCGGCTGCGGGTGCGCGCGGACGCGCGCCAGCGCCTGGCGGAATCGCTGGAAACCGCGCTGCGACACGCCGACGGCAAGGCCCTGGTGGTCGAGACCGACGCGCGCAAGGAGCACCTGTTCTCGTCGAAGTTCTCGTGCCCGAAGTGCGACTACGCGCTGCCCGAGCTCGAACCGCGCCTGTTCTCGTTCAACAACCCGGCGGGCGCCTGCCCGCGCTGCGACGGCCTGGGCACGATCGAGTTCTTCGACCCGAAGCGCATCGTCGCCCACCCGAATCTGTCGCTGGCGAGCGGCGCGATCCGCGGCTGGGACCGGCGCAACCACTTCTATTACTCGATGCTGCAGTCGCTGGCGAAGCATTACGACTTCGACATCGAAAGCCCATGGGAAATGCTTGCTGACCGAACCCAGCACCTGATCCTGCACGGCTCGGGCCGGGACAAGATCGCCTTCCATTACCTGAACGACCGCGGACGCAGCACGGTCAAGGAGCACGCGTTCGAGGGCGTGATCCCGAATCACGAGCGCCGCTACCGCGAGACCGAGTCCGGGGTGGTGCGTGAAGAGCTCGCCAAGCTGCGCAGCCTGCAGGCGTGCCCGGACTGCGGCGGCACGCGGCTGCGGCGCGAAGCGCGCCACGTCAAGGTGGCCGAGCGCACGCTATACGAGGTCTCGTCCTGGCCGCTGCGCCAGACGCTGCAGTTTTTCCAGGGCATGCAACTTGAAGGGGCAAAGGCGCAAATCGCTGCCCGCATCGTTCGGGAGATCGCCAACCGCCTCGAGTTCCTGGTCGACGTCGGCCTCGAGTACCTGTCGCTCGAGCGCTCGGCGGAAACGCTGTCCGGCGGCGAAGGCCAGCGCATCCGCCTGGCAAGCCAGATCGGCTCGGGCCTGACCGGCGTGATGTACGTGCTCGACGAGCCGTCGATCGGCCTGCACCAGCGCGACAACGCCCGCCTCATCAGCACGCTCAAGCGCCTGCGCGATCTCGGCAACTCGGTGATCGTGGTCGAGCACGACGAGGAAGCGATCCGCGCCGCGGACTACGTGCTCGACATGGGGCCTGGCGCAGGGGAAGCCGGCGGCCACATCGTGGCGCAAGGACGCCCGGAAGACGTGATCGCCGATCCGCAATCGCTTACCGGGCGCTATCTCGCCGGCACGCTGAAGATCGAGGTGCCGCGCCTGCGCAACCGTCCCGGCAAGAACCGCCTCGTGGTGCGCGGCGCGAGCGGCCACAACCTGAAAGAAGTCGATCTCGAGCTTCCGCTCGGCCTGCTGGTGTGCGTCACCGGCGTCTCGGGCTCCGGCAAGTCGACGCTGGTCAACGACACGCTCTACGCCTCGGTGGCAAAGACGCTCTACGGCGCGAGCACCGAGCCGGCACCGCATCACGGCATTTCCGGCCTGGAGCTGATCGACAAGGTGATCAGCGTGGATCAGAGCCCGATCGGCCGCACGCCGCGCTCGAATCCCGCGACCTACACCGGCCTGTTCACGCCGATCCGCGATTTGTTCGCTGGTGTGCCGGAAGCGCGCCAGCGGGGCTATGACGCCGGGCGTTTCTCGTTCAACGTGAAGGGCGGGCGCTGCGAGGCATGCCAAGGGGACGGCGTCACCAAGGTCGAGATGCACTTCCTGCCGGATATCTATGTGGCGTGCGACGTGTGCCACGGTAAGCGCTACAACCGCGAGACGCTCGAGGTGCGTTACAAGGGCCGCAACATCCACGAAGTGCTGGAAATGACCGTGTCCGAAGCGGTCGAATTTTTCTCCGCGGTGCCGCCGATCGCGCGCAAGCTGCAGACCCTGATCGACGTCGGCCTGGGTTACGTGCGTCTCGGCCAGTCGGCGACCACCCTCTCCGGCGGCGAGGCGCAACGCGTCAAGCTCTCGCTCGAGCTCTCGAAGCGCGACACCGGGCGCACCTTGTACATCCTGGACGAACCCACCACCGGCCTGCATTTCCACGACATCAAGCTGCTGCTGGAAGTCCTGCATCGCCTGCGGGACGCCGGCAACACCGTGGTGATCATCGAGCACAACATGGACGTGGTGAAGACCGCCGACTGGGTGGTCGACCTCGGCCCCGAGGGCGGCGACGGCGGCGGCACTCTCGTCGCGCAAGGGACTCCGGAGCAGGTCTCGCGGGTCAAGGCGAGCTACACCGGCCGCTACCTGGCCCAGGTCTTGACAAATACGAACGTTCGTACTATTTTGCCGGCCGATGAGCCCGGCAACGGCAACGACGACGACCAAGGGCGAGCGCACGCGCGCGGCGATTCTCGACGCCGCGCTGCGCATCGTCAGTAAGGCGGGTCTCGACGGCCTGACCATCGGCACCCTGGCCGACGCAACGGGCATGTCGAAGTCGGGCCTGTTCGCCCACTTCGGCTCGCGCGAGGAGCTGCTGCTGGCGGTGCTGGCCCACGGCCAGGCCGAGTTCACCGAGGTGGTTTTCCAGCCGGCGATGGCCAAGCCGCGCGGCTTGCCGCGCCTCAAGGCCATGTTCACCAACTGGCTCGACTGGACGGAATCTGCCGAGCTGCCCGGCGGCTGCCCGATGATCGGCGGCGCCACCGAGTTCGACGACAAGCCCGGCCCGGTGCGCGACATGCTCGCCGGCGGGCAGCGCACCTGGATCGACACGCTGAAGCGCACCGTGCGCCAGGCGGTCGACGAAGGCCAGCTCCCGGCCGGCACCGACCCGGAGCAGATTGCATTCGAAATGTTCGGCATCGCGTTGGTGGTACACCATCATCGACGCCTGCTCGGTTACCCGAAAGCCCGGGCGCGCGCTCTCGCTGCCCTGGACAAACTGCTCTCTCGATAAGGAAGCACCGTCATGCCCAACGCCCTTTCGCTCCCCAGAATTAGCACGAACGTTCGATTCGCCGCCTCGCATCTCCTGTTTCCCGAGTTGGCGAATGCCTGGGCCGAACGCATGTTCCTCACCCCGCCGCGCGGCAAGAATGCCGCCGCGAGCGCGCTCGACCTGATCGACGCGGAAAACACCTGGCTCGAGCACAAAGGCCGGCACATCGCCATGTGGACCTGGGGCGCGCGCTCGAAGGAAGCGCCCGCCGTGCTGCTCGCGCACGGCTGGGGCGGCCACGCGGCGCAGATGCGAGGGTTCGCATTCCCGCTGCTGCAAGCCGGCTACCGCGTGATTGCGTATGACCAGCCCGCGCACGGCGTCTCGGAAGGCAAGCTCACCGGGTTGCCGGACTTCGCCGAAGTGCTCGGCGCTGTCGCCGGGTACCACGGCGGCATCGAGGCAGTGATCGCGCATTCGCTCGGCGGCGCGGGCGCCGCGCTTTCCCTGGCGTGGGGCCGGGTGAGCTTCCGGAAAATCGTGCTGATCAGCCCGCCGTCGGATCTCGTCGGCTACTCGCGCCGCTTCGCGCGCTGGTACTGGATGCCCGAGCCGGTGCGCAAGGCGATGCAGGCCGCGATCGAGGAGCGCTACGGCGTGCGTTGGGAAGACCTCGAGGTCGGGCGCGTCGCGCCGCGCCTCGGCGCCAAAGCCTTGGTGATCCACGACCGCGACGACCACATGATGCCCTGGACGCACGGCGCGAAGGTCGCCGAGTCCTGGCCGGGCGCGCAGCTGATGCTGACCGACGGCCTCGGCCACGGGCGCATCCTGCGCGAGGAGCGCGTAACGCGCGCCGCGGCGGACTTCATCGCTCGATGAAGCGGACCGTAGAGGTGAGCTGGGACGATCCGGTGCAGCTCGCGCAGGCCGGCCGCTCGATGGCCGGCATCGAATTCCTGCGCGCGATCCGCGACGGCCGGCTGCCGCATCCGCCGATCTGCGCGCTGCTCGGCTACCGCCTGACCGAGGTCGAGCCCGGCCACGCGGTGTTCGAGATCACCGCGGGCGAGCGCCACTACAACCCGATCGGCGTGGTGCACGGCGGCATCGCAATGACGCTGCTCGACTCCGCCATGGGCTGCGCGGTGCAGACGCAGATGCCGGCCGGCGGCGGCTACACCACGCTCGAAGCGAAGACCAACCTCGTACGTCCGATCAGCGCCGAGACCGGCCCGCTGCGCGCCGTCGGCAAGGTGGTCCATGCCGGCAAGCGCGTCGCCACCGCGGAGGCGCGGCTGGAGGATCCCGCCGGCAAGCTCTACGCGCACGCCACGAGCACGTGCATCGTCTTGTAGGACACGGGCGCCAAGCGCATCGGCCACTTCGGCTTCTTCAGGTCGGCGTACGAAGCCTCACTGTGGCGCCAGCACCTGCTGCCGGAGCTGGCCTGAATCCCAGGCGAGCCTCGTGCGGTGGTATTTGGCCAGGCTGTCGCGGTGGCCGATCGACACCAGCGTAGTCCCCGGCAGCTTCTCCTTCAGCAACTTGTAGAGTTGGTCCTGGTCTTCGTCCGGTAGCGACGCGGTCGCTTCGTCGAGGAACAGCCAGTCCGGCTTGGTCAGCAATGCGCGCGCGAACGCGAGGCGCTGCTGCTCGCCGCCGGAAAGCACCTGCGCCCAGTGCTGGCTTCGATCCAGATTTCCCTCGAGATGCGGCAGACCGACGGCATCCAGCGCGTCGAGCACCTGCTGGTCGGAGAAATTCGCCGGGTCGTCGGGATAGGCCACGACCCGCTTCAGCGAGCCGATCGGCAGGTAGGGCTTCTGCGGCAGGAAAAGAAGCTTCGCCCCTTTCGGCAGGCTGATCCGTCCGCGCCAGTAAGGCCAGATACCGGCGAGCGCGCGGAACAGCGTCGACTTGCCCGAGCCCGACGGCCCGGTGACCAGCACGCTTTCGTGCGGCTTGATTTCGAGCGACGCATCGGCGAGCAGCGCGCCGCCCTGCGGCAGCTGCAAGGCAAGGTGCTCGAGGGACAGCGCGTCGCCCTCCGCCACGCGTTCTCCCGCCGGCTCGCCGGCCTCCTCATGGACTTCGCCCAGCGCGGCGGCGAAGCCGATCAGGCGGGTCACCGTCGCCTTCCAGACCGCGAAGTCGCGGTAGGCGCCGATGAACCAGGAAAGCGCGCCCTGCACCTGGCCGAACGCCGACGAGGTCTGGAAGATGCCGCCGAGCTGCATCTGGCCGGAAAAGAAACGCGGCGAGACCACCACCAGCGGGAAGATGACCGCCAGCTGGCCGTAGAACGACGTGAACCAGGTGAGCTGCTTGGTCTTGAGCATCACCTTCCACCAGTTGCCGATCACGGCCTCGAAGCGCTGGCGGAAGCCGGCCAGCTCCTCGCGCTCGCCGCGGTAGAGCGCGACACCTTCGCTGTTCTCGCGCAGCCGCACCAGCGAGAAGCGGAAGTCGGCCTCGAAGCGCTGCTGGTTGAAATCCAGGCCGATCAGCGCACGGCCGATGAAGTGCGTCAGCACGGTGCCCACGACCGCGTAGATCAGCGCCGCCCACACCATGTAGCCGGGGATGCTCACGCCAAACAGCTCGAGCGCGCCGGACAGCACCCACAGGATGGTGATGAACGAGACCAGCGTCACCACCGCCGAGAGCAGCCCGAGCGAGAGGGACAGCGTGTACTCGACGAAGATGCGCAGGTCGTCGGCGATGCGCTGGTCAGGATTGTCGACTGCCACCGACTGCGCGCCGGCGCGCGCCACCAGCTGCATGCGGTAATGCGCCTGGTCCTTCATCCAGTTGCTGAGGAAATGGTCGGTGAGCCAGGCGCGCCACTCGATCAGCAGCATCTGCTGGAAGTAGCGCTGGTAGACGACGATGATGATCCAGGTGAACGCGAGCAGCGCGAACTTGCCCAGCTGGCGGAAAAACTCCGCCTGGTCCTTGTCCTGCAGCGTGTTGTAGAAATCGTTGTTCCAGTTGGTGAACTGCACCTCCATGTAGACCGCCATCAGCGCGAGGCCGACCACCGTGGCGAGCAGGGTGAGGCCCTTGGCGCGTTGCTCGGACACCCAGTACGGCTTCGTGAGGCGCCAGAAAGCCTTTAGAAATCCGGTGTTTTGCATGAGTCACCTGAGGAGGGATGCAAATCAGTTTACAGAACTGAGGTCACGGGTTAACAATCGGGGGGAATGTCTTCCGGCCGCGTTTTTCGCTTCGGGCCAACGGCAGAGCGCCGACCGAATCACCTGTTCGTCTTCCTGCACGGCTGCGGCGCGACCGCGCAGTCGATGATCCCGATCGCGTTCAAGTTCCAGGCGCGTTTCCCGAGCGCGGCACTGGTGGTGCCGAGCGGCTTCGACCCCGACGCGCGCGGCGGTGCCGCGCAAGATTGGTACCCGACGCGCGGCCTGAACTGCGACAACCACTGCCAGCGCGTCGCCAAGGTGCTGCCGGACATCGAGGACCTGGTACGGCGCGAGCAGACCAACTTCGACGTGCCAGCGAGCCGTACGGTGCTGATCGGCTTCTCGCAAGGCGGCACGGTGGCGCTGGAGGCCGTGAAGTCGCCCGGCATCGCCGGCGCGGTGGTCGCGTTCTCCGCGCGCTTCGCCCAGACGCCGCCGCTCAACACGCGCATCGCTTCGCGTATCCATCTCGTGCACGGCGAATTCGACTCGGTCGTGTCGCGCGTTTACGCCGAGCGCGCCGCACGCGTGCTCGCCGGCCTGCACGTCCCCGTGACGCTCGACATCGTCGAAGACCTCGGCCATGCCCTTTCGCATCGCGCCATCAGCCTCGGCTCGCTGCGTCTGCTCCAGGGCATCTACGAAGGCCGCCGCGCCACGCTGCATTGAAGGAAGGCATCGTCTTGTTCGCCCACGGCTCGCGCGAGCCGGACTGGGCGAAACCTTTTGAGCGGATTGCGCAGCAGCTCTCCAGCAGCCACGCGGTGGAGCTGGCCTATCTCGAGCGCACCACGCCGAAGCTGGACGAAGCCGTGGCTTCCCTGGTGAAGAAAGGCGCGAAGCGAATTCGCATCGTTCCTCTGTTCCTCGGCGCCGGCGGCCACATCAAGGAAGATTTGCCGAAGCTCGCCGAGGCAGCCCGCGCGCGCCATGCGGGTGTCGAGATTGTGCTGGAGACGACAATCGGCGAGCGCAAAGAAATCACGGACGCGATTGCCGCGGTGATTTCAAAGGGAATTTCGCATCAGCCGCGGTAATGCCAGACATTCGAAAAGAGCGTTAGTCGCGCCGTGCAGGCGGCCGGACAATGGCGGCATGAAAAATCTGATCCAGCAAGTATTCGCCGCGCTGGAGCGCGGGTCCCAGCGTATGCGCGAGCGCGAAATCGAAAGCTATCTGTCCCAGGCGACCGACGCGGCGGACCTCGAGAACCGCCTGCGGCGGCTCGAGCGCGCGTCCCTACGTCGCCAGCTCCTCCAGGTCGCGGAATAAGTCGAGCGCTTCGGGATTCGCCAGCGCGTCGGTGTGCGGCACCGGCATGCCGTGCACTGCGGCCTTGACCGCAAGCTCGACCACCTTGCCGTTCTTGGTGCGCGGAATGTCCGCGACCTGCACGATGCGCGCCGGTACGTGGCGCGGGCTCGCATGGCGCCGGATCTCGTGGCGGATGCGGTCGGCTAGCGCGTCGTCGAGCTCGTAGCCCGAGCGCAGCTTCACGAACAGCACGATGCGCGTATCGCTGGGACTGTCGGGCGGCCAGTGCTGGCCGATCGCCACCGACTCCTCGACTTCATCGATCCTCTCCACCACGCCGTAGATCTCCGCGGTGCCGATGCGCACGCCGCCGGGATTCAGCGTCGCGTCAGACCTTCCGTAGACCAGCATGGTCCCGCGCTCCGTGAGCTCGCACCAGTCGCCGTGGCACCACACGTTGGGGTACTTGGCGAAGTAGGCGCTGTGATAACGCTCGCCGCCGCGGTCGTTCCAGAAGCCGAGCGGCATCGACGGGAACGGCTTGGTGCAGACCAGCTCGCCTTTCTTGCCGACGATCGAATTCCCCTCCTCGTCGAACACGTCCACCGCCATGCCCAGTGACCGGCATTGCAGCTCGCCGCGGTATACCGGCAGCACCGAGCTCGCGTCGACGAACGCACCCATGATGTCGGTGCCGCCGGAGATCGAGGACAGACACACGTCTTTCTTGATGTTGTTATACACAAAATCAAAACTCTCGGCCGCGAGCGGCGAGCCGGTCGAGATGATCATGCGCAGCGCAGACAGGTCGTGCGTCTCGCGCGGGCGCAGGCCGCGCTTCGAGGCGGCGTCCAGGAACTTCGCCGAAGTGCCGAAGTGGGTGAATTTCTCCTTCTCGGCGAAGTCGAACAGGATCTTGCCGTTGCGCGCGAACGGCGAGCCGTCATAGAGCATCAGCGCGGCTTCAGTGCACAGCCCGGTAAAGAGCACGTTCCACACGACCCAGTTGGTGGTGCAGAAATAGAAGTAGCGGTCGCCCGGACGCGCGCCGAAGTGGAACTTGAAGGTCTTCAGCGACTGCAGCAGCGTGCCGCCAGCGCCGTGCACGATGCATTTCGGCTTACCGGTGGTGCCCGAAGTGAACAGCACGAACACCGGATGGTTGAATGGCAGCTGCGCGTAGGCGATGTCGGCGGGCTGGTGGCGGCGCAGCCATTCGTCGAGGCGCACCGCTTTTGGAATGTCGGAAACGTCGACGTCCGGATCGAGGTATGGCACGACCACGACCTTGCGCACCGTCGGCAGGCGCTCGGCGATCTCGCGCACACGTTCGAGCGAGTCGTGGGTCTGTCCGTTGTAGCGGTAGCCGTCGGCGCAGAACAGCACCTTGGGCTCGATCTGGCCGAAGCGGTCGAGTACCCCGTCGACGCCGAAGTCCGGCGAGCACGAAGACCAGACGATGCCCTGCGACAGCGCGGCGAGCGCGAGCATGCTGGTCTCGGGCAGATTCGGAATGAACGCCGCGGCGCGGTCGCCGGGGCGCAGCCCGATGCCGAGCAGCGCCTGCACCGCGCGCGACACGTCGCTCGTCAGGTCGGAATAGCTTAGGCGGCGCCGGAAGCCGTTCTCGTCCCAAGACACGAGCGCGTCGCCGCGGTCGCCGCGGCGCAGCAGGTTCTCGGCGATGTTGAGCCGGGCGTCCGGGAACCAGCGCGCGCCCGGCATCTTGTCGCCGTCGACCAGCACGGTCGAGCCCTTGCGCGACGCGATTACGCCGCAGAAGTCCCACACCTCGCTCCAAAAGGTCTCGGGGTTGTCCACCGTCCACTGGTGGAACGCCGGGTAGCTGTTGAGGTCGAGCTTGTGCTTGCGCACCATCTGGCGCGCAAATTGCGTCACCTGCGCCTCCTCAACTGCGCGCTCCGAAGGCGACCAGAGAATCTCGGGCTGGGTCATGATTCGCTTATTGTTGGATTATGTCCGTGCATCCCTCCTCGCGGCAACGCTATGACGTGCTCATCGCCGGCGGCGTGGTGATCCCATGACCCGAGACCTGCGCCGGTTCCATCGCATCGCCGAAGCCGAGGCCGTTGAGCGTTTACGCGCGCTTCAGCCTGACCAAAGCACTTCTCAAAGAATAGGGCAAAGGGCGCTGCGTCTCGCGCAGCGTGTGCGCGCCACACCGCCCTCGCCGCTCTCAGCCGAGTCGTTCCTGCGCAGCTACGGCCTCACGACGCCCGAAGGCGTAGCGCTGATGTGCGTGGCCGAGGCGCTGCTGCGCATTCCCGATGCCGAGACCGCCGATGCCCTGATCCGCGACAAGCTGGCGAGCGGCAACTGGAGCGCGGCCAGTGCCGCGGACTGGGCGCTGATGCTGACCGGCACGCTGGCGAAGTGGCATGACGCCGAAGAAAGAGGCTTTCCAACAACGATAAAGAAGTTGATCGCGCGTCTGGGCGAGCCCGTGGTGCGCGGCGCGGTGCGCCAGGCGATGCGCATCCTCGCCGGCCAGTTCGTGCTTGCCGAAACCATCGAGGACGCGGTCAAGCGCGGCAACGAGCGCCGGCCCTACCGCTTCTCCTTCGACATGCTCGGCGAGGCCGCGCGCACTGCGCAAGATGCGGAACGATATTTTGTGGTTTATCGAAATGCAGTGTTGAAGGTGGCTGCGCCCGACGCCCTCTCGATCAAGCTCTCCGCGCTGCATCCGCGCTTCGAGGAAGCGAAGCGCGAGCGTGTATTCGCCGAGCTGCTGCCGCGGGTCCGCTCGCTCGCCAAGCTGGCGCAGGATCGTGGCGTGGGCGTCACCCTCGATGCCGAGGAATCGGAGCGGCTCGAGCTGACTTTGGACCTGTTTGAAGCCTTGAGCAGCGAGTTTCGGGTCGGGCTGGCCGTGCAGGCCTATCAGAAACGCGCGCGC
>Ga0105249_10005602_pt1 | contig 10859 bp, 7 predicted proteins | sample KBSS44metaG_FD_81522 | JGI IMG/M metagenome (GOLD analysis project Ga0105249, IMG submission 81522) | Switchgrass rhizosphere microbial communities from Kellogg Biological Station, Michigan, USA - KBS S4-4 metaG | ecosystem: Host-associated > Plants > Roots > Rhizosphere > Soil | place...
GAGAAAGGATCCGATTCAAGATCGATATATCGGGTCCGTCGGGATGCTCACAACGTTCAGGACATGCAAGCAAGGCTGAGTCAAATCAGAGAGTTGTTGGATGCCTGAGTTGTGGGTTGATTACGGTTCCTGCTTCGTGAGCGAAGCGTAAACCGAAACCAATGTGCGCGCCAGGAGTTGCTTTAGTTAAGCGGCTCAAGCGGTTTGCACTCACCACCGATCGCAAATTTTGAGTCGCAACAAGCTAAGCGGTTCAAAGTGCGGCAGCTTTGTTCAAATTTCAACTTCTCTGGCACAGAGAAGAATTCACCGGAGGGGGCAATCAACCAGTGGCAAACGAAGACACTCTTAACTGGTATGTGGTCCATACTCAGCCCCAACAGGAAGAGCGCGCCAGCTTTAACCTGAGGACCTGGGGCATTGAAACTCTTACTCCGAAAGTGCGGGTGAATAAATACAACCAATTTACGAACAAGTTGACTCGAGTGCCGAAGCACATGTTTCCGAGTTACATCTTCGGTCGCTTTAGATTCAACGCGGAATACCATCGGGTGCGGTTTACCAGAGGGGTGCATAGTGTAGTTACTTTCACCGGTACACCGGCTCTGGTTGAAGACGAGATCATTGAATTGATTCGATCCAGAATTGGACCGGATGGTTTTGTCAAAACCCTCGAGGAACTCGAGAACCTCGAGGCTGGTGATCAAGTGATAATCAAAGACGGTCGTTTTAAGGGCTTCTGTGGCGTCTTTGATCGCGAGATCCAGGATAGTGAACGCGTGAGAATATTATTGGACACCGTGAGTTTTCAGGCTCATGTCGTGGTTGATAGAGAGTTAGTTCACAAGTTCTCGACGGCCAGGGCGGCGTCATGATTGCAAATTCTACGAGGAGTCAAAACGAATGAGTGAAGAGAGAGAAGACACGACTACCTACAACGTCGTAATGAACCACGAAGAACAGTATTCCATTTGGCCGGCCGACCGCGAGAACCCGCTCGGTTGGACCAGCGTGGGAAAGACAGGACCGAAAGCGGAGTGTCTTGCCTACATCAAGGAAGTTTGGACGGACATGCGGCCACTCAGCTTAAGAAAGCAAATGGCCGAACGAGCTCAGGCGGCGCAGTGAGCGTCGCGGCTTAGACAAGACTCGGGTTGTCCGGTTGATGCCGACTGGCGATCGCTTTTGGGGGTTGAGCGCCGAGAGTCCGGCAACGAGTGAAGCGAGACATCCTGCTTTACGTCACCTTAAACTCGACTCGACAGGACAACCCGAGGGCGGCATTTCGTTTTCTCTGTGCAACCTCGTGTGCTGGTTAACACAAAATAACAACCACAGTGACTCAGAGACACAGAGGTTGCACAGAGTTCTTTTCTTATGACCCTGACGAGGCGGATTGGTTACTGGTAATTTCCGTAAGCTGAATCCCTCCCTGAACTAAATCCCAAACAATTCCTATCATGGTTAATCTTGTCGAGTTGCTAAGGCGCCGTGCGCTCAATCAGCCGGAATTAACTATCTCAAGGCGATCACGAGGAAATGTGGCCCTGCAATTTCGACCCTATCGTTACTCCACGGACGAAGTCGAACCCCAAGTTAAACGTGGAAACACACCTCATGCCTGCTCCAACTTCCAACACACCACATCTCCTCGTTCGCCGGTACGCCCTGCACCCGACTCACTCGCCAGAGGCGTAAGAGATTTTGTTGCAAAGGTTAATTCGTAATTCAACACCACTTCATCAAGGAGCAAAAGAGAGATGGCAAAAAAAGGCAGGTACTGTAAGGCTTATCCCGTAACGCGGTTTCGTGAGTACGGCAACTGGACCGAAAATACTCAAAACCGCAGAAAGGATGAGCGAGAGATCGATGGTAAAAAGGTAGAAGTCCCAAGAGAGGGAACCGACTCTGATTTCTTCTATCTACAGGAAGACTTTGTGGTGACCGACGACATCTTCATCGACGAGAACATCATCTTCGCGAACATCACTCCGGAGTGGATAGATTTTTGTAAGAACACGTTGAACTTCGAAATTCCGATCTACGAAACAACCCACGCGACGTCTTAACCGTTGTAAGTTCCGAAGGCTCTTCCGCTTCACACACATACAAATATGAAACCGATGAATGAAGGAATCCTCTCGGCCATTGGGGACACGCCTTTGGTCAGGTTGCATCATGTGCCTGATATTTCGTTTCGTCTTTACGCGAAACTGGAAGCGCTCAATCCTGGTGGAAGCATCAAGGATCGAACTGCCGCATCCATAATCAAGCACGGCCTGGAAACCAACAAGATTGGCCCGGACTCGGTAGTTATCGAGTCCAGCTCGGGAAATATGGGCATCGGCCTGGCGCAAGCCTGCGCGTTTTACGGGTTGCGCTTTATTTGCGTAATTGACCCGAAGACCACAGCGCAGAACATCAGCATTCTTCGTGCTTACAGAGCAGAAATAGACTTAGTCTCAACACCTGATCCGAGGACGGGAGAATTTCTGCAAGCACGAATTGATCGGGTGCGGTATCTCTGCGACACAGTGCCGAATAGTTTCTGGCCCAATCAATATTCGAATCCGTATAACCCTCACGCTCACCGCCAGACTGCGAGCGAGATAGTTGCGGCCCTTGGTGGTGACGTTGGGTTTATTTTCTGCTCAACGAGCACGTGCGGCACCATGCGAGGGTGCGCCGAATATCTGCGCATGCATGGTCTGAAAACTAAAATCATCGCCGTCGATGCCGTGGGGAGCGTGATTTTTGGCGGTGAGAAATCGAAGAGACTGATTCCGGGACATGGAGCGGCTATCGTCCCACCTTTATTCAGAGACGAGTTGGCTGACGATTTTGTGCACGTTACCGATTTGGATTGCGTAGTGGGTTGCCGTCGTTTAGTTATGCAGGAAGCTATTCTGGCCGGTGGCTCTTCGGGCGGCGTCTTCTCGGCCTTAGATCATTACCGTCACTACATTCCAAAGAATGCTACCTGCGTTCTAATTTTCCCTGATCGTGGGGAACGTTACCTGGATACGATTTATTCTGATTCATGGGTTCAGGAGCACTTCGGCGCTGTGTCCCATCTGTGGGAGAAACGGGAGGAAGTATGCGAGATGGTGACATATTAATATTAAAGGGAAACGAAGTTCTTTCTCTGCTGAGCGGGCAGGAGCAAGAGATCATCGGCGTCGTCCGGAATGCCTATGAAACTCATGCACAGCAGGAGACTTCTCTTCCTCATTCCACGTTTTTGCGCTTCCCGGATAATCCGCGAAACAGAATCATTGCTCTCCCTTCGTATGTCGGCGGTAAATTCGCCCTCGCCGGAATGAAATGGATTTCTTCTTTTCCCGGCAATCTGGATCTCGGCCTGGATCGGGCGTCAGCAGCGATGATTTTGAACTCGACGCGCACAGGCCGGCTCAAAGCTATCGTGGAAGGTTCTGTAATCAGCGCAAAACGAACAGCGGCAAGTGCGGCCCTGGCCGCGCAAGTGTTGCACCGTGGGTACGTAACGCGCGCTGGCCTGATTGGAACGGGGCGAATCAACTTTGAAATCGTACGGTTTCTCCGCGCTGTTTTCCCGGAATTGAGTCACTTTGTGGCCTTCGATTTAAGCGACGCACGGGCAACTCAATTCGCGCGGAAATGCGAGAGCATGTTTGAGGGAGTCACCATCGAGCCGGTCAAAGAGCTGGAATCGGTTTTGAGATCATCGTCACTCTTATCGTTTGCGACGACGGCCCTGACTCCTTACCTTTCGGATCTTTCCATTTGCGCCCCGGCGACTACGATTCTACATGTGTCTTTACGCGATCTAATGACGGAGGCGATCCTCACCAGCGACAACATCGTCGATGACATTGATCACGTGTGCCGCGCCGAGACGTCGATTCATCTGGCGGAGCAAACCGTGGGCAATAGAGATTTCGTGCGCGGGTCTCTGGCAGAGGTAATGAACGGCACGGCCCCTGCGAAAAAGAATGCAAACGACATCAGCGTTTTCAGTCCTTTCGGCCTGGGTATTCTGGACGTCGCCATCGGCAAATTTGTCTGTGATAGAGCAAACGCACTACAGATGGGAACGTTTCTAGACTCTTTTCCCGCTGCCTCCTGGCTCGAGGAACCTTGCCCAGCGTGAAGTCGGGAATTACTGTTGGACACGGTCAGTACCACCTGCGGTAGCGGGTGGGTGCGCAGCCAGGTGACGACTGAACCTCTTCAACACAAGCGTAAAGGCTACGCACCCACCCGCTACCGCAGGTCGTACTGACCGTATCCAACAACCAACCCCGACTCTTGAGGCCAGCCAACCCCGACTCTTGACGCAAACGCATCGCAAACCATCGGTAACAGATCATGAGTGAAGCGCTCAAACCGATCTACCTTTTGGCTGATAGCCAGCTCCTATTTTGGAAGCACGACGACTCTGTTTTCTTACAGTCGATGAGAAGCGAAATTGTGAAAGAGAACCCGAAGGCGGCTTACATCGGCGCTTCCAACGATGACCAGCCCGACTACTACGAGCTCTTCAAAGCAGGCATGGAGGGCATTGGCGTCAGGGATTGTCAAATGATTCGCGCGTCCTTTCCCGCCGCCGGCGCGGCCTTTATGGAGGAAGCTGATCTAATCCTTCTTTCCGGAGGAGACGTGGAGACTGGTTGGAATGCCTTTCAACAGAATGGGTTTGGTGAAGCTCTAGTCAGAAGATACTACAACGGTGCGTTATTGATTGGCGTATCCGCTGGCGCCGTGCAATTGGGTTGGGGGGCGGCGCGTGTTGCTGACGACTCGTCCGTGGGTTTGCTCGAAACTTTCAAGCTCGTTCCCTACATCATTGGAACGCATGAAGAGAAGAACGGATGGAAAGAGTTGATCAAGCTGGTCCGAGAAATGAAAGGGGCGCTGCGTGGCCTTGGTATCCCGAGCGGGGCCGGCGCCATTTATCGTCCTGGTGATTCTATCGAGCCCGTTCGTCATTCGCTTTTTGAATATTTTTTAAGTGGTAACAGCATTACTCACAATTTGTTAGTTCCTGTCTCGGAGTTCAGCTAATCAACGGAGGTCTGCTAATGGTTCAGGCACAGGCGCCGGCACACGTACCGACACAACCCGGCGTTGTCATCATTCCGGCGAAGAAGGATACCGTAGTGAGCTTTTTGACGGTTCTTTTTGTTGCGCTTCTTGCCTACGTCGGGCTACATCAGTCGCAACAGCCCTCAGTCGTCGCCGCCGACGCGCCAGCCGTGGAGTTCTCGGCTGCCCGCGCCATGAAGCATCTTGCGGTTATCTCGGAGCGCCCTCATCCCATCGGCTCGAACGAGCATGCTAAAGTGCGCGATTACATTGTGAGCGAGTTGAGGGCTCTGGGTCTGTCGACTGAGATTCAGGAAACCTCGGTTGTCAATACAAGCCTGGGCGCGCCTTTCGCGGCGGGGCACGTCGAAAATGTAGTCGCGCGTCTCAAGGGGGCGGAAAGCGGGAGGGCCACTATGCTGGTCAGCCACTACGATTCCGCGACGAATAGTTTTGGAGCCAGTGATAATGGCACGGCAGTCGCGGCCCTGCTCGAAACAGCGCGCGCCTTGAAATCCAGCCCGCCCCTGAAAGACGATCTCATTTTTCTTTTCACCGACGGAGAAGAAGCCGGCTTGCTCGGCGCGAAGGCCTTTGTCGACGAACACCCGTGGGCGAAAGACGTGCGACTCGTTCTTAATTTTGATGCGCGCGGCAACAGTGGCTCAGCCATCATGTTTGAGACGAGTAATCAAAATGGAGCATTGATTAGAGGCTTTGCCAGGTCCGCTCCATATCCCGTCGCCACTTCGCTGTCGTATGAAATCTATAAACGGCTGCCCAACAACACGGACTTCACCGAGTTCAGAAGGGCTGGGCTTGCCGGTCTCAACTTTGCCTACCTTAACGGCGCGACTCATTATCATAGCCGTCTGGACAATATCGCCACCACGGACGAGCGTAGTCTTCAACATCAGGGTTTATACGCGCTGGCACTGGCCCGTCAGTTTGGCGATGACAAGGAAGATTTGAAGAAAGAAGGCAATGCAGTTTACTTCAATATCTTCCGCACGACCTTCTACTACTCGCAGCGCTGGGTTCTTCCCATCGTAGTTCTGGTGACCGTGCTTTTTGTCGCCGTGGCGGCGCTCGGTCTGAAGAAAAAGCAATTAACTCTGAAGGGAACGCTGCTGGGAGTCGTAGCCTTCTTCGCCGCCGTCATCGCTGCTTCGCTGGTGACAACCCTGGTCTGGTGGGTGTTACAAACGCTTCGCGATCGGCTCGGCTTGCCCCCTCTCGGCGACACATACCACCAGTATCTCTATGCCGCAGGTTTCATTGCCCTCGCTGTCGCAGTCTTCTCAGTCGTCAATTTACTGTTCCGGGGAAAGACATCCGCACCGAATCTTTGGCTGGGCGCGTTAGCGTGGTGGCTGCTCCTGACGATTGCAACCGGCGTGTTGTTGCCGGGCGGTAGTTACCTGTTGGCCTGGCCGCTGCTGTTCAGTCTGATCGCGCTGGGCGTCATTTTTCTGACGGACGCGTGTCGCACGATCTCAACGAAGAGTTTTATCGTGCTTTTGCTCTGCGCGATTCCCGGTTTTTTGCTGCTGGTTCCGATCATCTATTTCGTCTATATAGCGCTGGGCATGACTGGACTGCTCGCATTGATGTTGCTCGTCACTCTGTTGCTTGGCTTACTGCTCCCGCTGCAGAGTCAGGTGACTAGATCGAACAAGTGGGTGGTTCCCGCCGTGGCCGCCTTAATTTTCCTCGGCTGTATCGTGACTGGAAGCGCCGTCTCCGGATTCGACGAAGGACACCCGCGGCAGAACAATATTTTCTACGGCGAAAACGCCGATACGCAAGAGGCGGTCTGGGCCACTTTAGATTCGAAACCAGATGCTTACACATCGCAGTTCTTTTCATCCGGAGCGCGGAGAGGCTCGATTAATGACTATGTTCCCGTGCGATTCAATCTCCTGTACAGCCCTGCCCCGTTGGCGGCGCTGCCCGCTCCGAACGTTGAGCTACTGAGCGACAGTAAAGATGGTAAAATGCGCAACCTGAAGTTACGTGTTACTTCGCCGCGCGGCGCGCCATCTGTCAGGGTTTATCTTGACGCGGGCGTCGAAGTGCTCAAGGCGGTAGTAGCAGGCAAGGTGGTAGACCAGGACGGCGCCTCTCAACGCTGGGGAATCAACTATCAGGCGCTGCCACCTGAAGGAATCGAGTTGAGCCTGCAGTTGCGATCGCACGAACCCGTAAAAATCAGGGTAATGGACCAGTCATATGAGCTCCCACAGCTCAGCGCTTCCCAAAAAGCGAGGCCAGTGGACACGATGCCGGCGTCTTTGCTGCCCTACAGCGACTCGACCCTGATCAGTAAGATCTTCACTTTTTAGAATATTCAAAAGATCCTACTTATAGATTTCTCTGTGCAACCTCTGAGTTCTCTGTGTCTCTGTGGTGACTTATTGCTATGAATTAGTTAACCACAGAGACACAGAGAACTCAGAGGTTGCACAGAGAAGAGCCCTTCTTTCATGACCATCACATCGCTGGATTATTCCGACGTGATAAGCACGCCTACCAGTTTTGTAGACATCCTGCACGCGAGAGCGTCCGAGCAGGCGGATCGCACTGCCTACACTCTTCTCAGCGCGGGTGAAACGGAAGAGGGTTCTCTGACTTTTGCGGAGTTGGACCGGCAAGCACGCGCTATCGCAGCCCTCTTGCAATCGAACGATGCCGAGGGTCAGCGTGTGCTGCTGTTGTTTGCTCCGGGGCTCGAATACATCGCGGCTTTCTTCGGATGCTTGTATGCAGGTGCGGTTGCCGTACCCGCCTATCCGCCCAGGCTTAACCAGTCAATGCAACGTCTGGAAACCATCGTGGCCGATTCTCAAGCGAGCATCGTCCTCACCACACAACAAATTCTATCCCGGATTCAGTTCAGCTTCGCGGCAGTAGCCGGTTTGAACAAGTTAAGGTGGTTGACGAGCGAAGACGCTGTAGAAGATCTCGCAGATGCCTGGCGTAAGCCGAACATTGATCAGCGCACACTCGCCTTTTTGCAGTACACCTCCGGCTCGACGGCGACACCAAAAGGCGTCATGGTAAGCCACGCCAATCTACTGCACAACGAGCGGATGATTCAGTTTGCGTTCGGTCAAAGCGAACGTTCGATCATCGTTGGGTGGTTACCGCTGTATCACGACATGGGCCTCATCGGCACCGTTCTCCAACCGCTTTATCTTGGAGCGAAGTGCGTTCTAATGCCGCCGATGGCGTTCCTCCAGCGACCCTTTCGCTGGTTACAGGCGATCACACGTTACCGGGCAACGACGAGCGGCGGCCCCAACTTCGCCTACGAGCTATGTGTCCGCAAAATCACCGAGGAACAAAAAGCGCAACTCGACCTGAGCAGTTGGAGCGTGGCCTTCAACGGCGCGGAACCTGTGCGCGCAGAAACTCTGGAACACTTCGCCGCGGCGTTCGAGCCATGCGGGTTCCGGCGTGAAGCCTTTCATCCTTGCTATGGGCTTGCCGAAGGCACACTCCTGGTTTCCGGTGGGCGAAGGACCGAGAGGCCACGCATCAAATTGCTCGATGCGCGCGAGCTTGAAAGCAATCGCATCAGTGGCTCTGTTGAAAGTGAAGCAAAGGCGCTCGTCGGGTGCGGTAGTACATCACTGGCCCAAAGAGTAACCATTGTTAATACCGAGTCGCTGACGCTCTGCTCTCCGGGCGAAGTCGGAGAGGTATGGGTTGCGGGCGAGAGCGTTGCCGCAGGCTACTGGAATCGTCCCGAAGAGACCGCACACACGTTCGGGGCATACCTGGCGGATACCGGCGATGGTCCGTTTTTGCGGACAGGCGACCTTGGATTCCTGAACGAAGAAGAGTTGTTTATCACCGGACGACTCAAGGACCTCATCATCATTCGCGGCCGCAATCTTTACCCACAAGATATCGAGGCGACCGTCGCGCGGTGTCACCCGGCGTTACACGCGGGTGGCGGTGCAGCCTTCTCGATTGACGTGGCGGGCGAAGAGCGGTTGGTGATTGTGCATGAAGTAAAGAAGCGCATAGCACTCGAGCCGGATGTGATTGCGGATCAGATTCGACAGGTCATCTCTGAGTCCTGCGAGGTGCAGGTTCATGCGGTGGTGCTCATCAAGTCGGGAACTCTGCCGAAGACTTCCAGCGGAAAGGTTCAGCGTCACGCCTGTCGAACCGCGTATCTCCGAGGGGAATTAGACGTGGTCGGCGATTGGAAGGAAACGACGGCGGGCACGAATTCTGACGACACTGTTTCAGCCGACCTCCTTTTAAGTGCCGATACGATTAACGACTGGCTGGTATCGCAACTCGCAGCTCGCCTCCGAATCGAAGCGACACAAATAGATGTCAAAGAGCCGATTACACGTTACGGCGTGGACTCTTTGCAGGCAGTCGAGTTGTCACACGACATCGAAACTTCTTTAGGCGTGGTCCTTCCAACTGAGACGCTGCTACAGAGCGGCAGCATTTCACAGTTAGTCTCACAAGTTCTGGCTCAATTGGATAACCCGTCCGTCCGTCCGCAACCACTTGCTCCATCAGGAACGCGGGCCATCGCCGAAAGTGCCCTTTCACAGGGACAGCGCGCCCTATGGTTCCTGCAACAACTAGCTCCCGACAGTGCTGCCTATAGCATCACGAACGCCGTGAGCATTCATGGAGCATTGGACGCAGCCGCTTTCAGGATGGCGTTTCAGTCGTTGGTGGATTCTCACCCGGCGCTACGAAGCACCTTCAAGACCATTGACGGGCAGCCCGCACAACTTGTTCACGAGCAGAGCGAAATATCTTTCGAGCAATACGACGCCTCAGGTTGGGATGAAATAGAGCTACGCGCCGCGTTGAACGCAGAATCGCAACGCCCCTTCGATCTCGAACAGGGACCACTGCTGCGTATCGTTCTCTATGAACGCTCGATTCATGAACACATCGTGTTGCTGTCGGCGCACCACATCGTGACGGACTTCTGGTCACTTGGAATCTTCTTGCACGAGTTGGGCCTCGCGTACCAGTCCGCGAAGTCAGGAAAGAAGTTGAGCTGCGCGTCTGCCGGATCGCAGTATACAGATTTCGTCCACTGGCAGACGCAGATGTTGCAGAGTTCTGTGGGTGAAAAGTTGGAGGAGTACTGGAAGAAACAACTCGACGGGCAATTGCCTGTGCTTAGGCTGCCTACCGATCGCCCGCGCCCGCTCGTTCAAACATACAGGGGAGCTTCCGAGAGCATTAGCCTGGATACTAATCTCACCAGGTCTTTGAAAGAGCTCAGCGAGCAGCACCAAAGCACGCTGTTCATGACGCTACTGGCGGCATTCAAAACGCTGCTCTTCCGTTATACGGGACAGGAAGATGTAATAGTAGGCACGACCACATCGGGACGAGGCCAGGCCAGATTCGCCGGCGTCATGGGATATTTCGTCAACCCCGTAGTCCTGCGCACTAACTTTTCCGGCGACCCTCAATTTACAAGATTACTAGCGGATGTTCGCCAAACCGTACTGGGCGCTTTGCAGCATCAGGATTATCCATTTCCGCTGCTGGTCGAGCGATTGCAGCCGGAACGCGATCCAGGCTATTCGCCACTCTTCAACGTCGCCTGCGTCCTACAGAATTCACACTTAATTGATCGCAGCTTAGCGGCGCTTACTACCGGCGAAGCGGGCATAAAGATTGATCTAAACGGCCTCACGCTGCAAACGCTTGCGCTCGACCAACAAGTGGCCCAATTCGATCTGACGTTAGTGATGGCCGAGGTGGATGGACAACTCGCTGCCTGCCTGCAATAC
>Ga0105249_10005603_pt1 | contig 10858 bp, 8 predicted proteins | sample KBSS44metaG_FD_81522 | JGI IMG/M metagenome (GOLD analysis project Ga0105249, IMG submission 81522) | Switchgrass rhizosphere microbial communities from Kellogg Biological Station, Michigan, USA - KBS S4-4 metaG | ecosystem: Host-associated > Plants > Roots > Rhizosphere > Soil | place...
ACAGCTGTTGTTACCTCGGCAATATTTCTTACCTGTGCTGTAAGGTTCGAAGCCATCTGGTTCACTGATTCTGTTAAGTCTTTCCATACACCACCAACTCCTTTTACTGTTGCCTGTCCACCCAGCTTACCTTCGCTACCAACTTCACGGGCAACACGGGTCACCTCTGCAGAGAATGAGTTCAACTGATCCACCATGGTGTTGATCGTATTCTTCAATTCAAGGATCTCCCCTTTTACGTCAACGGTGATCTTTCTTGACAAGTCACCCAATGCAACGGCAGTTGTTACCGCTGCAATATTTCTTACCTGGCCTGTAAGGTTGGAGGCCATTTGATTTACTGAATCTGTTAAGTCTTTCCATGTACCGGCAACCCCTTTTACCTGTGCTTGTCCACCGAGCTTACCTTCGGTACCAACTTCACGGGCTACACGGGTAACCTCGGATGAAAAAGAATTCAACTGATCTACCATCGTATTGATCGTATTCTTTAATTCAAGGATCTCACCTTGCACATCCACTGTAATTTTTTTGGAAAGGTCACCTTTTGCAACAGCTGTTGTTACTTCAGCAATATTTCTTACCTGCGCTGTCAGGTTACCGGCCATTTGGTTTACTGAGTCAGTAAGATCTTTCCACACACCGGCAACACCTTTAACTCTTGCCTGTCCGCCGAGTTTACCTTCACTACCCACTTCACGGGCAACACGGGTAACCTCCATGGAAAACAAATTCAATTGCTTCACCATGTCGTTTACATCTTTGGCGATATGCAAAAATTCACCTTGTAGTTTGTGATCACCGATTTGCAGCGGCATTTCTTCGGAAAGATTTCCTTTTGCAACCGAAGAAATTACGTGAGCAATTTCAATGGTAGGATGCACCAGGTCTGATATCAAGCCATTGATCGCATCAACTGCATTACTCCATCCTCCACGGGCAGACTTTGGAAGCTCGATACGATGCGAAAGGTCTCCTTGCTTACCGGTTGTTTTACTTGCCTGGGTAAGCTCATTCATTAATATTTCATTCAATGTAATGATCTCATTCAACGTATCACAGATCTTTCCACTGATTCCAACCTGGTCAACCGGCATGCGAACGGTAAAGTTTCCATTTTTAACATCGGAAAGAACTCTCAGCAGCTCCCGGTAGTTTAGTTGATCATTCTCAATGCCAGTCGTGACCGGCTTTTTATGTTTATGTTTCCCGTTTGTCCGGCCATGACTGTTACTACCATTACCGTTAGTCTTAATATCCAGTGTATCGTTAGGTGCAATAGCGGCAGTAGAGATCAGGTCTTGTGGCAACGCAACAGAGGAAACAGGTTTTACCGATGACTTTGATTTTTTCTTCATCTTTTTTATTTAAAATGGTGAACTGTAAAGGATAGGAACAGAAAAAGTGTGGAATTCTGTCCACACAATTAGATTGTGCAAATGTTTTTGTGAATAGATCATTCGCTTATCGGGTATTCTTTCTATGGCTGAAAAAAAAACTCGCAGTACAGCCCGGTCATTTCAGCAAAAAATCAGCAACTATTAAAAGCAAATCGTAAAAATCCTTACTTTGGTTTTTTAATCAAGCTATCATTGTGCAAAAATGAGACCACAGGAGTCGACATCACCCCGGCCCATTTCTGAAAGTAAACCCAGGTTTATTTTGATCGGAGAAGATGATAAAGATGATGAAGATCTTTTAAAAGAAATTTTTAATTCCGTTAATGATTCCTTTTCGATAGTGTTTATTAGTAATGGGCAACAAGTGCTTACTTATCTTCAAAATCTCCGGGAGCATTTACCTTGTCTTATTTTGTTAGATTATAATATGCCTGTCCTGAACGGTGCGGATATTTTAGAGGCTTTAAAAAAAGATCCCAGGTATAATCATGTTCCAAAAGTTATATGGAGCACATCTACTTCAGAAACTTTCAGAAAGATCTGTTTGCAAGCTGGTGCGAACGAATATATCATTAAACCATCCAATATGACGGAGCTTACTGAAATGGTCCGTCACATGATCTCTTTTTGCTGATCTTTCCAAAAAAATATTTTAAGATCATGCTGTAAACTTCTTCTTCATCCATCATTAAAAATTCTTTTAGCATATTCTCTGATGCAATGATTCTTTTTGTAAGTTACATACATTACCCGCAGTTATGGAAGACTGGGAATATAAATATCAGCAAGCAAGTGAAGAGTTAGCTGCGCTCAGGAAAAAACATGTTGATTTTCTTGAAGCTGCTTCGCATGATCTGCATGCTCCTCTTCGGAAGATCGCTGTTTTTGCAGATCGCATTAGTACGAAAAATGCCGGTGACCCGGAAGCTTTACGGTATATCGATCGCATGAAAAATTCAGTTTCTGAAATGCAGTCCCTTATTGATAATCTTGCGGCGCTGGCGCTGGCAAATTCCGGGACTATTCAGTATGTTGTGTGTGACTTAAATGCTATTATAACAAAAACCCTGTCGGAGTTACAGGAAGAAATTGAAGATAAAAAAGTTGTTATTCATTCAGCCACATTACCTGTTGTAAAAGGGGATGCTGTTCAATACAAACAGTTATTTATTAATATCCTTGAAAACGCAGTGAAGTACAGTAAAAAAAATATCACTCCTGAAATAGATATAACTGCTTACCCCGTTGAACAGGAAGAGATGACCAGCCGCAGATTAAGAAAAGACCAGGCCTATTATAAAATTGTGATTACAGATAATGGCATTGGCTTCCGGCCGGAATATGCCGAAAGAATTTTTGAGCCTTTTGTCCGGTTACATCCAAAATCCGATTACCCCGGAACCGGACTGGGGCTTTCTATTGCGAGAAAAATTGTAACCAATCATAATGGTATTATTTATGCAGAGGGGAAAGAGCTGGTGGGTGCAGAATTCATTCTTATATTACCTGCAAATCCTTAGTTGCTTATGCTGAAAGGGAACCTTATCAAAATTGCTGTTGTTGATGACGACCAGGATGATTATTTAATTATTTCTGATTATATAAAAGCGATGGAGGACACCAACCTGCAGGTGGATTGGTGCAAAGATTATCAAACAGCAATCGAAAAAATAAAGCAGAAACATTATGATCTTTATTTAGTGGATTATCGCCTGGGTAATCAAACGGGGCTTGATCTGCTTGAAGAGTCAAATGCGATAGGTTCGGATGCGCCGATTGTTTTATTAACCGGCAAAGGCAACCGGACCATTGATATTAAAGCTATGCAAAGCGGCGCTACTGATTACCTGGTTAAAGCCGACCTTACTACGGAAAAACTGGAGCGTTGTATCCGTTACTCATTGGACAGGGCCGAATCATTGAAAGAGTTAAAAGCAAGGGAATCCAAATACCGGAATCTTTTTGAGGGATCAAAAGATGCGGTGATCATTGCTGATGAAAAACTAAATATCATTGAGCTGAACGAAGCGGCCTCTTTATTATTAGGCTCAAACAAAGAAGCGCTTATTGGTCACAGCCTTTTTGAATTCATTAAAGACGATACTCAAAAAAAAGAGGTTTGTGAATCATTGAGCAAAAGAAAGAGTATTAGCGATGCCGAGATCCAAATTCAAAGCAAAAATGAAATAATGTCCTGTATTCTTTCCATTTCAGTTTATAGTGATACAGAGGACAGGCCCTTAGTACATGCCATTATTCATGACATCACGCATATTAAGAAAGCTGAAATAGCCAACCTGCAGGCACAAAAATTGGCTGCCAACGAACGATTGATGCGAACGCTGGCTCACGAGATCAGGAACCCGCTAAATAATATATCCCTGGCTATTGAGCAAATGTTAGTTCCTGAGGAAAATGAAAATGACCGCGATACACTGATCGCTGAGATCATAAAGAGGAACAGCATTCGTATCAATAAGATCATCTCCGAACTTTTAAATCTTACAAGACCACCCGAGCTGGAGTTTGAGTGTAATTCTTTACAGGAAATTTTAGATGAAAGCATCGCTATGACAACTGACCGTATCAACTTACAAAATGTAAAAGTAAAAAAAGACTATGCCAATGGCGCTTATATGATCCAGGCGGATAAACCAAAATTGATCATTGCCTTTACAAATATTCTTATCAATGCAATCGAAGCGATGGAAGCCAACAAAGGAGAATTGATGATAGCCGTCAATGAAACAAAAGATAATTATTCTGTTTGCATCCGTGATAACGGTTTCGGTATTCCTGCCGAATATATTCCCCGCTTATTTGAACCTTTTTTTACTTCCAAAAAAAATGGAACGGGCCTGGGTCTTGTTGCTTCTTATTCGATCATTCAATCTCATAAAGGATCCATCCAGGTAGAAAGCGAGGTTGATAAAGGAAGCAGCTTCTATATTACTTTCAATAAATCATGAGAGCTTTAAATTTACTTTCCTGCCTGTCTTTACTGCTTCGTAGATCGCATCAATAATTTTAAGGTCCTTTAATGCTTCCTCACCATCTATTGGCACAGGTGGTTGTTTTCCTTCGAAAATTATTGCTGCCATTTCATCCATTTGCACTGTTTGATGTGTTTTATGAGGAAAATCCAATTCACCTTTATTTGTTCTTCCTTTTATTGGGCCATAATTTGTTGAAGGTTGCATTTCAACCCATCCTTTTTCTCCGTTTAAATAAAAGCGGTCAAGATTGTTCATAGTATAAGTTGACAAACAAGAAGCGACCGCCCCACTTGGAAATCCTAATTGAAACTGTATTGTTTCATCAACTCCTTCTTTAAATTTTTCTTTATCAGTTTTTGTTTCCTGTGCCGTTACCCAAATTGGTTCTTCGCCTACCATGTATCTTGCTCCATTGATGGAATAGATACCAATATCCATCATCGCACCGCCGCCGGCCAATTCTTTTTTCAATCTCCATTGCGTCGGATCACCAATGCGGAAACCAGATAGTCCCTGGAAGAATAAGATTTTTCCAAACTCACCATCTTTTCTCATTCTTATTACTTCCAACGTTTTTGGTTCAAAGTGCATGCGATAGCCAACCAATAATTTCACATTTGCTTTTTTACAGGCATCCACGATTTCCTTTCCATCTTTAGCATTTATTGACATCGGCTTTTCACAGATCACATGTTTGCCGGCTTTGGCTACTCTTATTGCCGCCTCTTTGTGTAAAGCGTTTGGCGTAATGATATACACTGCATCAATATCAGGATTGTTTTTTATGTTATCATAAGTTTCATAGTTGTAGCAATTCTTTTCAGGAATGCCATACTTTTCCTGCCACGCAGTGATCTTTAATGGAGTGCCGCTTACCACTCCAACTAATTTTGCTTTGGTACAATCTTTCATGCCATCAGCCACACGGGTGCCATAACTACCAAGTCCCATGATAGCGACACGCAAAACCGGCCCATCATAAGGCTTATCATTTATCTCTTTAAAACTTTCAAAATATTCTTGCTTTGATAATAATGGCAAAGCAAAAGCGGATGCAGTTATATTTCTTAAAAACTTACGACGTGAGTTCATAACGATTTATTTTATTGATCACTAAAAATTTTTTTTATGCCTACCTTCAATTAATGAAGTCAAGGACCCTATTTTTTTTAATTTTCATCATTAGCTGTTCTCATTCAAAAAAGATACAGAAAGAAGATTACGTTAATCATTTTCCGAAAATTATCGATAAGCCATCTCCGCTTCCCGCTAAAGAAAATTTTTACATCTTTATTCTCGCTGGCCAATCCAATATGGCTGGGCGGGGATTAGTACAGTCACAGGATACCGTTTCCTCAATACAAATATTATCCATCGACAAAACCAATGAATGGGTTTATGCAAAAGAGCCGCTTCATTATTATGAGCCTGAAAGAACTGGTCTTGACTGCGGTCTTTCATTTGCAAAAAAACTTTCATCACTGTATGGCAAAAAAATAACAATTGGTTTAGTCCCCTGTGCTGTTGGCGGAAGCTCAATTGAGCAATGGCTGGGCGACTCAACTTACCGCGGTGTTACGCTTTATTCCAATCTTTTAAGTAAAATAAAAATCGCCAGTCAATACGGAACATTAAAAGGTTTGCTTTGGCACCAGGGCGAATCAAATGCCGGCAGCGCATCAAAGCATCAAAACTATCAACAAAAACTCCAGGCATTTTTTACAAGAGTTCGTAATGATGCAGGAGCTCCTGATCTTCCGGTTTATGCCGGACAGCTTGCAATGTTTTTAAGCAGAAGAACAAATCCTTTTGCTGATTCAATAAATAAAGAGCTTTTACAATTATCCTCAACAATGAAAAACATGTACGTCATTAATACACTAGATCTTTCCTGCAAATCCGATTCCATACATTTCGATTCACGTTCACAAAGAATAATGGGTGAACGTTTTGCCAAAAAAGTTTTTGAAACACAACACTAATTATTCAAAGAACGGAACACCCGGTGTCGCATATTTTTTCATTGCTTCTTCATTAATCTCTACTCCGATCCCTGGTTTTTCTGAAAGTGTAATAAAGCTGTCTTTCACCCACTCACCATCAAACTTTATAATTTCTTTGAACATTGGATCAGTATGAAAATAAGATTGCCATTCTAAAATTAAAAAGTTAGGCACCGATGCACACACATGACAGGAAGCCATTGCACCGAGAAAAGACGCAACCATGTGCGGTGCAAAAGGTGTATAATATAAATTGGCAAGATTAGCGATGCGTTGTCCTTCACCCAGGCCGCCGCATTTTTGCAGGTCGGGCATTACGATGTCAACTGCACCGAGTTCTAACAATTTTCTGAAACCATGTGCCAGGTAATGATTTTCTCCTGCAGCAATAGGTGTGCTCGTAGATTCAGTGATCAATTTATATGCATCCGGATTCTCTGCGGGTATCGGTTCTTCTAACCATAAAAGATTTAATGATTCCAAACGTTTGGCTACTGCCTGTCCTGTTGGAGCATCGTACCTCCCATGCATGTCAACTAAAATGTCAATCTTCGGCCCGACTGCTTCTCTTGCTGCAGCGATCTGGTCATACATTCTTTGCAATTCACCGGGGCTTGCTGTCCAGTTATAGAGATCATACTTGTTAGGATCGTTTGCCTGGTCAAGATCAAACTTCATTGCATTAAAACCCATGTCCTTTGCCTTTTTTGCTGCGTCAGCAAAATCTTTTGGTTGCGGCAAATTGCGCTGATATAAAGCCGTGTCACAATACACTCTTATCTTATCACGAAACTTTCCTCCCAGTAATTGATAAACCGGGATGTTCAATGCTTTCCCCGCAATATCCCATAATGCGGTTTCAATTGCCGAAAGAACTGCAACATACATTCCCGATTGGGCACCCTGAAAAAATCCTGATCGACGAATGTTTTCAAAAAGCCGATGAACATTTAAAGGATTTTGATTTTTTATCCGGTTAGCAAAATTTTTTACCAGGTGATATGTTCCCGGAATTGCATCTACTCCTTCACCGCAACCAAAAATATCCTGGTTGGTATAAATTTTTACAAATAAGCTTCCGCGTATATAACCACATTTTATGTCTGTGATCTTTAGATCACTTGGCGAAGAATGTTTCGGTGTTTTATCAATTGCTTGTTCATATCCCTGTCCAAAACCTGATAACGAGGCAAAAGGTGTCATGGCTGCAGCAATTGCCGCTTTTGATATAAATGAACGACGTGAATTTGTCATTGTATTTGATTAAAGAATTATTGATAATAGTTTTTTGTTTATTGACTATTCACAATTCACTATTGACGATTACCATGTCCGGTCTTTCAAATATTTCTGTATCTGTTCTTTTGGAACTGGCAATTCATTAATATGATCGTTGAGCCATTTTGAAAAATCTTTTTCGATCTCATCCGTCCATCGTGCATCGATCTGCCCGGCGGTATATTTTCCTTCACGTAAACGTTGATGCCCGAACATATCTCTTAGTCTAACGATCTCTGAAGTGGTAGCTACTTGTTCTGCCAAATGAGGAGGAATAAAAACTACAACACCCAGCTTACCTAATACAACATCGCCTGGCATTACCGTTACAGTGCGTATACGTGTGGGTTGATTAATACCAACGATCATAGTAGTCAGATCCCTGGATTGGCCGGAGCCGGGATTATGATATGACGGGTCATAGCTTGTATAAAAAGAAGTAAAGCCGCCAATCTCTTTTAAACCTTCAATATCTCTCAGCGCACCATCATACACAATACCGTTTCCTGTTCTTGCATAAATAGCATTACCAACATTGTCACCTATTGTTGGCCCATTGCGATGAGCACCGAACTGATCAGCTACATACACATCCCCTTTTACCAATAGTTCAACGGCCCATACATTCTGCGATCGCCTTCCCTGTTTTTTTCCTAATGAATCGATCGCAGCCCAAACGTCAGGACGACCGGGCATGAATGTAGCAGTCACTGCTCTTCCTACCAAAACACTATCGGGGTTTATTGTCTCCCATCCTTCAGCAACCTGGTAACCATAACCCGCATTTTTCATAACGGCCCACGCTTCTTCCACACTTACTGATTTCATTCGCTTAATAATATCATCAGCAACTTTTGGACGACCATCTGCAAAACGTTCGCCTGTCCATAAAGGGGTTAATGCGACCAATTGTTGTTTGCTTATTTGCACTTGTTGGCTTTTCAATTGTTGTAGTGAAAGGAGCATTGAGAAAATAACTACACATTTTATTTTTTTCATATTGAAAAGTTTATTGTGATAATTTGATTTTATCAAGCCGTGGATCTTTTACTTCATGCTTTTCATTTACATCTTCCGGTAAATGATTATGCCACCAGCTTGCAAGCGAAGAACCGGTAATATTCATAACAGGTCCGAAAATGGCAGGCGCTAATCCGGCTGTTGCTAATTTGCCCATTGCTAAAGCAAGGCCAGAAGCGAGTCCCGCATTTTGCATTCCCACTTCCAATGCGATGGTCCTGCAATCTCTTTCATGAAATTTAAAAATGCGTGCAGACCAATAGCCAAAGAAATAACCGGCAAGATTGTGAATGAGAGTGGCTACAATCAGTAAGGCGCCAACTTTTAAAAGATTATCTCTTCCTGCAGCTGTAATGATCGTTAATATGAATGCAATGCCTGCCATGGAAACATACGGCATTGCTTTATCAAGCCATTTGAATTTTCCACGAACGAGATAATGGAAAGCCAATCCTGCTGCAATAGGAAGAATAACAATCTTGGTAATATCCCAAACCATGTTCCAAAAATCTATTTCAACAAAACCACCACCAAGTGATCGCATCAGCAAAGGGGTGAGAAAAGGTGAAAGTAATGTTGAGATGGTCGTTACTGAAACTGACAAGGCAAGATTTGCCCTGGCCAGATACGACATTACATTTGAAGCAAGACCACTCGGGCAACAACCTACCAAAATAATTCCCGCTGCAATTTCATTGGGGAAATTGAAAAGTTTTGCAACAGATAATCCAACGAGCGGCATGATCACATAATGGCCAACTACACCAATGATAATTCCTCTCGGCATTTTAATTACATTGGCAAAATCTTTTAAACTCAGCTCGGTACCCATCCCAAACATGATGATCTGTAAAAGAGGAATAATTAATGCTGATAATTTAAGATCGCCTGCCGTTTTAAAATACTGCGGATGATACATCGCAAAACTGACAACAGCTAATATCATTAATGTATAAGATAATCCCCGTAAAAATTGATTACTCCTGAATGCAATAGCGAGACTAATAAAAAATGTCAGCAATAACCAACCGCCCCAGCTGTGATCGTTTTGAATTAAAAGAATTATATAAACGACCAGGCAAACCGTGGCAAGACTATAAAATATTAAAGATGCTTTTTTTGAAAACATAGTAATGGATTTATTAGCTGAATATTCTGTCATGTGATCGCTTATCATTCCACTGAGGGGTAGGTTCGAAATAAGTTTTATCAGAAGGATGAAGATGTTGCTTCACTACTTCATCATTTAATTCAATACCAAGTCCCGGCGCAGATAAGGGAAGATTTGCAAAACCTTTGGTGATCAATTTTCTTCCATCAGTTGTTTTTACCAAACTTTCCCACCATGAGAGATCGATAGAGTGATGCTCTAAGGCAAGAAAATTTTGCGTAGCTGCGGCGCAATGCACACCTGCCATAAATGAAACTGGTGTACCCGCCTGATGCATGGCCATTGCAATACCATGTTCTTCTGCATAGTCGCCAATCCTTTTTGTTTCTAATAAACCACCGGATGAAGCAAGATCAGGATGAATGATATCAACAGCATGCTGATCGATTAATGGTTTAAAATTTTTAAGCAGGTAAATATCTTCGCCGGTAAGACAAGGTGTTTCCAATGCATCCGACATTGTTTTCCATTGCTCCGTGTATTCCCATGAAACAATATCCTCCAGCCAGGCCAACCTGTATTTTTCCAAAGCCTTGCCCAGTCGTATTCCATTATTCAGATCGAAATGACCATAATGATCTGTTGAAAGCGGTGTTTGATAACCTACCATGCTTCTTACATTCCCAACAATCTTTGCTAATTCATCTAATCCTTTATCTGTTATTTGAATTTGAGTAAATGGATGAAGAGTATTTCCATAAGACATCATATTACTTTGATCACCCCATTGTGCAAGATTGCGTTGCTCGTTTTGCCAAAACTTATCGTTCACTAATGCGCCTTCCACATCCTTGAGTTCACCTATAGATACATCCATCTTTAACCATGTATATCCCTGCTCATTCAAACGATAGTCAATTAATTTCTTTTGCTCAGCAGGCGAATTAGACTCAGGGGTGTCAGCATATAATCTTATTCTATCACGGTACCGTCCACCCAACAATTGCCAGCAGGGAACATTGTATGCTTTGCCTACAATATCCCACAAAG
>Ga0105249_10005604_pt1 | contig 10857 bp, 7 predicted proteins | sample KBSS44metaG_FD_81522 | JGI IMG/M metagenome (GOLD analysis project Ga0105249, IMG submission 81522) | Switchgrass rhizosphere microbial communities from Kellogg Biological Station, Michigan, USA - KBS S4-4 metaG | ecosystem: Host-associated > Plants > Roots > Rhizosphere > Soil | place...
CCGAGAAAGCCTCGCACCGGCGGGCCGTTCGGGATCCAGGACCCGGGCCCGGTCGGTGGAGGGCCAGGATCCGTCAGCCCCACACGGTCCGACTTCGCGAAGTCGTTGACCCGTGCCCCGATGGCGCGGCCGATCGCCTCGCCGGCGGCGAAGTTCTCGTGCTTGTTTCCCGGCCATGGGTCGGCCGCCTCCTGCGCATCCAGCGCTGCTTCCAGTTCCGCGATGTCCAGCGGGAAGAAGGCGCTCAGCACCGCGACCGACGCGCCGCCGATCGCCGCAGAGACCGGCGGGTGCGGCTGATTGCCGGCTTCGGCCGCCTGTGCGGCGCGCATCTGAGCTAGAGCCAGGTACGTGTCTACCCGGAGGGCGTTGGGGAGCCGTCGTGCGATCAGGCGGTCGGCCAGCTCGTTCCAGGCGACGGTGGCGCCGTTCTCCCAAAATTTTGGCGCCCCACCCCGCGCAGCGGAGGCGCCTACCGTATTGGCATTGGCCGCAGGGGAGGTGGACTGCTCGCTGCAGGCGGTGAGCAGGAGTAGTGGCGTGGCGAGTGCCGCGAGTCTGGTACTCATAGGCAATCTCCTGGGCGCAAACCATCCCGGACCAGGGTCCGGGAGACATGGACAAGTCTCCAGAAGGGCATACCCTCCGAAGACGGTGGGCACCCGTACTTAGTCGGGCAGCGTCACCTCAGCGTGACTTGGCCGTCGGCTCCGGGGCTCGCTCCCGTTTGACTCGCTACGCAAGTGAACTCGCGGTTAGATAGCGACAACAGGATTCAAGTTCATGGACCCGAATTCACCCTCTTTCAGTGGCGCGAATGGCGGGCGCGCCGGGGATGGCGACGGCGTATCGGGCGCGCGCCGAGTCGCTCCTCGCCGCCACGCGGGCGTGTGCCGGCCGGAGTGGGGCGGGTGCGCCCGCCAATCACAAACGGAACCTCGGGCAGCATGATGGATTCAAGCCGCCACGCGTGAAGGTGACGTAACGGATCTGGCCGTGTGTAGCGCTATGGGCCGCCATCGGTTCGATCCAGCGCTCAGTCTTTCCTCGCGCCCTCGAAATCCCCGAGTCGCGACAATCGCCGCCTAACGTCATCCACGGCTGGTTGCAGCTCCGGATCGGCGTCCTTCCACAGCGTGATGAACTTCTGATAGTAGTGTGCGGCGGCTTCGCGATCACCGCGTGCTTCATAGAGCTCGCCGAGCCGTCTGAGAATCCAATGTAGGTTCCACGCGTCGGCAACTGTCCGCCGCACACTCGGCGCATTGACGAAATGCTCGAACGCGGCAATGGCGGAATCCGGCATGCCGTCCCGATCGAACGCACGCCCAACACCGGGATCGACACATACTGTGCACATTTGGTCGGGAAAACCGGGGAGGCGGTCCGCGTGCCGAAATTCCGCCACGGCAATGCTCGCACGGCCTTCCGCCAAGGCAATCTGGGCCGTCGCCCATTGTCGGTTCCGCTCCTCACGGCGGCGCTGGGCCGCGTCTTTGACGTCGCGGTCGTATAGCGCGAGCACTTCGCGCGCTTTGTCAGGACGTCCCGCCGATGCGTAGAGCGATGCCGCGCGAAGGTAGAGCTGGTCGCGGGCTTCGAGAACGGATTCCCGCGGTGCCTCTCGCAGCGCCCGGTCCAGCATCCGAGCGGCAACCTCGGGGTGGTTGAAGAACACGATCTGTATCTGCGCCACCGTCATCGTGTCCTGAAGGGAGAGTGGCTGTCCACCTGTCGCTGTGGCGAGCGCGCGAGCCTCCTCCAGCAGCGGCCGCACCTTCGCGATCTGACCACGGAGGAGAGCGTACGCCGCCAGCCCGTTGCGCGCGCCCAGTCGATCGTCCTGTCCGCCGCTCGAAGCCAGGTCGCGCAAGATGCTTTCCGAAGAATCGATGTGTCCCAGGGCGTACTGCACCAAGGACAGCGACTGTGCGCCGGCGGACAGATTTGGGAATTGCCGTGCCAGCCGCTCGGCGCCTCGGCGCGCGTCGGCCAGCTTGCCCTGGGCGACCTGCGCAAACACGGTATTAGAGTACGGAAAGGCGACGGACGTGTCGGCCGCGATCACCGTCGCATACACCGATTCGGCGCGGGCGAACTCCCGGCTCTGCATGAGATAGCTTGTTGCGTAGAAGTTGGCAGCGCCGGGAGTTCGAGGGTATTTGCTCAGGAGTATCTCATAAGTGGCCCTCGCTTTGTCGCGATCACCGAGAACGCCGCCGTAGTACAGTGACATTGTCTCGAGACGCTCGCGTTCTGGAAGACGGTCGCGAAACTGATACGCTCTCTCGGTCATCATCAGCAGCCGCGCGCTCTGGCTGGTTTGCTCGCCTCCGATGCCGATTTGCGCACTTCTTGAATTGTTTATCGACACCACGATCTGTCGATACGCCATCGCGAAGTTGGAGTCGATGGCAGTCGCTTCCTCGAGCAGCGCAATCGCGCGCCCATAGTTCCGTGCCGCGTTTGCCTGGAGCGCCTCGGTGTATTTCTTGAGCGCGTCCAGCGATGCCGTCGTCACGTCGGCGAGGGGCGGATCGGCGCGGACGGACTTCAGTGATTCGCCAATGCGCTCGCGCAGCTTGCGCGACAGACGATCCACCGCGGCCACCACATCCTTGGGGCCATCGGCGGTTTCCTGGAACGACGCGAGCTCATCACCCGTGCTCGCGAGGACCAACTGTGTCGAGAGAATGTATCCGCCCCCACCGGGCAGCGGCGTGAGCGTTCCGCCCACAACCGCTTTGATCCCCTCGCGCTGCGCGATCTCGCGCGCGAGCGCCAAGTCGATCTTCGAGTCAGGGGCGCGCGCCATGCGCCCGAGCGCGCTGGCGACGCGGCTCAACGGAACAATTTCGATCACACGCGACTGACTCAAGCCGGAGCGCATCATCTGGGCGAGCGGACCACTGAGTGCCGAATCGGGGCCGGTCGTTTTGAAGTCGGCGACGAGCAGCGGCTCGTTCGGTCCCAGTTTGCCCGCGCTCAGCAACGTCGCGAACGGGCCGATACTCGCTGCCCGCAACGCCAAGAGAGCGGCGACGAGCACCGTGAACGCCGCCAGCGCATACATCGCGTTCATTCCGGTGCGCCGCCGTGGCAGGTGCGGGCTTGCCTCGACCGCAACAGTGGCAACCGCGCTGCGAGGGATGGCGGCTGGCGTACCGCCCGGAGGAACCGTCAGCGCAGCCGCCAGCGCATCGCGCGCTGTTCGATCGCCGCGCCGGAGACGCTCGGCCAGCCTAACGACCGCAGCGTCGGGCTCGGCGTGCAATTCCTGTTCGAGCAGCGCCGCATAAACGTGGAAGTGGCGCAACGCCGCCGCCCCATCACCGCTGGCCGCAAGCGCCTCCATGAGGCCGGCCGCGGCGCGCGCGCTCGTCGGATCGAGCGCAGCGAGGCGTCGCCACCACGACACGGCCCTGGCGCGATCACCGCGGCCGTCGGCGTCCAGGGCAAGCCGCTGAAGCGCGTCACGTTGCGTCTCGTTGAGGCGCGCCCGTTGCTCTTCGACCCAGCGCTCGAACTCGGGCGCGTCGGCCAGATAGAACCCATCCAGGAATGGACCCGAGTGAATGGCGACAGCCCGCTCGGCGTCGCCGTGCGCAACGCTTGCCTCGAAGTCTTCGACGTCGCTCGCGATCGCGTCGGCGTTGAGGCGAATCTCCGCGGTGCCCAGCACCACATCGTCGCGACCAAGGTCCCGGCGGAGTGACGAGAGGACCTGACTGAGCGAGTTCCGGCCGTGTTCCGCGTCGCGCTCCGGCCAGAGCAGCGCGGTTGCCTTGTCGCGGCTCAGGCCGCGCGAACCGGACGTGGCGAGGAGAGCGAGCAGCGCAAGCGGTCGGCGTCCTTTGGGCATGGCGCCGTCGGCGTGGTCCGTGCCCTCGAGCGACAACCCCCCAAACGTGCGAAGTCGTAGCCGAGCCATATCGCTGGCATTGTTGGCCGACGCGGTCCGGGAAGGCGAGCCCCCGAAGATCTAGTCGGTGCGTCCGGGGTAAACCGCAGGCGATAAGGTATAAACGTCGGTCGACTGCTGCCAGAAGGCGTCCGGGCCATCAGCAGCCACCTCGGGCCTAACCGACAACGCGGCCTTAACGCCGCACCGCGACCGTCGTGGTGAGTAAAACGGAAATGCCATCGCGCATCTCTGCCCACGCCAGTCGAAAGCGACCGTCCGGCTGCGCGGTAAGGCCGAAGTAGTCGCCTCCCGTTGCCGACGCAACGAACGTGCTGTCGGAGCACCGGCTCGCGGATGACACCTTGTCGCCCGGCGAAAAGGTCCGGCCCCCATCATGCGACGCCGCGACGAACAGGGTCTGGACGCACTTATTGGATGTCCCTGGCGCATCGATCCACGCGACCATCACGGTGCCACTGTCGTTCACCGCTATCGCTGGAACGCGTTCCCCAACACCATCCGGTGAGCTCGCCGCGGCCAGCGAGGCGGGCGGCGTCCAGGTTTCGCCGCGGTCGCGCGAGCTGACCACGACGATCGGGCCGCGACCTTGCTTGCGGCATGCGAAATAGAGCCGGTCGGCGAACGGACCCGTGGATCGATCCGCGGCAAGTGCGGAGAGGCGATACGCCGGAGGCCCGCACGCGTCGGTGACGAACAGCGGGATCGAGAAGGAGAATCCGCCGTCGGAGGAGCGCGCGATCCAGGCGCGACGCGGTGCAAGCCCCACTGACTGCGGTGTGGTGCTGCCGGTGTCCGCGAAGTAGGAGCCATCGACGAACGAGACGATCAGAGTCCCGTCCCGAAGCACCACAGGCATCTCGGCCAGGTTGTGGAGGTTGTTCGGAATCACATTGACGGGATCATCAAACGTCTTTCCGCCATCGCGTGAACGTACGAGATGCAGGCCCCAGCGTCGGATCCCGTCGTCGGCGCGCGTGGACCGGTGAGACGTCACGTAGATCCATCCACTGCGCGTACCATTCGACGCGTCGATCGCCATCACGGGATGGTCGTGATCGCTGCCTCCCGCGGTTGCACTGTCGTCCCACGTGACACCGCCGTCCTGCGAACGGAACAGCACGAGCCCGCTGGGCCCTTGTTGGGGAAACGCCGCGTGTCCCGTTGATAACGACACAACGGCGTGGCCAGCGCGATCAAAAACAATCCACGGATCGAAGCATTGTGAAGTCGCGAATGTATGGCGCCTCCACGTAGTACCACCGTCGGCGGAATGGAATGCCGCACACGAGTACTGAAGGACTCGAGCGCTGAACGGGAGATTCCCAGGTCCGCTTACGATACTCGCGACCAGCAGATGACCAGGCCGTGTCGGGTCGATTGCGACGTACGGTTCGTAGAGCTGGCGCCCGGGCTCGCCGCTCGCAATCACAGTTGGAGCGGCAACCTGCATTGTCTGGGCCGGCGATCGGCCAGCATGCACGGCGAGCAACGCACCGATGCCTAACGACGCGCGAAGGTGACGCACGGGATGCACTCCAAACCGGAGGGGTTCGTGGCAGCACCGACGAAAGTAGTCCCGTTCGGCGAATCCGGCACCGGGTCATCATGGGCGCAGGTGCTTCGATATTGGCGGAAACCCGGCTGGCAACCGCGCTGGATCATAGCCTGCGCGTTGGCCGGCCGTGCCAGAACGACGTAGGTTAGGCCGATGACGACTATGCCGCGCTCTGCATCGGTGACGGTGTTCCACTTCCGAATCCTGCTCGGTGGAATCTGCCTCGCGACGGTGGCGAGCGTTCACGCCCAGCAGCCCGCGGGCGCCTCGACCCGCGTTCGTTTCGTCGTCGACGCACGTCAGCTCGGGCCCGTCGGCTACCGCGATCCTATCGGTGTCATGTCGCCCGACGGTGAATGGCTCGCTTACGCATCCGGCGGCCGACTCAGACTGACACCGGTCGCGGGTGGAGTGATGAGCAGCCTCGGGCCGCGCACGAATGTCCGCGCCATCGCGTGGCCCGACTCACGACATGTCGCCGCATTGGAATTCGACGGAGCGGGTGGTGGCGGCTGGTCGCTCGTCGACGTTCCGGGTGGCGCGCGCCGACCTCTCTGGAACCGCGCATTCCCGACAGTCGCGTCGGGTGGCGACTCCGTCGCTATCGATCCGAACCGTTTCCGCGAGCTTGCGTGGTCGCGAGATGGCAAACGCCTCGCGGGGATCATGCAACAGCAACGCGGATCCATCCTCTGGACTGGCAACGCCGACGGGTCTGCCGGGCGCATCCAGCGGAGCGAGGTAGCACTCGCGTCGCTGGCCTGGTCGCCTAACGGCGACGTCGTGGCGTGTCTGGTCGATTCGCAGGGCAAGCAGTATGTGAGCCTTCCGTGCGGCACTCCACCAGCCCGGGCGAACGCGATGGAGGCGTATGGTCCGATCGCATTTTCGCCTGATGGGACGAAGGTGTACTTTGGTTCACCGAATGCTCGCGGAACGCTGGACCTCTGCGTACGCACCGTCACCGGCGGTGCCGTAACCCGACTGACGAACTTCGCACGCGACACCTACGCGCCGTCCGTCGCGCGGGACGGGCGCGTTCTGTTCGGCACCCAGGACTATCGTGTGTTCGTCGCCGTCGTGCCGTCCGGCGGCGGTGAGATCAAGCAACTCACCTCCTTTCAGTCGGAGACGCCGTCCTGGAGTCGCGATGATCGCCTCATCGCGGTCACATATGGAAGCTGGCGTCGGGTCATCGATGACCTGAAGTATCCGGACATTGCGCAGGACCTGGGCACGGTGCGGGCCGACGCGGAGATCCCCGCCGCGAAACCTCTCGCGATCATCCGGGCGTCATCGTCCGAGGACCAGGGACTCGATTGGTCGCCTAACGGTCACTGGATCGTGCTGCACTCGCACGCGAATGGGCTGGATGACGTGTGGATCCAGCCGGCCGACGGCTCTGCCCCTGCGCACTCGATCACGAAGGGCGGGTACGAAACAGGCTGGCCCAGGTGGTCGCCTAGCGGCGCCTGGATCGCCTACGGCACCGAGGTGCCAGAGGGAACCCGCCTGCGGGGCGTGCTGTTCACGGTCGGCGTGGATTCCGCCACCGGCCGCGTCACGCGTGAAGCGCGCCGTGTTCCAATCGACGGGCTTCGTGGCGACGTCGATCAGGTCGAATGGTCGCCGAACTCCGACAGCCTCGTGTTCTCGGTGACCGAAGGCCTCGACGCTCGCGCGATTTACGTGGTGGGACGCGAAGGTGGAGCGGCTCGGCTGGTCCATCGGTTCACGAGCGACCAGCAGTTTTCCGGGATCGGCGTATCGCCAGACTTTCGCTGGGTAGCATTCATCGCTCCGGCGACCGATGGACACCTCCAGGTGTTTCGTGTGCCGGTCGCGGGCGGAACGCCAACACAGCTCACGTCCGATCCCACCGATAAGACCCAGCCGGCCGTATCGCGCGACGGCACACGCGTCGCGTTCACCGTCTTCTCGTACCGGATGCAGTTCTGGGTGACCGAGCCATGACGAGCGGTACGGTGCGCACGGAGCAGCACAGTTCAAGGGAGCGTCTGTCATGGCGCGCCGAACGCCACACGAGGGAGGAAACCATGTCCAGTCTTGGCCGGCCGGTGGCGGAAGAGCGCATCGAGCGAGCGTTGCTCGAACAGTGGGATCCGCTCGGCGTCGCGAGCACTCCAGGCGTGCATCGGGAATATCTCCACTTCGCGCACGAGCTGTACAACCTGTTGGCACGTGGGGCGTCGGACGTGCAGATCGCTCGCTACCTGCATCACACCGAAGACGCCGACCTCGGGCATCCGGAGCTGGTATCGCGCGATCTGGCGCCGCTCGTCACCGAGCTCCGGACGATCGAGCGCCAGCTGTAGGCGCGCTCGGCGCGCTCCGGGTTACCTGTCGAGCACACAGGCGCGCTGCGCACGTGCCCGTCGGAACGGCATAGTTTTCCGATCCATGCCTAACACGCGCTACATCCTCGTTCTTGCAGGCCTTGTCGCCATGGGCATGGCCCGTCCCTCTCACGCCCAAGCGACGTCACGCGGGCAACAGGCGTCGGCCGCGCCAACGACGGCGGAGCAGCGCCGCGCCGTGTTGCTGGCGCCGACACGCGCGTACTGGTCGACTCGAGCGCCCGACACTGTCATGGCGGACATCGAGACGTCCCGTGGCACGATCACGCTCGAGCTGCTTCGCGAGTGGGCGCCGAACGGAGTCGATCGTTTCTACAACCTGGCGCGCGCGGGCTACTTCGACGATTCGCGCTTCTACCGCGTGGTCTACGCGTTCGTCGCGCAGTTCGGCATCGCGGGCGATCCGGCAATCGCCCGTCTCTGGAATCAACAGAAGATCCGTCCGGACTCCGCACGCACGCCTAACGTGCGCGGGACGATCACCTACGCGCAGTACAAGCCAACTGATCGCACGACGAATCTATTCATCAACCTGAGCGACAACCCGAGCCTCGATTCGCTCGGTTTCGCACCGATCGGGCGCGTAGTACAGGGCATGGAGGTCGCCGACAGCCTCTACTCGCGATACGGCGACGTACCCATGGCTGAACCGCCCATCGGCGATGCGAAGCGGCTGTACCGCGAGTCGAACAAGTACATGGACGCCGAATACCCGAAGCTCGACCGGATCAAGAAGGTGACGATCCGGCGCTGAGGCTGACTATCGAAACGGGTCCTGTTCCGGACGTCGACGTAAACGACGGACGTTCGGCCGAGCGTACCGTCGAGCGCTACACTGTCCGAAAGACACGCCACGCGATGAGGTTGCTCACCTACCTGAGACGCAGCTGCGCCAGGGCGGCACCGATCGCGTCCTGCACGCGATCCACCGCGGCCTGCGGCGTCGTCCAGTTGTTGCACAGCATGCTGAACTCCAGCAGGCGACCGTCCGCCGTGCGGACGTAACCGGACAGTGATCGCACCATCGACAGCGTTCCGGTTTTGGCGCGAAGGTTTCCCTGCGCCGGCGTGTCACGCATGCGAGTGCGAATCGTGCCGTCGACGCCCGCGATCGGGAGCGACTCGAAGAACACCGTGAAGTTGGGCGACCGACGCATCGCGTCGAGAATGCTCACGATCGCTTCCGGTGAGATGAGATCGCTGCGCGAGAGTCCGCTCCCGTCCCGAACGACGAAGGCGTCGGATGGGATCTTCCATGCGGCGAACTGTCGCTCGACTACTCGCCGACCGCTGTCCGCCGTTCCGACGCCGGTGCGCTCGAGCCCCAGCGCTCTGAGGAATACCTCGGCGATCTGATTCTGCGACGGCTTCATGATCGCCGGCATGATCTCCTTCAGCGGAACCGAGAGTACGGTGAACAGCGAGTCCGCGTTAGGGTTCTGGCTCTCGCTCCAGGCGGTCGCCTGTCGCTCCACCGTGATCCCGCGCTCCGACAGCGCTTCCGTGAGCGCGGCGACGAACGCGGTGTTGGGGTCGTGCTGAGGAAGCGTGATCGTCGCCGAATCACCGACGGCAACCTGGCCGCTTACGATCACCGCGGATGTCAGCGTGTCATGGTAGGCCGAGACGCGCGTGGCTGTGCCGCCACGTCCGCCACGTGCGCCGCCACCCGCTGCCGGCATTGCAGTGGTGTCGCGGGCGATGGTGGTGGCCAGCACACGAACGGTAGGAAAGGTTCGCGCCGGCCGGGTCTCGACGGCTGCGGTGTCGCCGATGTTCGCGCCCGGGCGAACGCGGAACGTCGACAGTCCTTCGTTGAAGAGCAGCTCATCGACGCCAGCGAACGAGGCGCCATTGAGCCCGTCCCAGGGCCAGGCGGCTCCCGCGACCGGTCCGGGGAAGGCGTTCCCGACGGCGACGACGCTCCCCGTGATTCGCCGGATGCCGCGCTGCGCCAACGAGTCCGCGATGGCGCGCATCGGAATCATCGCGTCTTTCTGCATGCGGTCGCTCATGGTCGGGTCGCCGCGGCCGATGACGGCGAGGTCGCCGTTGAGCGTCCCATCGACGATAGCGCCATGTGCCGCGAACGTCGTCCGGAAGCGGAACTCCGGCCCGAGCTGCTCGAGCATCACGGAGCCCGACACGAGCTTCTGATTCGATGCCGGGATGAAGAGTTTCGGCGCGTTGTGCGAATACAGCGTGTCGCCGGCCTCCGGATCGACGATCAGGATGCCCCAGAGCGCCGTGCGGAACTCCGGCGCGTTGACCATCGAGTCGATCACGTGGGGGAGCGTCGCGCGAGTGACGGCCGGCGCGATCCCTGGCGATGGAGTCGTCGTGACTCGCGCGCCACCGCAAGCCGCGAGAGCCGCGATCAGGGAAAGGGAGGCGGTGCTGTTGCGCGTGGCCATCGACGGTCCTCAATGCGGCTGGGGTGGCTGAATACTGCGACGCGGTGCCCCGTGCGGCCAGGCGCGCTTCACCGTGGCCGGCGCGGCAACCCAAGAAACCTCTTTCCTGGGCTTTGTCGATTTGCTCGCCCCCCGTTCGTCGTCTAGACGGAAGCGGTTTCCGTACGGGCAATCGCCCGAGAGCTACGAACCACGAACGAAGGAGATGAAGTCATGCGATTCCTCTCGATGATCCGAGTCGATGAGAACACCGGCCAGAAGCCAAGTGAGCGGGTCATGACCGAGATGGGCAAGCTGATCGACGAGATGACGAAGGAGGGCACGCTCGTCCGCACTGCGGGGCTGCGGCCCACGAAGGAAGGTTTCCGCGTCCGCTCGCGGCACGGGAAGCTGTCCACGACGGACGGACCGTTTACGGAAAGCAAGGAAGTGATCGGCGGCTACGCGGTGCTCGAAGCGAAGTCGAAGGAACATGCGATCGAACTGACCAAGCGCTTCCTCGCGGTCCACGGCGACGAGTGGGACCTCGAGTGCGAGGTGCGTCCGCTGGACGGGCCGGAGTTCGGCGCGTAGCGAAAACCCGAG
>Ga0105249_10005606_pt1 | contig 10856 bp, 9 predicted proteins | sample KBSS44metaG_FD_81522 | JGI IMG/M metagenome (GOLD analysis project Ga0105249, IMG submission 81522) | Switchgrass rhizosphere microbial communities from Kellogg Biological Station, Michigan, USA - KBS S4-4 metaG | ecosystem: Host-associated > Plants > Roots > Rhizosphere > Soil | place...
GGAAGCGCCGGCTTGACCGAGGTCGACTTCGAGCTGATCGGCGACGTGCCCCTCAAGGGAGTCTCGAGCTCGGTGCGGCTACACAAGGCGACGCGCGCGCCGACTTGAGCCGGTCTACACGATGACGTTTCCCGGGCAGCGTCCGGTCCTCGAGGACGAGACGATCCGGCTCGTGGCGCTGACCTCCGACCACGAGCCCGGCGTTGCCGCACTCGTCGCGGACGAGGCGGTGCGCGAGTACACCCGCGTTCCGACGAAGCCGAGTGCCGAGTTCGCCGGCGAGTGGCTGGCGAAGTACGAGGAAGGTTGGCGTGACGGGTCGCGCGCAGGATTTGCGATCGAGACGCACGAAGGCGAGTTTCTCGGGCTCGGGCTCTTCGTCGCGATCGAGAGCGAGGCTCGGCAAGGCGAGATCGGCTATGTGGTCGGCCCGGCCGCGCGCGGCCGCGGCGTCGCCACGCGGACCCTCCGGCTGCTCACCGATTGGGGCTTCACCGGCCTCGGGCTGGAGCGAATCGAGCTCTGGATCGACGTGACCAACGCTGGCTCGGAGCGCGTGGCCGAGCGCGTCGGGTACGTGCACGAGGGCGTGCTGCGCTCGTACTGGTTCAAGGAAGACATCCGGCGCGATTTCGGGATCTGGTCGCGGCTTCTCGGCGACGCCTGACCCGCGCCGTGTGCCGGCCGCGCCCCTTTCCCGGCCCGGTTAGGTTGCCGCCCTGATGCGCATCATCTGGACGTTCGTCGGTCTCGTCGCCCTCGTCACTGTCGCCGCCGGAGCGGCCCACTACGGCGGCGCGCCCGCCCTCCTGACCTTCGTGCTGGCGACCGTCGCCCTCGCGGGACTGGCCTGGATCGTCTCCTTCGCGACCGAGCAGGTCGGCGAGCGCTTCGGCCCTGCGGTCACCGGCGTCCTCCAGTCGACGCTCGGAAACCTGCCCGAGTTCTTCATTGTCATCTTCGCGCTGTCGGCCGGCGAGATCGTGGTCGCGCGGACCTCGATCATCGGCTCGATCTTCGCGAACGCACTGCTCGTGCTCGGGCTGGTGATCATCGCCGGGTGCAGCAGCAGCGCCGACGGCGTGATGCGCTTCCAGGCGCGTCTTCCCAAGGACAACGCGACGCTGATGCTGCTGGCCAGCTTCCTGATCGTGATCCTCGGCATCTCAGCCGCGAGTGGCGACAGAGCTTCAGGTCACGTCGAGGCGATCTCGATCGTGGGCGCGATCGCTCTGCTCGTCACCTACGGGGTCTGGCTGGCCGACTACCTCCGCTCCGACCCGGCTCAGGAACCTTCCCAGGCGACCCCTCGAATCTCGCTCGCTGTCGCGGTCGTCCTGCTCGGGGTCGCCGGCGTCGGAGCCGCCTTCGTCTCCGACTGGTTCGTGACGGCGCTGTCGCCGGCGATGGCGCGAATCGGAGTGCCGAAGGCGTTCGCCGGCCTCGTGATCGTGGCGATCGCGGGCAACGCGGTCGAGAACACGGCCGGCGTCGTGCTCGCGCTGAAGGGGCAGCCGGATCTCGCCATCTCGGTCGTGAAGAACTCCGTCGCCCAGATCACGGCCTTCCTGTTCCCGGCGCTGGTGCTCACCTCGCTGCTGTTCGCGACGCCGCTCACATTCGCGCTCGCTCCGGTCTACATCGGCGCCCTGCTCTTGACCGCGCTCGCGCTGTGGCAGATCACGGGCGACGGCGAGGCCACCAGGTTCGAGGGAGTGGCGCTGATCGCCCTCTACGTGATCCTGGCGGTCTTGACCTTCTTCGAGTAGCAAGCGCCGATGCGCCGGTTGCCGCTTGTGGCGGCACGGTGCTAGTTTGGTTTCACACAAGAGTGTGGGCGAGTGGGTCCACGCAGGGCGGCTTCGGCTCGGCGTTGACTTCACCGTGTCGACTCGGGGCTGGGTCGTACGGGCAGCGCGTCGGGGCTCTGGGGAGAGGAGTCGAAGCCGCGCCTCTTCACGCCGTCGTTCCCGTGCGCGTTCGGCTTCCGATCAGCGGCGGGGTTGGGATTCGACCACGGGCGCGGTTCGGACGCCGCGGTTACGCAAGCCCGCGCGGAACTCCGGCGAAGAGCGCCAGGCGCCGGCACGGGCGGGTGTGGGGGCCCCATGAAGACTCTCCATTAGCGAAGTGGAACCTCTCACCACTAGCGCGACCGTGTCGAGGTGGCTGCAGAGCTCGCTCGTCCGACCCGAGCTGATGCGGGGCGTGCGAGGTGCTCGTGGACGAACTGCACCGCCATCGACCCTTCGCCCACGGCCGCCGCGCAACGTTTGCTCGAACCGGACCGGACGTCACCGGCGGCGAAGATGCCCGGCACGCTGGTCTCGAGCAGGTTGTCCGCGCCAGCGGCGTCGCCGGTGAGGATGAACCCGTCCGCAGCGCGTTCGACGGCGTCGTCGAGCCATTCCGTGCACGGTTGGGCGCCAAGGAAGAAGAAGAGGAACGAGAATGGCAGCTGCTCACCGCTCTTCAGCGTGACCGCCTCGAGCTGCCCGTCCGCTCCGTGGAGGGCGGCGATCTCGCTGCGGTCGCGGACCGCCACGCCGTAGCGGTCGAGGTCGCTGATCAGGTAGGCAGACATCGTCTCGTGCAGGTCGGCGCGGCGGTGCAGCAGCGTCACGAGCGCACCGCCGCGCGCGAGCCAAACGGCCGCTTGTCCTGCGGAGTTGCCGCCGCCGACGACAGCGACACGCGAGGCGCCGCACAGCTGCGCCTCGGGCGGGCCGGCCGCGTAGAACACGCTCACGCCCTCGTAGTCCGCGAGATCGTCGAGGGGAAGCCGCCGGTAGTTGGCGCCGGTGGCGAGCACGACGGCGCGTGCTGCGATCACCTGCTCCTCCTCCAAGCGGACGATGTGCTGTCGGTTGCCGGGTTCGAGCGCGATGGCGCGGTAGGGGGTCGCGGGTCGTGCACCGAACTTCCGCGCCTGGCTAACGGCGCGGCTGGTGAGCTCGGTGCCACTGATGCCGGCCGGGAAACCGAGGTAGTTCTCGATCCGGCGCGACGATCCGGCCTGACCGCCGAGCGCGGTGCTCTCGACGATCAGCGTGTCGAGCCCCTCGGAGGCGCCGTAGACCGCGGCAGTGAGGCCGGCGGGACCGCCGCCCACGACGAGCAGGTCGACTTCCTCGTGCGGCGCTAGCTCGCGGCCGACCCCGAGTGCGCGCAGCAGTTCGCCTCGCGAGGGATGCCACAGCTCGACACCGCCAGGCAGTCGCACGAGCGGCGGCTCCGCTCCGTCCGGCGGGGCCGTCTCGTGCCAGGTAAACGGGAGCCGGTTGGCGCGGACGAAGTCCAGCATCTGCATCGTGGCTTCCGACGAGCGAGGCCCGACGATCTCGACGCCGATGCCTTGGACGCGCTGAAGCGCCTCCCGCCGAGCGATGAAGGTCGAGAGGACGAGGTCGCTGAGCGGTCCGTCGTCGAACAGCAGTGCGCGCAATGCCTCGCGGTCGACCGCGATGTAGCGCAGCGGTTTGGTCACGACCGCCGTCACGAACACGGTCTGTCCCGACAGGAGGTTCAGTTCGCCGAGAAAGCTCGAGGCGCCGTGGCGGACGATCTCGTTGCCGGCCGCGTCAAGGATCGCCACCTCGCCCTCACGGATGGCGATGAACGGATACGTCCGGTCGCCGACCTGGTACAGCGCGTCGCCGACGGCTGCCGTCCGCTCCTCGCCCAGCCCCGCAAGCGTCGCCAACTGCGAGGCCGACAGCGAGGGGATGGGGGGAACTGCCATCGGGCGAGCGTAGCTACGCGCTGTCGGTCTGCGTCGAGCGCCGGGCGCGTCAAGACTCGATCTCGCGCCGCAGGCCTTCGTCCGCGTATTCGATGAGCAGGTCGCTCACCGAGAGACCTCGCCGCTCGGCCTCCGTGGCGAGCCGCTCGGCCAATTCGGTCGGCAGGACGACGGTGCGACGGACGCAATCGTCGCGTTCCCAGACCTCGTCGGGGGTCTCAGACAAGCTCCCTCCTCTCGGACGCCTCCTGTGGGGTAGGTGCATCAAGCGAGACGTAGCGGCGGAGGATACGGTCGCTCAAGAGCCCCAGGCAGCTCAGGTTCGGGAAGCCGGGGCCCTGCGCGAGGCCAGCTAGCGCGGGCACATGGAGCGGCGGGCTCAAGCCGGCGATCGAAAGATCGACGTCGATCCGCTGTTCGAGCGCGTCCCCGGCAAGCGCGCCTTCGAGCCGACTGCTTGCATCACTGTCGAGCAACCCCTCGAACCAGTGGGAGTCGAAGCCGATCGCGACCACGACGAGGTCGTAGGCGACCCGCTCCACCTCGTCCCCGTACTCGATCGTCACTACCACCTGCTGGTCACCCGCCTCGATCGACGCCGCCCGACCGGCGAGCGTGCGAAAGCCACGCGACTGCCGAAGGGTCGCCTCGGCCTGCAGCGAGAAGACGCCGCGGTCAGTGCGCTCCAGGAACTCGCGACGGTGCCACTCCGCCAGGCGGGGCCATTCTCCGGGGTCCGAGTAGAAGCGGTTCTCGTCGTAGCTCTCACCGCGCGAGTAGAGGACGCCGCGACTCGTGAGAACGTCGACCGTCGAGCGGTTGTGCGATTTCTTCAAGAGGCTGATGACGACGGAGGCCGCAGTCTCCCCGCTGCCGATGACGCACACGCTCTGGGCGATCCTCTTGTGGAGCGAATGATGGTGCAGCCAGTAGTTGCGTCCGTCGAGTACACGGGGGTGGTCGTCAGGTTGACCGGCTACCCGGATTGGAGGACCGGTTCCCGTCAGAACGATGCCGTCCGCAGAGAGGGCAACCCCCGGTTCGAGCGTCAGCGTCCATCCCTCGTCCTGGCCGACCTCGAGCCCGACGACCTCGCCGGCAAGGACCTCCGCATCGGCCCTCTCGGCGACCTCGCGGAGATAAGCGCTCCACTCGCGGTGGGTTGGGCGTAGACGGCCGCGGTCGACCCAGTCGGCGTATGCCCCGTGGTCGGCCAGGTGACGCTGCCAGCTGAAGCTCGCCATCGCGGCGGTGACCGCGGACGAAGCCGCTCCCCAACTCGCCGCGTAGGGGAAGCCGACATCCTTTTCGGGCGGCGTCCCAAGCGGTAGGAGGCCGCTGGTGTAGCCCTGCCGCCCGCTCCAGTTTCCCGCGACCGCACTCCGGTCGATGAGGACGACCCGCGGCGCGTCCAGGCCGGCCGCCGAGAGCGCGCGAGCCTTGGCGGCCATGGCGATTCCCTTCGGCCCTGCGCCAACGACAGCCAAAGTCGGCATCACCCGAGGATAGTCCCACCCTGACCCTTCGCGCCTGGGCTGACCCTAGAGGAATCCTGGCCAGCCTCAATCCACGGCTCGGTGCACGGGCTGGCAGCGCTCACCCAGCTGGGAACGGTTGCTTGGGCTCGGGACTCGGCGGCCGTCTTCAGGTGACCAAGCCAGGCAATCGGCGAGGCGTCGAGGAGCGTCTGCATCCCTTCTTTGCCAGGCTCGACCGGCTCGCCGGTGATTGCGCTTCACGCAGGTTGCTCCACGCCGGCCACCGCGGCGCGAGCTTTCTCGAGATCGACGGTTCGCCCAGCGCGAACTCTTGGAGATCGCCGCCGGGCCCTTCGATCCGTCCGGCGTCGGCGATGCCTCCCGCCTTGCCTGGGTCGAACCCGGCGGCGAGGATCAGACGCTCGGCCGCGGTCGCGGCTGTGTCGTCTGCCCCGAGACGCCGAAACCCGCCAGGGCGAGCGGGTTTCGGGTGTTCTGGCGGCGGGGGAGGGATTCGAACCCCCGGAGCCGCTTTCGCGGCTCTGCGGTTTTCAAGACGAGCCACTTTCCGCTTGCATAGACGTCCGTGGCCGGGTGCGCGCCAGTCTGCGCGCCAGGGCGCGCTCGCACTCCCGCTCGCAGTCAAAGCCCAGTTCGAGGGCGAATTCTTCATCGTCGGTGCCGACGGGAAAGACCATCGCGCGCTCCTCACGGGGGAGCCGCCGGGCATCATCGACCTCTCGCTGGATCGAAAGTCGATGATTCTGCGTGGATCTCCCTGCGGGCCAGACCAACCCGGTCCCGACAATTGTGGGCTCGTCGTAGCCGACGTCCACGGCCATCAAGCCAAGACGATCGTTCCGATGACCTACCGGGAATTCTCCGGTGAGGACGCGTCGTGGTCACCGGACGGCAAGAAGATCGCGTTCGAGCGCTACCAGACGGGGATCGGTCCGGACGTCTGGGTCGTATCGGCCGACGGCACGAGTCCGCGTCGATTGGTGCGCAACGCCTGGCTTGGGCCGTGGTCGCCCGATTCGCGCCGCCTCGCCTTCGTACAGCAGGCGCCCGGACCGTCGTGCGGCTACGGCGGCCAACTTCAGATCATGCGCACCGACGGAACTGGCCGGCGAGTCCTCACCCGTCCAGGACGCCTGGTCTGCCCCGGCCCAGTCGCCTGGTCTCCAAGTGGTCGCTACGTGGCCTATGTGCGGCTTGGCAAGCGGCTTGGCCTCCTAACGCCGAAGCTGTTCGTCGCCGATTTGCGCCTCCGGCGATCTCGCCCCGTCGGGTTTGGCTCTTCCCCGACGTGGTCGCCTGATGACCAGTTGACATTCCTGCGCCCGGGACGAGACCCCTTCCGATCGACCGTCACGATCTCGCGCGCGAACGGAACCCATCAGCGCACCTTCCTCAAAGACGTTCGGAGCCTTGGCTCTTGGTCTCCGAACGGACAGTGGCTGGCAGTTGTTCGTGTAACTGATCCCGTGGATTCTCTGTTCGCTCTGGAGATTCGCGGTCGGAAGGGACGACTCGCGAGCGTTCTCGATCGTGGCCGCCACTACGGCTGGGGCTCGACCTATTTCACACCGTGGTGGACCCCGGACAGCCGCCGTCTCGTCTGCCTGCGGCGGATCGCGATGATCTAGAAGGCGTCGCGCCAGACGAGACCGAGGGAGCAATTCACAGCCCATCTCGGCGCCCTGCTACTTAGGGATGCAGCCGGAGGTCGCTGCTGGCGAGACGACGAGTTTCCCGTCCACCATCTCGGCGCTAACCGATGATGCCCCCCATGTGCAGGGCGCTTGGTCGTGCCTTGTGCCGCTCGCCTGCGCCGACCTCAGCGCCAGTACAGCCACAGCCACGGCGATGACCAAGCAGGCGCTGACGAGGTGGCGCAGGCCGCAGAACCTCACGAGTCGAGGATGCCGAGCGGCGAGCCCGAGCACCATGGGCCGCTTGGCTCATCTTCGACCCCGGCGAGTCCTACGTCGATGCGTCCCTCACAGACCTTCTGAATGCCGTTTTCGGTACTCCTGCTGTTGCCTGGGCCAGCGTTCGGGAATGGACTAGCCGAGATCGGCGGTCAGCCGTGTCCCGCGTGGGACTTGGGTCACCTTGACGACGACCGGTCTCGTTATTCAGGACCTGAGCACGTCCGCTGCAATCGCGCTACGGCGGGACGACAGAATCACCGCCCGCACTCTCGAGTCTGGTAATGAGCGTCAGGGCTCCCTCCCAGGAGTTCGCGCGATTCGTTGCAGGCGAATCAGGCCGAGCGACGAGACGACCGCTTGCGCGCCCGAGGGCTACGGGAAGATGTTGTTCGGACTATTTGCCGTGACGTTGACTCCGCTGATGCAGTTGATGAGCGTGCCGCCTGAGTTGTAGATGCCTCCGCCGTCTAATCCCGCGGTATTGGCAATCACAATTGAACTTCCGACCAGTGAGAACGTTCCCACGGTGTCGAAGACGCCCCCGCCATTGCGGCTGGCTGTGTTCCCAATCACGATCGAGTCGATGAGCGAGACCGTGCCGAAGATGAAGGCGATTCCTCCGCCAAGCTCCGCTGAATTCCGGATCACCAGTGAATTCGTGAGTGTGACGACTCCGCCTCCGCCGTTGAAGCTGAAGATTCCGCCGCCCGGGACTCGAGCGACATTGCGGCTTACGATCGAGTTTTTGAGCGTAAGCGTGCTGCCGTTCTCGCTGAAGATGCCGCCACCGCTGGTCCCGGCAGTGTTGCGATCGACCACAGAGTTCTGAACGACGAAGGTGCTGTTGCCCGAATTCGAGATGCCACCCCCGTTTTGTCCCGTGTTTCCTGTGACGATTGACCTACGCAGGACGACCGTGCTGCCGCCGCTGTTAGCGATCCCTCCACCGTTCACGCCGTTGCCGTTGGTCACGATTAGCCTGCTGATCGCGACGGTGACCCCACCGGTCACGCTCAGGACGCTACCCAGATGATCCCCGTCGAGCGTGGCAACACCAAAGGCAGGGTTGCCTCGTCCTCGGATAGTCAAGTCTTTGGCAGCTGTCGAAGTGCCGACGCAGGTGCCCATAACGAGAAGCGTGTCTCCACCGACCGCCGCGTCGATTGCGGCCTGGAGCGACCTCGACCCTAAGCCTGTGCGCTTATTGAACACGAGGCACGTCGGCCGGCCCTTCCCCCAGTGCTGCGACACTGTCGGTTGCCCGAGCGTGAACGTCACGTCCGTCCTCGCAACGTCGGCAGTCGTGGCGGTGAGCACGGCAATGGCGGCCGTCACGATGACGCCGCGTAACGACTTCCTCAACATGATTAACGCCTCCTCTCCAGTCGCCTCTCGGAGACGCTGAGCGCGTCTCTGCCTGCGCTCAAGGCCCGGTGTGAAGTCGGAGGGAGCCGCAGAACCCCGGCGGCTCGCGCACCGAGTCTAGGGCGTATTCGATTCTCTCACGTTGAGAGAAATCCTCAAGGGCCGTCCGTAGCGGCACGCTGGACCTACCAGGAGGCGCCCAGACCCTTCGGGCCATGGCCGAAAGAGCGTCTAGTCAGCGGCGAACCAACCCAGCTTCTCGGGCGGCTACCGGCGCGGTCCCCGACCGATTACGACGCTGACGCGGGCACCGGTCCTCAGGCGGAGAGACGCATGGGGTCGCTGCGCAACCACGCGCCCGCGCAGGCGAGTGCTCGAGAGCCTGTGCCCCACGCGCGCTAGCGATCGCGCACGAGTCCTAGCCGATCGAGGTGAGGCAGATTGAGCGGACTTCAACGCTCCCCGAGAACTTCGCTCCGCCTGAGTACGCCCACACGTCGCCATGACCGTCCGCGCCGACCAGCACTCTCACGTTTGCGGCGTCGGACGTGGCGCGCCTAAACAAGTGTTCAACCTTTGCGTTCCCCCAGTGGTAGGAATGATCGCCGCCCGCAAAAGGCACGACCAAACAGCAGACCGACTCCGCGTACTTCTCCATTGGCGTGCCGTCCTTCTTGTCGACCAGGATGGCCACGTCGAGGTTAGAGACGCCGACGCCGAAGAGCGCGAAGGCAAATTGGTAAAAGTCGAAGTAGTAGTCGACGGCCAGCGCGTAGTCGGTGACGCCCTTCGGAACGGCGAAGTCGCCACCCACCCAGGCGTTTGCACCCGCAGTTACGGGTATCGAGTAGAGCCCGATGGCCTCCCCCCAGCTGACGCACGTCCCATTCAGCTCCGCCTGAGCTAAGGCGCCGCCGATAGGTGGTGCCCAGCCGTAGTCCTCTCTCCACGGGTAGTCCGGTCGTAGGCAGGACTGGAAGGGACCCGGCATCGGCGCCGGGTCGTCCAGGCCCTGGCTGGTCGTCCCGAGCTCCTCGGGATCGGGCTTGGGCCTCAAGACCATCTCGTGGCCGGGCTTTGGCCGCAAGACCATCCCCCGATGGAGGGAGGTCTCCGCTACCCAGAGCGTCTCGAAGGCCATCTCCGGCTGGAGAAGCTGCGTTATCGCCTCAACCGAGGGCTGCAGCCGGGCATGCGGAGCGTAGGCCTCGAGGAACTGATCCTGGTGGCGGTCGAGGAACTCCTTGCGGCGTTGCTCCGCGAGCCGCTGGCCCTCTCCATGCGGCTTTTTTCCTGAGGCGATGTTCTCCTGAAGCTCGTTCAGCTCCTCGCCGAGCGCGCGCGTCTCTCTGAGCAACTTCTTCCCCGGCGCCGTCTTTGCCAGCTCGGCCTCTGCGGCCTCTTGCAGCGGCCGGTAGAGGTCGGCGAGCTCCTCGACACGGGCGAGGTTCTGCTCGGCAGCTTCGCGCAGTTTGGGGGAACGCTTCGGTCTAGGTTTGCGCGCCGCCGATTTGCGTGTCGCCGTACCCGTCCGTTTTGAAGTGGCTTGCCGCTTTCGGGGCATCTCGCCCTCCCCCCGACCCCTCCATGTACGGTCACAGTGAGGTTGACAGAGACCCACAACTGGTTCAAGTAGCAGCCTCTGGACAGGTGTAGGGGCAGGTCGCTCTGGCCGCACACGGAAAAGTGTTCGGCTACGCCACCTCGGTGATGTAGAGCCGCGTGACCGGCGCCGGCAGGGAGTTCTTGCGAATCGCGATGAGGCGGTACTGCTCGCTTGACGGGAGTGGATCCACGCTGACGCAAGGTGCGTCGGGCGCGTCCGGTGGACCCAGTGGGGGACAAATCGGTGGCGGTGGTGGTGGTGCGGCCCGAACCCGGACGCTCAAGGCGCCGTCACCGGTGAGGTAGACGCCGTCGATCGTGAAAGCGACCTGCCTGTTCGTCAGGAAGATCGCCAGCAGTCCGTAGCGGCTGAAGTTCTGATGGAGGGCCTTGCGGGTCGCTGCCGTCTCGTACAGATGCAGCTTCCAGGCGGTCGTCTGTGCAGGTACTCGCGCATAGAAGATGCGGTTTCTCTTCTCCGGTTCCCAGGTGCTGTATCCGGCAAGCAGCTTCCAGTCCGCCTGAAGAAGGGGCGGATCATGGATTGGCGTCGGCGGCGGTGGCTGTGGACTGTCAGCCAGGGACGGCGCAGCCAGCGTGAGGCCGCAGACGAGAGCTAGTGCGAGACGGCACAGCATCACCTAGACGCTGACAGAGGCCGCTGGGCGGTTCAAGTGGGCAGGCGACGAACCGGTCCGTCGCTCCTGGCGAATCAGGAGTGGCCGCGCC
>Ga0105249_10005607_pt1 | contig 10856 bp, 8 predicted proteins | sample KBSS44metaG_FD_81522 | JGI IMG/M metagenome (GOLD analysis project Ga0105249, IMG submission 81522) | Switchgrass rhizosphere microbial communities from Kellogg Biological Station, Michigan, USA - KBS S4-4 metaG | ecosystem: Host-associated > Plants > Roots > Rhizosphere > Soil | place...
ACAGTTCTTCGGCCGATCCGAGCCCCATTGCTTCAAGCATTTCGCTGCGCTCTTCCGGCGAGTTAGGAATGTAGCGCAAGATTATTCGCTCTCAGCTTTCGTAAAATCTTCGTACTCCGCGGCCGTCAGGAGGCTATCGACTTCGCCCGGGTTAGACATCTTCAACCGGATCATCCAGCCTGCGCCGTAGGGATCCGAGTTAACACTTTCGGGTTCGTCAGCCAGCGATTCGTTGATCTGCACCACAGCGCCGGCAATGGGAGTGAAGACTTCAGAGACTGCCTTCACCGACTCGACCGAGCCAAACGGCTCATTCGCTGCAAACTCTTCGCCCGCCTTCGGCAACTCGACGTACACTACGTCACCCAATGAGTTTTGTGCGTAGTCAGTGATGCCGATGATGGCCTGATCACCGTCTACTCTTACCCATTCATGATCTTTGCTGTAGTGCAGGTCTTCCGGAACGTTCGCCATGGATCCTCCATCTTGTCAGTCTTGTTAATCCTGTAATCCTGTCTACTTTTGTCTCTTATAAAACGGCGTCTTAACGATTTGCGCCCCTACTAAGCGTCCTCGCACATCAACCTGTATCGCCTGGCCCACGCTCGCATACTCGACAGGCACGTAAGCAAGTCCGATATTCTTTTTAAGAAACGGCGCCGGACTGCCTGATGTTACATGGCCCACTCGGTTGCCATCGATGACGACCTCCTGGTGATCGCGTGCAATCCCGCGGTCTGTTACTTCGAAGCCCACGAGTTTGCGCTTCACGCCTTCAGCTTTCTGACTCGCCAGCGCCTCGCGACCGGTGAACTCGCCTTTATCCAACTTGCATATCCAGCCGAGGTTCGCCTCGAGCAACGTGGTGGTCTCATCGATGTCGTTGCCGTAGAGCGCCATCCCGGCTTCGAGTCGCAGAGTGTTGCGTGCGGCGAGTCCACACGGCAACACGCCGGTTGGTGTGTCCGTTTGTCCCGCGTCGAGAATCTTGTTCCAGAGCTGTTCTGCGCGATCTGCGGGCGCGTAAACTTCAAAACCATCTTCGCCGGTGTAGCCCGTGCGTGAAACGATTCCCCTCACGCCGTCAACATTGCCGTGCGTGAAGTGGTAATACTTAATTTCACTGAGCGGCAAGTCAGTCAGCTTTTGGAGAATCGATTGGGCGTCAGGGCCCTGGAGCGCGATCTGGCAGTAGTCAGCGCTTACGTTGTTCAGATCGATCAACTCACGTGACCAATGTGAAAAAATCCAATCCCAGTCTTTTTCAGTAGTACTGGCATTGACGACGAGCAGCAGGTGAACGGACGAGAGACGATAGACGAGTAGATCGTCGATCACGGCGCCTTGCGGAGTGGTTAATGCTGAGTATTGCGCCTGCCCGTCGACGAGTTTCGTTACGTCGTTTGACGTTAAGCGATTTACGAACTTGATTGCGTCCGGGCCTCTGACGTCGATCTCACCCATGTGGGAAACGTCGAAGAGGCCGGCGTGTGTGCGTGTGCGCAGGTGTTCTTCGATGGTTCCGGCGGGATACTGGACGGGCATGTCCCAGCCGCCGAAGTCGACCATACGCCCACCCATCTGCCGGTGGATGGCGTTAAGCGGAGTCTGTTTCAATTGTGGAGCGGTTGCGGTCAATTTAGTCACCCACGCACGCCAGTATTATGGAGCGCCTGCCTTGTTTAAATCACTAATAACAGGTGAAGCCGCAAGCTAGCATGCGGCGTGCGGTGCGTCAAGCGAGGGTTGGCCGTGAGGAGGTTAGTAGCGAAGTTTCAGAAACTTGGCGAGCGCGCTGTTGTTATAACGTATCGCCGATCTCGTTAGGATGTTCTGCCTGAGTAGTTTGACCTTCCAATCAAGCCCGCCTTGACTAAAATCGTAAACCGTCTCATAGCTGTTTGTTCCCGGTGATCGCCACAGTACAAATGTTGATCTCTTCGCGCGGGGCCGTATTCTACAGAATCTATCTTTCCCTGTTGAACTTGATATGTTATTCCCTCTTCATCGTTCACGTAGTACAGGATCCCAATTACATGCTCGTCAACTATCTTTCTAAATTTCTTAGGATCTAACTTGAGGTCAGCTATTCGAGTTCTGTGTTTGGCGTGAAGTTAACCATTACGACCACGTCTCTTGGTACGTTCCCACCACCCTTTCGTTCCGGTCTGCAAGGACCGCTGGAATACTCAATGAATAGGCTACCTTATTTTAGTTCATACTCGCCGAAATAGGCTCCCGGCGTGGATCCCAACAGGCGCTCAACATCAGCGCGCGTGGACTTGAGCGGCACAATCTGCCGCCAATCCTGGCCCTTCACGTTGGGCCGATTCATCAATGTCAGAATCGGCAAGAATAAAGCGGCGAGTGCAATTCTCATTCAATTCACTCTCCAGGGGAGTTCTACCTCCCAAGCTGCCATAGCTCCCGACCCTCCACGCTGAACTTCGTCTGTTATGCTTTCCTTATCGTTCATGTAGTAGAGCACCTTCCAACATTATCATCAACGACTTTCCGGAACTTCTTGGGACTAAGCTTTAGCGTCGATATTCTTTTCTTCTCTTTAGGGGAAAAGCTAAGGCTTACACCGACGTCTTTGGGGACGTTCCAACCACCCTTTCGCTCCGGTCCGCAAGGCCACTGGAATTCTAAAAGAGGTATCGAAGCTTCCGCGCCCGCCAACAAGAAAAGATCTTCGAAGTCATCTCCGCGCTCATAATGGTTTTTGAACAGAACCGGCAATGACTAACTTCTAATCTGCTGGTAGAGGTTACCGAGAAGCATCGAGTACTGTGAATTTACAATTTCCGCTGATCATCACCTGCTTCCTATTGATTGTTCTTGTTGGCGAAGGTGGTGTGGCTCCAGGTGATCCTACCCACAATTCCACAACCCAATCTTCGCGGTATCCTCCGTTGAGTATGGCGGAGCGACTTGATGATATTCCGTGCGTTTTTGATAGATACCGAGTTGCGAGGCGCGCACGTAGCAAGGCTTCATTTCTGCAAGATTGTTTTCCACCGTATGAAATTAAGAATGCCTTCAATGATGGATTCGACTTAAGGTGCTGAGCGAAAGCATCAAGGAGTTCTCGGATCTTATCGTGGGGTGTTTCAGCGTGATACTCTTCAAAGCGACTGTAAATGGCATCACGACCAGTCTCCTGTGCGGTTGCATCTACACTAGATGCTCCGAGCACAACACTGACTACAATCACTCCATATCGCAAAATCGTTTTGAATTTCATGGAATCACCTTACTCTGCACGCTTGAAATAGGACGTCTTCAAATGCATAGCCGTTCGATAGGTCTCTTCCCCAGGATCTTTATCACGTGGCTTTTTCGTTAATGCAAAGCCCCCGATCCTTTGAGTCACAGCGTAAGCCGCTTTGAACATTTCATAATGGCTGTAATCAAGGTTTGTACTAGATCCAACGTGCAACAATTCGTGAATCATCGTTCTACCAACACTTGCAAGCGCGTACGGGTTATCTGCAAAAGTCCAGTTCCCAATGTTGATGTACGCATCTTTATTCCCGACTGTACTTCCGCCTTCGGCGGTATCGGACATCGCTCGCTGCCCGAAGCCTCCTTGTCTTGTAACCGCATCGAATATGTCGCCGATCTTGTTCGAGAATGCTTTGCGCTTGGTGTCCGCGCCGATTTGATTCAACAATGCTTCCACGAAACTGCTGCAACTGCTCTGATACTTGTTTGTAGTAGGCGAAGCGGGAGCCTAATGTTGTTCGAATCCTAGTTTTACTGAATCACAGTTCTTGATGATCTTAACCTTATTCCTGTTCAAAGTCGGTTCCTTCTGTGGAGGTCTGTTTTGGCGAAATCCAAGCCAAATTTCTACAACCCAATTTGTCCGGAACCCGCCATCCAGAAGGATGACTTGAGACGAATCGATATTGTGCTTTTCCTTGAGGTACCGTTTAGCTTCAAGTAGACGAGACCTCGCCTCGTTGCGGCATGCTTCTTTACCGGCGTACGCGCTTAGATACGCGACTAAGGTCGGCTGCCCATTCAGCTGCTTTGCTAAGTTATCTAAAATGAGTCGAGTTTCGATTACATCTCTTCTGCCATTGTAAGTGTCAAATTTTGAATATGTTCCCGAATCCTGCCAGCATATGGCGTCTGCTTTCACACATAGCACCGTCAAGGTAAGAAGCGCTATAAAGATTCTCGATGTCATCGTATCCCCTTCACCTTCCTTATTTGACAAGCCTGGAAAAGTAGGTCCTCAAAGCCCTTCGCATTATAGATATCACGGCCTCCTGGGTCTTTCTCGGTCACCAGCGACCAGAAACTCTAACTCAGAGGGTTTTCTAAATAGTTAAGCGAGAAGGCGTTTCTAAATAGTTCTGACAGCGAGGGCTGGCCGCGAGGAGGTTAGGCGCGAAGTTTCAGAAACTTGGCGAGCGCGCTGTTGTCATGGCGTATCGCCGATCTCGTAAGGACGTTCTGCTTGAGTAGTTTGACGTTCCAATCAAGCCCGCCTTGACTAGAATCGTAAACCGTCTCATGGCTGTTTGTTATCCCGGTGATCGCCACAGTGCAAATGTTGATCTCTTCGCGCGGGGCCGTATTCTACAGAATCGATCTTTCCCTGTTGAACTTGATATGTTATTCGCTCTTCATCGTTCACGTAGTACAGGATCCCAATTACATGCTCGTCAACTACCTTTCTAAATTTCTTAGGATCTAACTTGAGGTCGCCTATGCTTGTCTTGCGTTTCGGGGAAAAACTGAGAGTGATAACCAAGTCGTTAGATACGTCCCAGCCACCTTGAGGTGGTAAACAGCAAAATAGGGTTCTTTGGTTGGTCCAAGCAAGCGCTCAACATCAGCGCGCGTGGACTTGAGCGGCACAATCTGCCGCCAATCCTGGCCCTTCACGTTGGACCGATTCGTCAGTATCAGAATCGGCAAGAATAAAGCGGCGAGTGCAATTCTCATTCAATTCACTCTCCAGCGGAGTTCTACCTCCCAAGCTGCCATAGCTCCCGACCCTTCCACGCTGAACTTCGGATGTTATGCCTTCCTTATCGTTGATGTAGTAGAGCACCTTCCAATATGATCATCAACGACTTTCCGGAACTTTTTGGGACTAAGCTTTAGCGTCGATATTCTTTTCTTCTCTTTAGGGAAAGGCTAAGGCTTACACCGACGTCTTTGGGGGCGTTCCAACTACTATTTCGATCCGGTCTGCAAGGACCACTGGAATTCTAAAAGAGGTATCGAAGCTTCCGCATGAAATTAAGACTTATTAATGATCTCCGCACTCAGAAGATTCTTATCGAGAATGACTGCCGTGTCTCCCGTGTGCTTAACAGCAAATTTTAATGTGAACCACCAGATCGTGAGATGAGCAAGAATGTTGTTCAACGACACGAATAGCAAGCTCTAAATTTGGCTTCAAGAAGCGGAAAGATTGCCAGCCTGATGCAGCCGAAGAGAAGCGAGCGATCAAGTCTGTGCTCGAAGGACCTCTTCTTCAAGCACGAAGCAAACGCGGTCTTCTACTTCCTGAGCTTACTTACCAGATAAATTTTCAAATCCAGGACATGGATAAGAAGGCCGAGCTAATAAAGCCTCGTGGATTTGAGCAAGGTGAGAATGTCCGCTTCTTCATCGGTGCGGAGCGAACTTCGCAACACTCGATCACTCCGCACACTTGAGCGAATCATAGCGTTTATCGGGCAGGTACTCTATAGCATCCACTTTACCGCGGTGGACTTCGTAAGTAATACCCTGCTCTTCATTGGTATAGTTGACAACGCCGACTACGTCTCCCCCCTCAACCTTCTTGAATTTAGAGAATTCTAGTTTCAGACTAGCAAATTTCTTCTTTGATTTTGGCTCGAAACGAACTGACACCACCGTACCCTCCGGCACGTTCCATCCGCCTTTTCTTTCAGACCTACAAGGTCCGCTAGAGTACTCCACAGACAGCGTTCCATCTCGAAGAGAATAGTTTGCAAGATAACGGTCATTGCCCGGCCCAAATAGACTCTCCACTTCGGTTCGTGTGGACTTCAATGGCGTGATTGTGCGCCAGTCTTGGCCGAGGCCAACTCCTCCCAGGCAAAGCATTAACACGATTAGTAAGCCCTTCATACAAATTGATCGATGGCATTTCATTTTACTCTCCAGTTACTGAACGACAGTGCGCCTTAAATAGCGGATGAAAGTAACGGCTGTTAACTTCAGAGTCACTTGTCGTAGGGAGGGGATGTTTGAGTTTGTCATCTCGCGACATTATAGAAAACGCCGCTCTTGCCAAAGCGCGATCTGAAAAAATCCCATCTTTACGCGCATGGTGCATCAGGTCATTCAAGACTGTGTTAGCGTATGCATATTCACTGTGCTCTATCTCGCGAGCCGTGCCAGGAGTAGCGACTGGATTAATATAGATGATTCTCTTGTTGCCCTTAAAATCTGCCTCTCCGGAATGATTCCCCCGTAGGTTTTTTAGCGAAAAGCCACCTTCCTTCTCTACGCGTTCATAGAGCGCAATCGCATTATCTGACTCAACTTTTCCGTTTACTGCACCCAATAGCTGCCTGATATAGTTGGCACAATCATACTTTGGATTATTGATTATATCCGTGACTTTGGATTTGAGGTCTGTTGGCAGCGGTAGGGGATTCTGCGGGCTATTAGATTTTTGTTTGGGTTTGGTTTGTGGACCGAGAAGCTCAACCTCCTCGGTGAAGGTCCCGATGTAGTAGATGGGCCACAGCTCGGGATGCTGATCCAGTTCGAGAGGTGGCTGAAATACGTCAAACGCAATTGTAATTCGACTCAAGAACCAGGATTTCGAAAAGTCGAGAGAGCCGACATACCTCCCGCCTCTAAACACGTCACCGACAGCGCTGCCATTCCCTACTCGTCGCTGAAACTCAGTTTCAGATACAGGCATACCATCGATCTCTCGGCCAGTGCTGTAATCAAAAGGATCGCCTCCTAAAATATAGAACTGCTCGCCGAATTTGTAATCTCCGTAGCTCGTTGCCCCGGGATACGGATTGGAGGTTGGGATCTCGGCTCCGAATGAGTCGCGCTCTTGCCGGGTCGTCCAACGATAGGTCGAATACCCGGCCGAGGTAACGCGGCTGCCGGTTACGAGATTGGTATGCTCAAAAGTGATGTTCTCCGACTCGTCCCGTGCTATGCGCTGTCCGCCAGCGTAAACATTGACGACGTCGCTCGCTGTCGGACCATTCAATTCCACCACCGCGGCTCCTAGAACGGTGGATCTCAGATAATAAGTAGTCTGTGTGTCTTCCATGGGTGGCCCGTTCCCAGGATCAGGTTGGCGCACAATCTGTTCACGTTTTCCGGGCGCACCCGTGCCATCGTAGGTCTGCGCAATGTCTGTACTCGGCTGGTAGGGATAATTGACGCCATCACCGACCCTGGCGAATGAAACCGAATGCGACGGTTTTCCGGCGGCGTCAAATGTCTGGGTGAAATTCGGGTCCATGATAGTGTTGCCATCAGCATCGTACTGCCAGCCAGGACCGGCGCGTCGATTATTAACCCAGGTGCCAACGTCGCTCGGCTCTCCAGTATAAAGCAAACCGGTTCGGCTAGTGTGATTGAAAGCATCATAGGTAATGTTCTGGTAATAAGGATCGGGATACGGATTAGACGGGTACGGGCTCAATCCGCGTGCGCGACGGTACGTGCTGGCCTCCTTGAGACGACCAGCATGATCGTACTTGTAAGCGCGATCGAACCAGTCGTTAGTCGAATCCCACACAGTCTTCACGCGGCCGTCGTTGTAATAGTCAAACGTCCACGTCATCGTGCTGTACGTTGGATAAGCGCAGCAGATGTTCGTGTTCTGATAATTCATGTTGTTGAGCGTGTACGTGGTGGGTTGCAGGCGTGAGTTGTAGGTAGTCTGCTCGCTGGTGGTGTTGCCGTAGGTCATGCTCTTACGTGCGCCCCAGGCTCGATACACAATATTGGAAGCAAGACTGGTGATGCTTTGCGTGTTTACATTGGGCCAGAGGCCATATCTCGCGGTAAACCCACTTCCGGTAACACTCGATAAGCGACCCGCATTGTCGTAATTGTAGCCAATCTCCTGCGAGCGAAAGGGGATTGAGAGCACCGTTAGAGCATTGGCCAGGTTGTAGGAATAGTTCAATGTGTACGTACCACTGTGGCCGATAAACGTGCGTGATTCCGAGCTCAAGCGTGACAACGAGTCATAGTGATAGCTAGTGGCGCCGGCGCCATCGCTCATGGAAGTGCGATTAGATGCGGCGTCATAAGTGTAAGTGATTTCGCCGGGTACGCTGTACGTAATGCGAGTCAGCAGATGCCGCTGGTTGTAGGCGTAGAACGTGGAGATGCCACGGCCATCGGTGATCTTCTGAATAGTGTCATCCGCGTTATAGTCCCAGACGGTGTTGGCGTTCGGGTCCTGCTCCGGCACGTGCTTCGTTTTGAGGCGACCGTAGCCGTCGTAGGTGAGCGTTGTATCCTGGTAGGTGGCGCTACCTTCAGCACCGGCATATTGCCTGGCTTGTATTACTTGATCCCTGGCGTTGTAGGTATTGACTGTCGCTGAATAAACACTACCGCCTTGCCAATTCAGCAACTCTGTTTTCACAGTGCGCCCCAACACGTCGGAATAGATCTTCTGCTGCCGGCGCTTGGGCATGCCGGCGTCAATCGTACCTTCGTCTGTGAGCGTTACGACCTCGCCGCCGGCACACCCGCAACCTGCGTAACTCGCCTCTTTGGTTGTACCGTCAGGATTAGTGGTGATTAGCGGGCGGCCTTTCCAGTCGTAGGTCTGCTGTGTGTAGTAGTAACCCGCCGCATCCTCACCACTCGGATCCCAGGAGTCGAGGACTTCGGTGGGATTGGAGACTTTCGACGCGCGGCCCATCTGATCGTAGATGGTGCTCACGGCGCTGTACCCGCCAGCGCTGCCGGGATGGTTACTGGACGCTCCGATCACCCGGCCCAAACCGTCTACAACGGCAACTGAATGAGCTTCGTCAGCGACGTTATTCACAGTCGCGGCGCTGGCCGTGTAATTCGCTCCATACCAGAAATGCTTATAGGCGCCGTTGTTCACCGTCGTGATGCGCTCGAGCTGGCCCAGACTGTTGTAACTCATCGTCTGAATCGCGCCCTGCGACTGATCTGCGGGAGCAGGAGACTGCGTGCGCGTGCTCGCGCCGAAGTCGAAGTTGTACTGCACGTACGAGCTGAAATTATCCGCGTTGGTGATCGTCGTCGGGTAAGCAAACGTGTTGCGATTCACATTGTCAGAGAATGAATCTCCGTAAGTGACGCTGCTCTGATGTCCGGCTGGGTCGGTCGTGAAGATTGGTGTGCCGGTGTTGTAGTAGTTTGTGTAAGTGGTCAGCTTCTTGTTCGCATTATTGATGTCATCGACGTCCCAGCGCGAGACGGCAGTGACATTGCCACGCGCAGTCAAAGTCAGGTTGTAATTCACATCATGCTGTGTGGCTGCCGCAGGCACGCCGTGCAGACGCGCCGCATCGTCATAGTCGTACGTGATCTTCGTAAGTGTCTGCGCGCCATTCGAGACAAGTACCTGCGAAACAAGTCCGATGATGCGGCGATCGAGATAAGCCTGGCTCAGGTTGTAATCCGTGAGAGTCTGCCGGATTTCCGTGCCGCCATCAGCCGCGTACTCGTGTACGGCACAGGGCAAGCCATACGCCGCATAGGCGTCGTAATCGAGCGTGGTGCGACGCCGGTTGCCGTCGGCATCGTAAATATTTGTCTCGGTGACACGTGGATTCACTTCATACGCGACAGCGGTGTTGTCCTGTGTCCACGCCGCAGTCGTCCATTTCTTGCGTACTCCCGCGGACCAAACCTCACTCAGCGTCGTCAACCCGCGCTGCCAGCCCGTGCCGTAATACTCCTTATAGACTGTGCCATCAGGCGCAGTCAGCACACACGCGCCATCAACGCCCACGCTGTACTGCGTCGTCACTTGCGCCGGCACGCCGTTAATGCCGGTCCAGTTTTGTGCGGACACACTGCTGCTGATCAGACGCGGTACGTCGCCGCCCGGCGTCTCGTAGTTGAAGCTCGTCGCATTGCGCTCCGTTGTGCTGAAATAATTTTTAACGAGTGAGACTTGCAGCGAGTTCGTGTAGTCGAAGGTAAAGTATGAGCTATCGTTCACAGCCACCTGCGTGATCACTGGATACACGACGCCATTTGCTGTCCCCACCACGGCCGCGCCCGAAAAACTCAACTGCATGGGGCGCGTGCTCCAGCCAAAGCTGACCCACTGGTGCGAAGGCTGTCCGTTCCACGCCTGGGTGATCGAGGTAAGGTTTGCGTTCGTGTCGTAATGGAAGTTGATGACGCGGCCCAGCGTATCAGTGACACTGCTGATCTGGCCGAGAGAGTTGTTGTTAACGGTGATGTAGTTGCCGTTGCTGTCTTTGATCTCCACGCAGCGATACTCGCCATTGATCTCTGAGAAACTCAGTTTCGTGCCGTCAGTGGAATGCACCAGCAGCGTCGAGCCGTTGTCAGTCAGACGCAGGTAAGACGAGTCAGTGGCATCGTAGATGTTCGACGCGCCCACCTCGCGCAGCTCCACTCGCTTACCACTAGCCGTGATCATCAGGTATGACTGCCTGCCGGTTTGTGCGTCAAAGACTTTGCGTTGCACGGTGGGAAAGCCCAGCCGGAAGCCTGGACTCGGAAAGCCATTGTCCTCATCGAAATAGATGTAAGGACCAGAGCGCGTCCAGACCATCGAGGAGTACGAGAGCGCCAGGCCCAGATCGAGACCGTTTCGTCCCGGCAGACTCAGCAGCGGCAGACTCAACGCG
>Ga0105249_10005609_pt1 | contig 10855 bp, 8 predicted proteins | sample KBSS44metaG_FD_81522 | JGI IMG/M metagenome (GOLD analysis project Ga0105249, IMG submission 81522) | Switchgrass rhizosphere microbial communities from Kellogg Biological Station, Michigan, USA - KBS S4-4 metaG | ecosystem: Host-associated > Plants > Roots > Rhizosphere > Soil | place...
AGGGGAGGTGTAGCAACGGGTGTAGCAACAGCCGCGGCCAACCACGAACGTCGGCGGCCGTCTACGGCCGAAAACGCCCGTCTACGGACGCCGATTTGGCGGTCAGTTCGGCCTGAAAAGCGGAAGGTCGGCGGTTCGACCCCGCCCCTGCCCACCACCTCTGGCTGTGGAAACACGAACTCGCCGCCTTCGCCGCCGAGACCGGCCTTCACATCACCATCTGCCACTACCCGCCCGGCACCTCCAAATGGAACAAGATCGAGCACCGGCTGTTCTCACGGATCACCCTCAACTGGCGCGGACGGCCGCTGACCACCTACGAGACCGTCGTCAACCTCATCGCCAACACCACCACGACAACCGGCCTTACCGTCCGCTGCGAACTCGACCCCGCCGACTACCCCACCGAGGTCAAACTGACCGATCAGGAAAAGAAGGCAATCCCGATCAGCAGACACGACTTCCACGGCGAGTGGAACTACACGATCAAGCCTGCAGTCGACTAACCTATATCGATCCGGCTCCTTAGAATCGTCAATCAACTAACGATTCTTACTCGCGCCCGTAGGGTCCGCTGGAGAAAATCACCGATGCAGCGCGGCGCATACCAGTATTTCTCAACTGGCTCCACGCTCACGGTTGCGCGACTGGATCCATCGGTAGCGTCCTCCGGCGTTTCTAGTATTCAATTGACCGTGACTGACGGAGACGGAGTCGAGGTCGCCCGAGCTTCCTCCTCTCCGCCGACATTTCCTGCCGAACATGTGGCAGGAGAGCTGGCACGTCGCATTGTCGAACTATATTCAGCTATCGAAGACTCCGAGGGTCGCTCAAGCACGGTTCTCCGTGGCATCCTTGATGATCTCGAAAAAGAAAGTAACGGCTGGAGTGGGACGTAGCCACCGGCCGCACAGGCGCCCCCTCGCCGGCCACACCGGCGCGGTACGGTCGGTGGCCTTCTCGCCGGACGGCACCCAGCTCGCCACCACCTCCGACGACCAGACGGCCCGGCTGTGGACGATCATCTGACCTCAGCGGTCGTCGATGGCCGGATGCGAACGGCTCCGCCCCGAGTCGGCTTGTTTCAGTCCGATAGGCCGTGCGTACAATCCGACTTGCAAGGGTCGTCGCCCACTCGTCCCGCAGCTCGCCGAGCGACTCGGCCAGGCCGTCGCGTGCCTCGCCACCGGAGCGGTCCTCGGTGACAACCCCTGCCAGCCAGGCGCAGGGTTCACCGATTTCGTCGGTGTAGACCTCGACCTCAAGCCCGGTCGCGGCCGGGCACACAGCGGGCAGCCGACAAATGCTGCGGGCAAAGGAAACTCAGGTGCCATCACAGTCGTTCCGTTCGGGTGAGGTCTTCCCGGCCCGGCCCGCGCGGCGGCGACGGGTCGCCGGGCGCGGCTGTTCCTGCGCGCGGCGGCGGGGCCGCCAGACGTGCCGGCCGGCGTCGGCGACTCGTTCCAGACGTCTTCCCGGTACTGGCGGCCCGTTGAGGGCACGCGCAGCGGGAGCCCCTGTGCCCTGCGCAGCGCCGACGTCGCCCGGCTGACCGCCCTGACCGCGACGGCCGTAGGGGCCGCAGCGGCCCACGGCTCGTCAGGGTGTGATTGCGAACGCTCGGGCGGGGAAGCCGGAGCCCTTCTCGGCCTTGGGGAACGACGCCACTATGACAGCGCCCGCCGGTGCCACGTCGTCGAGGTTGGCCATCAGCTCGATCTGGTACTTGTCCTGCTGGAGCAGGAACGCCTCGGCCGGCCAGCGCAGCCCGGCGACGACGCGGCCCGCGTCGGTGTCGGTGGTCTCGTGCCCGCAGGCCGTGATGGAGCGCTCCTCGCAGAGGAACCGCAGCGCGGGCACGCTCCAGGCCGGCCAGTGCCCGACTCCGTCGGAGTCCCTGTTGGCCATCGCGACCGGGTCGGGCCACCGCTTCGACCAGTCGGTCCGCAACGCCGCGAAGGCTCCCCGGGGCACCCGGCCGTGCCGGTCCTCCCACGCCAGGATGTCCTCGACGCCCAGCTCGTAGTCCGGGTCGGCGCGGCCTTGTTCACTGATGTCGAAGACGACGAGCGGGAGAATCATCTCGGCGACCGGGATCTCATCGAGATACCGGCCCCCTTTGACGAAGTGCACCGGCGGGTCGACATGGGTGCCCCACTGCCCGACGTGGCAGTACAGGTGGGCGAGGAACCCGTCGGTGTCGTGGTCGGAGAGGGCTACCCGTTTCTCGTCCGGCAGGCCCGCCGGATGCGGGATACCGGGACTGAAGGGCTGTGTCAGGTCGACGAATCGCGCGGCCCGAAGCTCGGTCAGCAGGTTCCACAGTCGGTGGTCGGTATTCATCGGCGAACCTCCCGGTGCAGTTGGCGGCGGCTCACGGCGGCGCTCGGCGGCCTCGCCCGCGCCCTAAACTGCGGAAGTGCGGGGAACGCAGGGCGACAGAACGCAGGGCGGCAATGAGCCCGACGGGACCGCGACGAGCGGCCCGGGACTCCACAGCGGAGAGTCGGACCGCAGGCGGATCATCGAGCTGGAACGGGTCGCCGCGCTCGGCTGGCGGGCGGTCGACGAGCAGTGGATGGGGAACTGGCTGCTGCGGGCCGCCGGCGGCTTCACCGGCCGGGCCAACTCGGCGTTGGTGCTCGGTTCCCCGGACCGGTCCCTGGCGGACGCCGTCGACGCGACCCGGCGGTGGTACGCGCGGCGCGGGCTGCCGGCGACCATCTCACTCCCCTTCCCGCTGTCCGGGCCGGGCGACGACCCGCTCGACCGGCTGCTGGCCGCCGACGGCTGGACGCTGCGCTCCGGGCCGGCGATGGTGCTCACCGCCGCAGCCGGCGACCTCGCGCCCCCGGACGGCGCGGACACGCTGGCCGGACCGCGCGTCAGCGTCAGTGAGACGCCCGACGAGGCGTGGCGGGCGCTCTACCACTACCGCGGCCAGGAGCTCCCGCCGGTGGCCGCTCGGCTGCTGGTGTCCGCCCCCTGGCAGCGGTTCGTGTCGCTGCGTACCCTGGACGGCGCGACGGTGGCGATCGGCCGGCTCGCGGTGGCGGACGGCTGGGCCGGCGTGACCGCGATGGAGGTGGCGCCGGACCATCGTCGGCGCGGCTACGGGACGCGGGTCCTGCACGCGCTCGGCGGCCTGGCGCGGCAGCGGGGCGCGGGCCGCCTCTACCTGCAGGTGGACGAGGACAACACGGCCGCGCGTGCGCTCTACCAGCGGTCCGGCTTCACCCCGTCGCATCTGTACCACTATCGGATCGCGCCGGCGCGCTGACGCGCGTGCGGGTGCGCCACGCCCGCGCGCAGGGCCACGACCCGACGAACCAGACCACGACGGGCCGGGACGCGACAGGCAAGGACGTGACAGGTCCGCCTGGGTCAGGCACCCGCCGGGTCGACGCCCGGCTCATGTGACGGCGCCGATCCGCAGCCGCAGGGCCGCGTGCGCCTCGTCGAGCGCGGCGGTCACCTCGTCGGCGGTGTCCGCGACCGCGACCGCGTAGGCCACCCGTGCCTCCATGTGGCCGTTGCGCGGTAGCGAGACGACGTCCCCGGCGCTGACCAGCGGCGCGCACAGGTCGACCTCGGGAGGCAGCGCCGCCTGGTCGAACCCCACCGACTCGATGACGCAGCCGTCCTGAGGCGGGTAGAAGAAGCGGACCGCCGCGACGCGCGCCCTGGTCGCGACGAGCTGCGGTGCCTCGCCACGCGCCACGGTTGCGGCGGCCAGCGCCGGGTCGATGCCGGTCGCGAGGAAGCCCAGGTAGGGAATGAGGTCGCCGCCGAGCCGCCCGTTGACCTCGATCGTCCGCAGCCCGGCCTCGGTCACCTTCAGTTCGGTGTGCGTCCAGCCGTCGGTGTAACCGAGCGCGGCGTGGATCTCGGTCAGCATCCGGGCGAGCTCCGGGTCGGTCAGCAGCGGGTCCGCGCCGTCGACGCGGTGGCCGGTCTCCTCGAACAGCGGCGGGAACCCGACCTCCTTACGGGCGACGAAGACCGGGATGACGGTGCCCGCGTGCACCGCCGCGTCGACGCTGATCTCCGGGCCCGCCAGGTACTGCTCGATCAGGACGACGTCGTCGAAGCTCGGCCTGTGGTCGAGCCGGACGCCGCGGGTGACGTCGAACTCGCGGGCAAGCTCGACGTCGTCGTGTACCAGGATCACGCCCTCGCTCGCGGCCGCCGACCGCGGCTTGAGCACCACGGGGTAGCCGATCCGACGGGCCGCCGCCAGCGCCGCGTCCACGTCCCGCACCAGCGCGAACGCCGGCTGCGGGAGGCCAAGGGCCGCCAGCGCCTGCCGGGTGGCGAACTTGTCCCAGCAGCGCAGGACCGCGTCCGGCCGGCTGCCGGGCAGCCCGAGGTCCTCGGCGGCGAGCGCCGCCTGCAGCAGGTGCTCCTCGCCCCAGGTCAACACCGCCGCGACCGCCTCGGCGGCGGCGATCTGGCGGGCGCGGGCGCGGACGCTGTCGGCGTCGAGGCTCTCCAGCACCGAGACGTCGGCCAGGTAGGGCGTCTCCCAGGAGGGCGGCGTGCCGCTGATCAGGTGTACGCGGTACTCGTCGGCGAGCGAGCGCAGCAGTTGTTCCCGGTAGGCACGGCCACCCGCGTGTATGAGGATCAGCAGCGGGCGGGATTCGGGCACGGTCATCCCGGGAGGCCCTCCGTTCGGGGAGACGAGCACGGGCGGGACAAGCGGGGGCGGGTCCGTCGCGGTCAGGAGCCGTCGATCGTGACGGTGAACCTGGCGCGGACCTCGGCGAGCGCGCGCTCCAGGGCGGCGCGGTCGTCCGCTGCCAGCAGGGCGTAGCCATACCGGTCGACCGACGAGGTGGCGGCGGCGACGGTGGCGCCCACGGCGACCCAGTACCCGGCGTCGACGACGGCCGGCAGCGCCGTCACCTGGGCGAGGTCGGTGAGCGCGGTGACCGTGCCGGGCGGGGCGATCGGCAGGTAGCTCGCGGCCTGCCGCGGCCGGCCGACCGGCGGCGCCGGCAGGTCGCGGCCGAGCGCGGCGGCGACGGCCGCCTCGAACCAGTCGACGCCGTAGGCGAGGCCGAGCAGGTTCATCAGGAAGTCGCCGGGGGTGCGGACCGCCACCTCCATCACCCGCGGCCCGTCCGGCGAGCGGCGGAACTCCAGGTGCACGAGGCCGGTCCGCAGGCCGAGGGCCTCGACGACCGCCGCTCCCAGGTCGTCGGCCTCGGCCTGGGCCGCCGGGTCGACGGCGGCGGGCAGCCGGTGGGCGACCTCGACGAACCGCGGCGGCCCGGTCGTCTCCTTCTCGGTGAGGTTCGACAGCCAGATCTTGCCCTCCTGCAGGAGGGCCTCCCAGCTGAACTCCGGGCCGCTGACGGCCCGCTCGACCAGCAGCCGGCCCTGATCCGCCCGCCGGACGGCGACCCGCTCGAACGCGGCGGCGTCGGCGACCAGCTCGACGCCGTCGCTGCCCGCGGAGGACAGCGGCTTGACGACGACAGGGAAACGCTCGGCCGCCCAGTCGGCGGCGTCGGCCAGCCGGCCGGCGAGGAGGAAGTCGGGCTGGCCGATCCCGGCCGCGGCGAACCGGGCCCGCTGCAGAGCCTTGTTCCGTGAGACCACGGCCGCGCGCAGCCCGGGGCCGGGCAGCCCGAGCTCGTCGCAGACCAGCGCCGCCGCCATGACCTGCGGCTCGCTGAAGGCGACGACCCCGTCGGGCCGGTGCGCCGCGACGGCCGAGTGCGCCGCCCAGGCCCAGTCCTCGTCGCTGATCCCTGGGGTGATCGTGAGCTCGTCGACGAGCGGTCTGATCGCCTCGGCGTTCGCCGCCAGCTCCACCGCGTGTACCCGGACCCCGAGCCGGCGGGCGGCGGCCAGATAGGGCCGGCCCATCCGTCCGACCCCGACCAGCAGCAACGTCTGCATGCGTTCCCGTCCCTAGAGTCCGCCGGGGACGGCGACGACCCCGGTCTCGGTCTTCGTCCCCTCGCCGGGCGCCGGCTGCGCCGTCGGCTCGCCGGACGGCTCCGCGATCCCCTGGGCGACCAGCACGACGGCGAGGGACGCCAGCGCGAACACCGCGGCGAGCCCCAGCCAGCCGGCGGTGCCGTTGCGCAGTACGGCCCAGGTGAGCAGGACCGGCCCGGCGGCTGTCGCCGCGCTCGGCCCGATCTCGTAGACGGCCACGTAGGAGGCGCGCCGCTGCGGCGGGGCCAGCGCGAACGCGAGCCGCCAGCCGCCGGCCATCTGCCAGATCTCGCCGAGGGTGAGCGTGGCCGCGGCGGCGGCCATCAACAGGCTCGCGCCGACCGCCCCGGCGTGCGCGGCCGCGGCGGCGAGCAGGCAGGTCACCGCGAGACAGGCGCCGGAGCGCCGCTGCCGGCGCGCCGCCGCGCGCACGGTCTCCAGCCGGCCGCCGAGCGGCACCTGCAATGTGATCGCCAGCAGCGTGTTGATGACGACGACGGTCCCGACGACGAAGACGGGCGCGTCGGTGTGGTCGGCGATCCACAGCGGCAGCCCGACGCTGAGCAGCGCGGTGTGCGTGAACAGCACCCCGTTGATGGTGGCCAGCGCGAGGAACCGGGGCGTCAGCACCCGCGCCCGGCCCGTCCGGTCGCGCCTTCCCCCGGCCGAGCCGGACGACGGGCGGGCCGGCGTCACCGGCAGCCGGGACAGCAGCGCGGCGGTGGCGAAGAAGGTCGCCGCGTCGGCGAACACCAGCGCGGCGAAGACCGCCTTGCTCCCGGTGGCGACCGCGCCGGTCGCGAGCACCGCGCCGATCGCGAAGCCGGTGTTGCGCACGGTCGCGTTGACGCCCATGGTGCGGACCCTGGCCTCATCGGTGACCATCGCCCCGACCAGGCTCTGGGTGATCGGGCCGCCACCGAACTCGGCCGCGCCGATCAGGAACGCGACGACGTAGAACACCCTCGGGTCGTGCGCGAACGGGTAGACGGCGAAGCAGGCGCCGCGGAACACGTAGAGCCCGACAATGGCCCGACGGCCGCCGACCCGGTCGGCCAGCCGACCGATCGGGACGATGCCCAGCACGCCGGCGAGGCCGCCCAGCGACAGCCCGGCGCCGATCTGGACCGTGCTCAGGCCGAGCACCCGGCTGAAGAACAGCGCGGAGCCGGCGAGGAACAGCCCGGTGCCGAGCGCGTCAACGAGGGAGCCGAGCACGAGCCTGCGCACGCCACGCTCGGGCGGGAGCCAGGAGTCCAGCCGGGCCAGTGGGTTCATCGGGGTTCCGGATCGTCGGCTAGAGGCTCGCGGGGGTCAGGGGTTCCACGCGCACGGCGGCGAACATGTCGGTCAGGAACTGTTCGAGGACCTCGGTAGTGGCGGGCCCGACGACGCCGGCGAGCGGCACGAGGTGGTCGGCATACGTGATCGCCTGGCTGACCGGCTCGTCCTCGGGACGGGCCACCCAGCGGTGCACCAGCGGGTCCTTCTCGAAGCGCGCCGTGCCGGTGAGCCGGCAGTGTGTCGAGCCGAGGGTGTGGCCGGGCACGACGAACCAGCCATACCGCTCGTCGGGACCAGGCGTCCGGGGCACCGGCCGCTCACCGGCCGAACCACCGACCAGCAGCCGCAGCTCGACGGCCGGCATCCGGATGCCGGTGGCGAGCTCGAAGGCGTCCACGACGTCGGCACCGCCGAACCGCGCGCCGACCTCCAGGAAGACCAGGCCGTCCGCCGCCTGGATCGCCTCCAGGTGGAACGAGCCGTCGACGATGCCCACCGCGTGCAGGCAGGCCACCGACCAGTCGACGAGGGCCCGGTCGGTGTCGATCTGCACCGAGCCGAGCGGGGCGCCGTCGACCGCATAGGCGAGGCAGGTGCCGACGTACCTGCTGGCCTGGACGGCGACCGGCTCCCCGGCGGACAGGATGCCGTCGACGTGGATGATCGGGCCCTCGACGAACTCCTCGACCTCGAAGCCAGCGGCGTCCGCGACCGACAGGGACGCGCCGGCGTACGCCAGCGCGTCGACGAGGGTGGGAAACTCGCGGACGCCCTCGCTGGAGGCTGCCGCGAGCGGCTTGAGGATCGTGCGCCCCGTCCAGGGCGCGCCCCCGTCGCGCAGCGCGACGGGCAGGGGCAGGAAGCGCGGCACCCGCAGCCCGGCGGCGGCCACGGCGGACTTCATCACGACCTTGTCCCGGGCCGGCAGCACGTCGCTCTCCCGGGGCCCGGGAACCCCCAGGACCTCGCGCACCCGGCCGGCAGCCAGCAGGTCGTACTCGGAGAACGACAGGACCAGATCGGGCGCTGGCTCGCCGGCGACGGCGGCGAGCACCTCGGCGGCGGTGTCACCGGTACCCGGGCGGCGCAGGAACCGGGCGCGCACGCCCGTCGGCAGGATTCCCCAGCGGTCCGGGGCGCTGACATAGGTGACGTCATGCGCCTCGTGATCGATGTTCTCGGCGTAGCGCATGAACGAGTCCGGGACTCGGTGGAGAACGAGGATGCGCACGGACGTCCCTTCGTCGGTCCACGCCCACGGCCGGGCGTACGGGCGGGTGGGCAGCAGCGGCACGGGCGAGGTGGCGGCCACGCCCAGGCGGGTCAGCGCAGGCCGAGCCCCGCCTCCAGCAGCCCGAGCGGCGGGCTGCCAAGCGCGAGCAGCTCCCGGTGCAGCCGGCCGAGGGTGAAGTCCGCGCCCCAGTTGGCGCGGGCCTTCGCGGCGACGTCACGGATCGCGAGCTTGCCCCAGGCGTAGCGGCCGTAGTTCGGCTCGAAGAGACCGCGGCGGGCCTCGGAGGCGGCGGTGGGAGTCGACAGCAGCGCGTCGGTCCGGAACAGCTCGGTGGCGTCGTCGAGGGTCATCGACCCGGTGTGCACCCCGATCGCAGCCGACAGCCTGGTGACGCGCACCAGCGCCTCGATGTAGACCCCGATCCGGAACCGCGGGTCGGACTCGCGGAACCCGAGGTCCACGAGCATCTCCTCGGCGTAGTGGGCCCAGCCCTCGACGAACGTCGGGGAGAGCAGGACGCGCCGTTCGGGGGCTTCGACGTGCCGCAGCGAGCGGGCGTGCGCGAAGTGCCCCGGCACGACCTCGTGCGCCGTGATCGACGGGAGCGTGGTCCGGCAGAACACCGACGCCCAGGCCTCCAGGTCCTCGCTGTCCCACGCCGGGTTCGGCGCGGTGATCCAGTACCAGCTTGGGCCGTCCGGCTCGTCGGGCGCCGCCCAGATCATCATCGCCAGCGCCCACTCCCGGGACGCCGGCGGCGGGCCGATCCGCAGTTCGCCGTCCAGGTGCGGGACGAGGTCATGGGCACGGCAGTACGCGGTCAGCTCGTCGACCAGCTCCGCGGTCCACTTCGACAGGTCGTCGTACTGTGTCGCGCAGTCGCGCTGCAGGCCGGCGACGACCTCGTGCACGGGGGCGCGCGGGTCGAGCTGCGCGCAGGCGGCGGTGAGCTCGCCGCGCAGCCGCGCCCGCTCCTGGTCCGCCGCGGCCGCCAGCTCGCCGAGGTCGGGAGCCAGCGCCTCACCGGCGCCCATCGCCGCGGCGAGCGCCGTCGGCCCGAGCGCCGGGTCGGGGTCGCCGTCCCGGGCGCATCGCCGCAGGTGTGCCTCGAACCGGCCGAGGGCGGCGAGGGCGGCGGCCTCGGTGGCGTCGCCGTCGCTCAGCTCGGCGCCGAGGCCGCGGGCGACCGGGAGCAGCGCCGCCGCGACCGGGGCCGGCACCGCGTCGAGCGTCGCCACAGCCGCGTCGATGGCGTCCGGCCACGCCGCCAGGTGCCGGCGGCGCGCCTCGCGCCGCTCGGGCAGCGGCGCGTACGGCCGGTCGTAGCAGCTGACGTCCAGGTTGTTGATGTGCAGGATCGGGTTGACGTGGTGGGTGCGCAGCTCGCCGAACCGGGACCGGGCCGCGTCCTCGAAGGCGACGAGATGCGCCTCGAGAAGCGGGTCGGGACGCCGCGCCCCGACGCCGACCCGGGCCAGCGCGGCAGCAACGCCGGCATCGGTCAGATCCTGGGCCTAACCATCGTACTCGTGGCGGCCGCACTCCTCCCGGACCGACGCGACCTGCAGGTCACAGACGGCCCGCAACCGGTCGTCGAGCACACGCAACCGCCTTCCACCGACCGGCCCGCGTACCCGTCTGGACGCGCGGACGGGCGTCTTCGCCACGGGGAGTCAGGGCACATCCTCATACACGGACATTTCGCGGGAGTTAATCGCCTCGCTCAGCTCGTCGTCGCGGGCTGCGCGCCGGCGTCCTCGCGGATCATCGCGGCGCCCTTCTCGGCGATCATCAGCGTGGCCGCGTTCGTGTTGCCGGAGACCATCGTCGGCATGACCGAGGCGTCGACGACCCGCACGCCGGCGAGCCCGCGGACCCGTAGCCGGGGGTCGACCACCGCCAGCTCGTCCTCGCCCATCCGACAGGTGCCGACCGGGTGGTAGGAGGTGTCACCGAAGGCGCGCGCGTACGCCAGCAGCTCCTCGTCGCCGCGGGCCGCCGTCCCCGGGACGAGCTCCTCCCCGCGGTACGGGTCCAGCGCCGGCCCCTCGACGAGCGCCCTCGCGATGCGGATCCCCGCGACCAGCCGCTCGCGGTCGGCCCGTGCCGCGAGGAACCGGGGCCGCAGCGCCGGCGGCGCGAGCCCGTCCGCCGAGCGGATGTGGATCGACCCGGCCGACTGGGGCCGCAGCGGGTACAGGCCGAGCGTCATCCCCGGTTTCGTGTCCAGCCGCCGGCTCGACGCGCCGCCGTAGCTCGCCGGCGAGAAGTGGAACTGGATGTCCGGCCGGGTCTCGGCGGGCGACGAGCGCACGAACCCGAAGCCGAGCGCGATCGGCATGCTCAGCGCACCGGTCCGGCCGACGGCGTAGCGGGCGGCCTCGG
>Ga0105249_10005613_pt1 | contig 10851 bp, 7 predicted proteins | sample KBSS44metaG_FD_81522 | JGI IMG/M metagenome (GOLD analysis project Ga0105249, IMG submission 81522) | Switchgrass rhizosphere microbial communities from Kellogg Biological Station, Michigan, USA - KBS S4-4 metaG | ecosystem: Host-associated > Plants > Roots > Rhizosphere > Soil | place...
CTGCAGGACGTCTTCGACCTGCCGGCGTTGAAACGCCTCTTGCACGGACTGCGGACGCGCGAGCTCGATCTCGTCGACGTCGAGACGGCTTCCGCATCCCCGTATTCCGCTTCGCTCCTTTTCGACTACATCGCGACGTACATGTACGAGGACGACACGCCTCCTGCCGAACGGCGAGCCCAGGCGCTGTCGCTTGACCGTGATCTCCTGCGCGAGCTGCTCGGGCAGGAGGAGCTGCGCGACCTACTGGACGCAGGCGCTGTCGAGGATGTCGAGGCGCAGTTGCGCGGCAATCCACGCAACGCGGATCAGCTGCACGATCAGCTGCGCCTGCGCGGTGACCTACGTGAGGGAGAGTACGACGAAGGCTTTGCGCAGACGTTGCTCCGCGAGCGGCGCGCTCTCCTCGTGCGCTTCGCGGACGAGCAACGGCTGATCGCCGCCGAAGACGCCGGCCGCTACCGCGATGCGCTCGGCGTCATGCCTCCCGGCGGCCTACCGGAGGTCTTCCTCGAGGGAGCCCCCGACGCGCTCGACCAGCTGGTGGCGCGCTACGCGCGCGGGCGCGGGCCGTTCACGACTGCGCAGGCGAATGAGCGCTTCGGTCGTGACGTGGAACCTTTGCTGCAGCAGCTCGAGCGTCAGGAGAAGCTCGTTCGCGGCGAGCTGCGGCCGGGCGGGAGCGAACGAGAATGGTGCGACCCCGACGTTCTGCGTCGACTGCGGCGCGCGTCGCTCGCCGCGCTCCGCAAGGAAGTCGAACCAGCAGAGCAGGCCGCATTCGGCCGCTTCCTGCCGCACTGGCACGGCATCGATCGCCGCGCCACGCTGCGCGAGGCGCTCGTACCTCTCCAAGGACTGTCGCTGCCGGTCGCGCTCTGGGAGTCGGACGTCTTGCCACGGCGGGTTCGCGGATTCAACCCGGGGCAGCTCGACCAGCTCTGCGCGTCGGGTGAAGTCGTTTGGGTCGGCGCGGGGCTCGACCGGGTCGCCGTCTTCTTCCGCGAAGACGCACCCGCGCTCGGTCGTCCAGCCGCCGCTGCTCGACCCGAGGGTGAGGCGCACGACAAGATCAGGGAGGCGCTCGGACGCAGTGCGGAGTTCTGGTACGACCTGGTCACGTCGACCCGGCTCGAGGCCGAGGTTGTCCTCCCTGCGCTGTGGGACCTGGTTTGGGCCGGTGAGGTCACGAACGACGCCTGGACGCCGCTTCGAGCCGGACGCCGCTACCAGTCACCGAGGGCAACTCAGCGTGGTCGGCCGCGACGCTTCTCGCGCCAGCGTTCAGCCGGGATCACCGCGACGCAGGGGCGGTGGTCGCTCACCGACAAGCTCTTCCTCGGCAGGCCCGACGCGCGCGCTCTCGCCGAGCTGTTGCTCGAGCGTCAGGGGATCGTCACGCGCGACGGCGTGCGCGGCGAAGGGATTCCCGGTGGGTACGGCGCGGTCTACGGCGAGCTGCGTGCACTCGAGACGCTCGGCGTCTGCCGGCGTGGCTACTTCGTCGAAGGCCTCGGCGGCGCCCAGTTCGCCGTCCCGGGCGCGGTGGAACGACTTCGGGAGTTGCGCCCGCGCGAGGACGAGGAGCCGGAACCGCTCGTCCTTCCCGCCGCGGACCCGGCACAGCCTTACGGTGCAGGCTTGCCCTGGCCGAAGCGAGCGGGAGCGCGCGCGGCGCGTGTCGCCGGTGCGCAGGTCGTCCTGCTCGGCGGTCAGCCGGCGCTCTTCGTCGAGCGCGGCGGCAAGTCACTCGTCCCGTTGCGTGATCCGGAAGACGATTGGCTCCGCGTCGCGCTGAAGGCGCTCGTCGAACACGTCAAGAAGGGCGGATCGAAGAAACGCCTGGCGGTGGAGCGCTTCGACGGCGAGCCCGTCGGCGAGACCGAGATCATGCCTTTGCTGCTCGAAGCCGGCTTTCTCGCCGGCCCCCGGCGCGCCGTGCTCCGTCCCTAGCTGACCGTCACCCAGATGCGGTTTGCGCCAAAGGCGACGCCGAACGGATGGTGGCCGAGGTGGATCGTCGCCTTCACAACTCCGCGTCTAGGGTCGACGCGGACCAGAGTGCCTGCATCGAAGCTCGTAACCCAGATGTCCCCGGCGCCTGATGTCAGCTCCATCCCGGGTGGATATCCCAACGAGGGTCCGATCGGCGTCGAGTCGAGCACCTGCACGGTCTCTCGATCGAGTTGAGCGAGGGTGATCCGCTGTCCGAAGGCGGCAGGGAGCGCGAGCCAAGGCGAGCCAAAGGCGAACGTCACGGCGCCGGGAATCACGCCGAGATCGACATGTCCGGTCTGCTGCAAGTCGGCTTGGGAGGCGCGAAAGACCACTTCACCCACGTCTGCGATCCACACCGACCCGCCTCCCACCGCGACGTCGTTTACGCCCCCCAAAAAACCGTGCTCCCGGGCGATGACGGAGCCGGTATTCGGGTCGATCTTCAGCAGCTCCCCTCCGGATGTGACCCAGATCGCCCCGGCACCGGCGGTGACCGCGTGAGCGCTCGCCGTTTGGTCCGTCGACGAGAGGTGCAGCCTCTCGTGAATCCCGCCAGAGTGAGCGTCCAACTGCACCAGCGTGTCGTCGATTCCCGTGGCGACCCAGACGCTCCCGGCGCTTTCGACGATGTCGGTGGCCTGCTCGCCGAGCCCGATCGTCTGGACGGTGCGCAGACTCTTTTTCTCGATCTGCGAAATCGTTCCGTCTGCCGAGTTCGCGACCCAGACGTAATCGCGTCCGACGGCGACTCCGCGCGGTGTGTGCCCGACCGGAACCACGTCGACGATGCGGTTCCGGCTCGGATCGACGACGACCAGTGAGTTCTGCTGCACCACGGGCGTGGTGCTGCCACTGAATGCTCGCGAAAGTCCGAACGCGGCGGCCGCAACGAGCAGGGCTGCAACGACGCCGAAGAGAAGGAACTTCCGCGGCGCTCGGCGTTGGGGCGCCGAGCTGCGCGGACGCGACGGCGGACCGGCGAGCTCGGGGTCGTGCGTGAGGATTCGACGTTCGATTTCCTGCAACTGCGGTCCCGGCTCGAGCCCGAGCTCCTCCGAGAGCCGGCGCCGGGCTCGTTGATAGGTCTCGAGTGCGTCGCTCTGGCGTCCGGCGCGGTACAGGGCCAACATGAGCTGAGCGACCGGGCGCTCACGCAGCGGGTTCGCAGAGACCAGCGCCTCGAGCTCGGGGATGAGGTCTGCGTGCCGGCCTGCAGCAAGGTCCGCGTCGACGCGATCCTCGATCACGGCGAGCCTCTGCTCGTCGAGGCGGCGGCGGGCTTCGTCTGCGAAACGCTCGTCGCGCAGGTCGAGAAGGGGCGTGCCTCGCCAGAGCGCGAGCGCCTCGGTCTCGCGGCCCTCGCGGGCCAGGCGCTCGAATCGCTCGAGGTCGAGCTCATCCTTTTCGACGCGCAGCAGGTACCCCGGATCCCTCGTCTCGAGCCGGCTGTTCCCAAGCTGCTTGCGCAGGTGGGAGACACCGTTCTGGAGGATCTTGGACGCCGTCGGCGGCGGCCTCTCGTCCCAGAGGACGTCGATCAGCGTTCCGCTCGGCACCACCTCATTCGCGTGGAGCAGGAGGTAGGCGAGGAGTGCCTGCTCCTTCCCGCGCCGGATCGAGATCGGCCGTCCGTCCTCGACGACCTCCAGGGGACCCAGGATGAGGAATTCCACGCCAGTACCTCGAATCGACCGTAGCACCGCTTGTCCCGGGCGCCTAGCGCGCCGAATTACCGGCGAATTACCGCTCGAATGGCCGAATCGTGGGCGGGAAATGCTCCTGGGATGACCGCCGTGGCGTCTTCTTGGCGAAACCGGGGCGGCGCTGGGCCGCTCGAGAAACCAGGAGGGCAAGATGATTTCCAAGACCACAGCCAGCCGGTTCGTCGGCCTCGTCTTCCTCGTTGCGGCTCTGTCGAGCGGCACGGCGAACGCGGCAGGCACCACCGCCCAGGGCCTGAAGGCAGACGGGCTCCGTCTGACCGGGCTGGCGGAGCGCTATCAGGCGATGAAGGGCTACACGCAGCAAGGCCTGAAGGCCGACGGCCTGCGCTGGAAGGGAATGGCTCAGGCGTACGCGAACCGCGCGGACCGGCCGGCGGCCAGCTTCTACACGCCGCAGGCGCTGAAGGCGGAGGGGCTGCGCTGGCAGGCGCTGGCACGTTCCTACGCGAAGCCGCAGCCGCAGGTCGTCCACGGGAACAGCTTCGACTGGGGCGCTGCCGGCATCGGTGCGATCGGCGTCTTCGGCCTGTTGCTTTGTGCAGCCGTGCTGATCGGCGGCATTCGTCGCATCAGGCAGGAGAAGCTCGCCGTTTAGAGCTTGCGGGGACCCACCGCAGGGACGTGTGCCAGGGACAGTCCCTGGCACACGTCGTTTCAGGCGAGGCGTCCGAGGATGACGCCGAAGAGTGCATGGCGGTACGTCGCCTGCGCGAAGGCGTTCGGGCTCGTGACCAGCCTGCGGTCGACGAGGCCGATGAACGGCCAGAGCACCATGTGCTCTGCGAGCGCGAGTGTCACCGCAAGCCGCCGCTCGTCGAGGTCGACGCGTTGCCGCGCTGCATCGAACCCGAGGCCGAACAGCGCGCCGTTCAGCGCGTGCACGACGAAGCCCACCGACCGTCGCCCACGGCCGAGAAACAGCACGTCGGAATAGTCACAACCGAAGACCCGCCGGTCGAGCGGTTCCTGCAGTCCCCAGATCACCGCTGCGATGGCGCCGGCAGCTGCCGCACGAAGACGAGGCGACATACCCTTGGAGCATGCCCGAAGGGGACGCCCTTCATCGCACTGCTCGTCGCCTGCAGGTGCTTGTCGGACAGCACGTCGAGGTCGAGACGCCTCATCCACGCGCGGCCGTGAAGCAGCTCGCGCCGCGCCTGGACGGACTAAGGCTCGAGCACGTCGAGGCAATCGGCAAGAACCTTCTTCTCCGTTTCGAGGGCGGCCTGGTCCTGCGCAGCCACCTGCGCATGAAGGGACGTTGGCTCGTGTTGCGCCGCGACGCGCCGATTTTCGGCCGGCCGTGGCTCGTCCTGCGCGGCGACGAGTACGTGGGTGCGATGTTCAACGGCGCCGTCCTCGAGCTCGACAAAGGAATCGCGCGTCGGCTCGGCCCCGACATCCTCGCCGAGCCGCCGGACTACGACACGATGCGGGAGCGTCTCCGTGGCGCCAGTCCGCAGCGACAGGTGGGAGACGCGCTGCTCGACCAGCGCCTCGTTGCCGGCATCGGCAACCTCTGGAAAGCGGAATCCCTCTGGCACGCGCGCGTTTCCCCGTGGCGCCGCCTCGCCGAAGTCACCGACGCCGAGCTCGGCGCGACACTCGAAGCGGCGCACCGCCTGATGCGCGCCCGCCTCGACGGAGCGCCTGGCAGCGCGCAGGTCTATCGCCGCATAGGCCGGCCGTGCCCTCGCTGCGGCATGGCGATCAAGTCGTGGCCGCAGGGCGACGACGCACGCATGGCCTACTGGTGTCCGGGGTGCCAGAGAGGAGAGGAACCGAAGACGGCGTAAGTCAACTCGTGATCGTGCGCGCTCCACAGCTTCACGAGTGCCTGAGGGCCTTTGCGCTCGGCTCGTTTCGTGCGCTTCTGCAAGAGCTGGAACGCGGCGCCGACCTCCCGTTCGCCTTCGAGGAGCACAGCTCCTACGACCGGCCGGCGCTCTACGAGTACCGACCGCTCGTCAAGCCGTTCATCGAGGCGCGCGCGCACACGCTGCGCGGACGTCCGGATGCGGAGCTCGCCGTCGACGAGCTCCGGCGCGAGCCCGCCGCGGCGATCTTCGCGCGCGCACATGCGGGACCACGCGCGGACGAGCACGAAGCCCTCTTCGGCAGCGTTCTGCTACCGCTCCTGATGAGCACGGCCGAGTCGTGCGGCGGCTTCGACTGGGACGATGCAGCGTTCGACCGCGCGTACGTCGAGCTCGAGGGCGCGCTCTTCGGCGAGGGCCACCAGTACGGAGCCATCGCGCCGGTGATCGGGATCACCACCGGCGGTGCGACGATCGAGCTCGGCAACGGCATCCGCATTCGCGCCGCCGGAACAGGCGAGCTCGCGAAGCTCTGGCCAGAGGCGAACGGGCTTCTGCCGGCGGACTTCGGGCGTGAGCCCGACCGCCTCAACGTGCTCGAGCTCGAACGCGCGCTCGAGTCTGGGGCCACCGAGCCACCCGACGCTCCGGGCGAGTTTGCCGACGCCGTGACGGCGATCCGTCTTGCGACCGCCGCGCCGATTGCGGCGGGACCCGTCCTCTTCGAACGGCTCGACTGGCGTCCGTACGGCATCCGGCCGGTCCTTCCGATCGCCGCGACACAACCGAGGGGCGAGCCCACTCGGCTCGACTCGTTCCGTGCCGGCCTTGCGACGAATCTGCTCGCGCGACTCGGGCTGGTGGACGACGATGCGGAGCTCGGAGAGGCGCTCGACCGCTGGGAACTGTCGCTCTTCCAGGACGGCCCGTTCCAAGCGGAGCAGCTGAGAGAGTCGCTCGCCGCTCTGCTGGGCGGGAACGACGGTCTATGGGCGGCAGCAGTTCGCGGGGCGATTCTTCTCGGCGATACACCGCGGGCACGCTCCGAATTGCAGGATCGACTGACGGGAGACCCGGACCAGGACGTGATCCGGCTTGCGCTCGTCGAGGTCCTCCTCCACCGAGATCGTGCGGAGCTTCTTGCCTCACTCGACGAGTCGATCCTCGGACTGCGGCCGCGTCCTGTGACGACAGCCGAGATCCCCGCAGCGGAATTCGGCTAGGCGCTGACGCTCGTCGCCCGCGCGAGCGCGTCGTCTACCCGGGCAACGGCCGGCGCAGCGCCGAGCCCGGCAAAGATCTCGCGCGCTTCGCGCAGCCGCGCTGAGGCCTCGCTCTCGCGTCCGAGCGAAAGCAGGCAGCGCCCGGCGCCGAAGAGCGATTCAGCGCGACCTAACGCGAAGCCGTGGTCGGCCCACCGTGCAGCTGAATCCTCGTACAGCGCCAGCGCTTCGGCCGCCTCCCCGCTCGCCTCGGCTCTGACTGCGCGTGCGGCGACGACCGCGTGACCGATGCGTCCGGTGTCCTTGTAGTCGGTCGCCAGGAGAGCCTCTGCGACATCCGCAGCGTCGGACGCGAGCGCAATCGCTACGAGCTCAGGTAGATAGCGAGCGCGGTATGGCGCGGCTCCGATCTGGGTGACCGATTCGACCTCGCGGACAAGCGTGGCCGCGTCGCGGTGGTTCCCGGTCGCGGCGGTCACCATCGCAGCGAGGACGAGAGCAGGGACCAGAACCTGCAGATCGCCTGCGCCCCGCGCCGCCGGCAGAGCCTGATCCATGATGGTTGTGGCCCCCTCGACATCACCTCGTTGCAGGAGCACCAGGGCTTTCTGGGGAAGCGCCGCGATCATCGTGTACCCGCCCCCGGACACCTCGGCAAACGCAGCAACCTCGTCGGCTCGCTCGAGAACCTCGTCCCATCGTCCGAGGTCGTAGAGCGCCCACGTTGATTCGGCGGTCAGCCAGATTCTGTTTCCACCCATTCCTCTTCGCCCGGTGAACTCTCGGCCCTCGTCGAGGGCGTCGAGGGCAACCTGTGGAGACAACACCAGGAGGTTGCTTCCGAGGTTGCTGTAGCCGATTCCCACGGTTCCGAGGTCCCCGATCTCGCGCGCGAGCTCCATGCCAGCTCTGATGTCGGCGGCGCTCTCGGAGTCGCCGAGGTCGAATCGTGCAATGCCTCGGTACTGGAGGAGACGTGCCTCCAGCGACTTGAGATCGAACTCCTGCACGATGGGGAGGGCGAGGTCGATGGCTGTGAGTGCGTCGTGTGGGCGCGTTGCCACCGCGTGTGTCCCCGCACGACGTGTGTACGCCTCAGCAAGCTCCTGGCTCGGCGGGTGTTGCTCGAGCAGCTCGATGGCCTCGTTCAGCACTCCCACGCTTTGGGCGTTGTCTCCGCTGAGGTACGCAGAGTGGCTGAGCCGAACGAGAGCTTCGCCCTCCCGCAATTCCGAGCCGTGCAGACGAAAGAGCTCGAGGGCCTCCGTGAGCTCTGCTTTGGCCTCCGCAAACGAATCCGTCAGCGCGAACGCGGATTTCAGGAGCGTCTCCGCGCGATCGAGCGGATCGGCTGCGGGTAACGCGAGCGCTTTGCGGTAGTACAGCTTTGCCTGCTTGACGTTGAGGGACATCGCGCGGTCGCCGGCGAGCACGAGGAATCGGCGCGCCGACTCGACGAGGTCGCTCGGCTCCGTTCCGGCAACCCGGGCCAGCTCGAGCGCCTGCTCGTAGTGGTGCGCCAGCAACTCCGCCTGATCCGTGACACGCTCACCTGCCATTCGTTCGATCCATTCGGCTGCGGCAACGTGCTTGCGCGCGCGCTCGGCGCGCGGAATCTGGGAGTAGGCGACGTCGCGGACGAGTGCATGCCAGAACGAGTACTCGGTCTGGTCCTTGACCGACGACATGCGGGCCGCTCGCACCAGTTCCTTGCGCGACAGCTCGTGTAAGCCCGACCGCACGACGGCGTCGTCGCGATCGTCCATCGCCACGACCGCACCGGTCCAGAAGACTTTGCCGACCACGGACGCGTCGTGAAGCAACGCCTTGCGCTCCGGGGTCAGCGTGTCGAGACGAGCGGCGATCAACGCCTGAACTGTGTCTGGAACGCGAACGTCGTCTGCGACCAGTTCGCCTCCCTCGGTGATCAGGCCCTGGTCCGTCAGCATCCGGACGAACTCCTCCGCGTACAGTGGGTTGCCGCCGGCCTGCTCGAGGAGCAACGCTTGCGTTTCCGCTGGGAGGACCGCTTTGCGGAGGAGCGCGGCGAGGAGTCGTGCGGTCTCGTCGGCCCCGAGCGGTGACAGTGAGATCGTGTTCGAGTTGCGCTTGCCGCCGCCCCAGCCGGGATGGTTCTCGAAGAGCTCCGGCCGCGCGGTGCAGAGAACCAGCAGCGGTACCCCGGCGGTCCAGTCCACGAGATGCTCGACGAAGGCGAGCAGTGCATCGTCGGCCCAGTGCAGGTCCTCGAAGACGAGGATCAACGGCCGCTGCGCGGCGACACCCTCGATGAAGCGGCGCCATGCCGTGAATGTCTCGTCTCGCTCCGACGAGGCGACCATGTCGCTCGCGCCGACCAGCGGCGCGAGACTCGAGCGGAGCCAATCGCGCTCGTCGTCGTCAGCGGCGACCTCGTCGACTGCGACGTCGAGCTTCGCGGCAGCCTGGTCCCGCCCGTCCGATTCGAGGATGCCGGCCTGCGCCTTGATCATCTCGCCGAGCGCCCAGTACGTGATGCCCTCGCCGTAGGGCAGCGATCGCCCCTGGCGCCAGAAGACGATCTCCGGCTGGTCGTCGACCCAGCGCCGGAACTCGGCAGTCAGTCGCGTCTTGCCAACACCGGGCTCGCCCATGATCGTCACGAGCTGCGTCGACACCTCGCGCAACGTGCGCGCGTACGTGGACTGCAGGAGCGCGAGGTCGTCGTCGCGGCCGATCAACGGGGTCTGGGCGACCGGCTCGACATCGACACCGAAGCGGCGGCGCGGTGCGAGCGCGTGCCAGAGCGACAGCATCTGCGACTTCCCTTTTGCCGTGACGGGCTCGAGCGGCTCGTACTCGAAGAGGGCCCGCGTGGCGCGATAGGTGCCTTCGCCGACGACGATCCCGCCGATCGGAGCATGTTGCTGGAGACGCGCAGCCGTGTTGACGACGTCGCCCGCGACCATCCCTTCTCCCTCTGCGGGGCGGGCGCTCAGTGTGACCATCGCTTCGCCGGTGTTCACCGCGCCGCGCACGGCGAGCTCGAGGCCGGGGTGCTCGTCGTTGAGCTCATCGATCGCTGCGAGGATGCGCAGCGCCGAGCTCACAGCCCGCTCCGCATCGTCCTCGTGCGCAACCGGCGCGCCGAAGACCGCCATCACCGCGTCGCCGACAAACTTCTCAACCGTCCCGCCGAAACGCTCGATCTCCAGTTTCACGCGCGCGTGGTACGGCCGCAGGCGAGCACGGACATCCTCGGGATCGGCCTGCTCGGACGCCGCGGTGAAGCCGACCAGGTCGACGAAGAGGACGGACACGATCTTGCGCTCCTCCGCTCCAGACCGTGGGATCTCGGCGATCGCGGCGCCGCAAGACCAGCAGAATCGCGCCCGCTCCGGGTTCTCTTCACCGCAGTTGGGACAGGCCGGCATCCACAGAGTCTAAGAAGACGCGAAGGCGGCGCATAGCCGTGCGGTTTCTCACGCTAGCTTCGTCGACATGGACGAGGCCCGCGCAGTATTGGCCCGGCTCGACCGGATCGAAGAGCTCGACCGCGAAGGCGCACCCCCCGGCGCCCTGCTCGAGGAGCTGCGCGGCCTCGTCCAGGCGGCCGAGGCCTGGGCGAAACTGGAAGGAGACGAACGTGCACGCACCGCCGTCGAACGATGCGATGCGGCCCTCGCGCAACCTGTCGCGTAAAGTCGCGGCGTGGGGATCGCACACTGGGACGAGGTCGAAAAGGGCCGCGAAGAGCGAGGCCAGATGGCCGGTACATGGTCCTCACTCGGCACTGCTGCCGGGAGTTGGCGCGCAGGCGCGAGCCGAATCGAGCTCGCTCCGGGCGAACAACCGACGCCGCCACACGTCCACGGCGACTCAGAGGAGATCTTCTACGTGCTCGGCGGTTCAGGGCTGACATTGCTCGACGACAAGGCGTACGAGATCCGCGCAGGCGATTGCATCGTCTACAAGAACTTCCACGAAGCGCACACCATCCGCGCCGGCGACGACGGCCTCGACGTGATCGCGTTCGGGCCGCGCGAGTACCTCGGCTCCGGCGAGCTTCCACGCGGCCGGACGATGTGGTCGATCACGGGCTTCATCGAA
>Ga0105249_10005619_pt1 | contig 10848 bp, 6 predicted proteins | sample KBSS44metaG_FD_81522 | JGI IMG/M metagenome (GOLD analysis project Ga0105249, IMG submission 81522) | Switchgrass rhizosphere microbial communities from Kellogg Biological Station, Michigan, USA - KBS S4-4 metaG | ecosystem: Host-associated > Plants > Roots > Rhizosphere > Soil | place...
ACGATATGGCCGCTGGCGTGCTGTCGGTGGCGCATGACATGGGCATCGCCATTCCCGACAGCCTGTCCGTCGTCGGTTTCGACGATACGACGCTGGCGCGTATGGTGTGGCCGCAACTCACGACGATTCATCAGCCGACGCGGGAACTGGCGCTGGCCGCCACCCGCCTGCTGCTCGACGGGGCGCAATGCCAGCATCAGCGGCTGCCCCACCAGCTGGTCGAACGCGCCTCCGTCGCGACGATAGCTTCCGATTTCCCAGACCGACAGGATTAGAGAATGACCCTTCTGCCCGCCATCGATGCCCGACGCCCGCTGGGGAAGAGCGGCATAACCGTATCATCGCTTGCCTGGGGCAACTGGCGCCTGTGCGGTGATGATATCGACGCCGTGCTGGCACTGCTGCATGCGGCGCTCGACGCGGGCATCGATTTCATCGACACCGCCGATATCTACGGTCCCGACAATGGTGAGCCGTTCGGCGCATCCGAAGCGCTGCTGGGCCGCGCGCTGGCGAAGGAGCCGGGCCTGCGCGACCGCCTGATCCTGGCGACCAAGGGCGGGATTTCGATGGGAGTGCCCTATGATTCCAGCGCAACCTATCTGGCCGGGGCCATCGATGCCTCGCTGGCTCGATTGGGCGTCGATCATGTCGATCTGTGGCAGATTCACCGGCCCGACATCTTGACCCATCCGGCCGAAATCGCCCGCGCGGTCGACGACGCGCATCGCGCGGGGAAGATCCGGGCCTTTGGCGTTTCGAACTTCACCCGCAGCCAGATCGACATGCTCCAGCAATATCTGCCGTTGCCCATCGTGTCGACGCAGCCGGAGCTTTCCCCGCTCACACTGACCTCCATCGAAAATGGCGAAATGGATCAGGCGATCGCGATGGACATGGCGGTGATGGCCTGGTCGCCGCTGGGCGGGGGGCGGATCGCTGCGCCGTCGACCCCGCGTGAGGACGCCGTGTCGGCGGCGCTGGATGCGGTTGCCGCCGAATATGGCGTGTCGCGCACTGCCGTCGCCTACAGCTGGGTGATGGCGCATCCCGCACGCCCCATCCCCATTGTCGGAACGCAAAAAACCGGCCGCATCGTCGAAGCCGCCGACGCGCTCAAGGTTCGCTGGACCCGGGCCAGTTGGTACGGCGTGATGGTCGCATCGAAAGGAGAGCCCCTGCCATGACCGATCAGAGCATCACCAAATCCTGCGAAGTAAGCTGGTTTTCAGCGCTGTGCGACGATGATTATGAGTTTCTGGGGCAGCCCGATCCGGCTCTGGCATCCAGCTGGGAGCATTGCCGCAACATCGTTATGCAGGCGGAAAAGGGCGGTTTCGATAATATCCTGCTGCCGTCCGGCTATAATCTGGGGATCGATACCACGATTTTCGCAGGCGCCATTGCGCCGCTCGTTCAGCGCATGCGCCTGCTTTGGGCGGTCCGCATGGGCGAGGACTGGCCCCCTCAGCTCGCCCGTCGTATTGCCACGCTCGACCGCATCCTTGGGGGACGCCTGACCGTCAACATCATCTCATCCGATTTGCCCGGCGAGAAGATGGAGAGCAGGCCGCGCTATCAGCGAACGCTGGAAGTCATGCAAATCCTGAAGATCATGCTGTCGGGCGAACATCTGTCCTACAAGGGCGAATTCTACAATCTCGACCTTGCCCCGCCACGGATCGGGACGGTGTCGGGCAAATGCCCGCCGCTCTATTTTGGCGGCCTGAGCGAAGACGCCCGCGAAGCGGCCGCGCAAGGTTGCGACGTCTATCTGATGTGGCCTGACACGATGGACAATGTGAAAGCGATCATTGCCGACATGACGGCCCGCGCCGCCAAATATGGCCGGACGCTGAAATTCGGCTATCGCGCCCATGTCATCGTGCGCGAAACGGAGGAGGAGGCGCGCGTCTATGCCGACCGGCTGCTTTCCAAGCTGGACGCCGATGCGGGCGAGGCCATCCGGCAAAAGTCGCTCGACAGTGCAAGCGTCGGCGTCACCCGACAGGCGGAATTGCGTGCGGCCGCCAGCGGCGACGGCTTTGTGGAGGATAATCTCTGGACCGGCATCGGGCGGGCGCGGTCGGGTTGTGGTGCGGCGATTGTCGGCAATCCCGATCAGGTTCTGGCCAAGCTACGCTCCTATCAGGATGCGGGCATCGACGCCTTCATCCTGTCGGGCTATCCGCATGCGGCGGAAGCGGACCTTTTTTCCCGCCATGTGTTGCCGCATATCAACCATGGGCCGCTAGAGCGGGTTTCGATCTGATTGAATCAGATCGACGCTCTAAGCCTTTTGTTTGCCGCGATTTCTTAACCAGCGATCGATGCCGATCGCTTGGAAATCGCTCTAATGCTCTGACGCTTTCTGGCGATCCGCGATCTGACCAGAGGCATCGGACCTGTGGTCAGGCAGCGTCAATGGGCGATCATATATTTCAGCGGCTTCAAACAGTCAGGCGCCTGCCCTGTCCTAGCTGCCCGACCCATGAGCGGCAAATTTGGTCGCCGGCCGAGCAGTCACCGGCCGCTACCCGCTTCCTTATGCCGCATCCATGATTGTGAAGGACCATGGTGTTTGTTTCATGCGATAGGCTGTCGGTATTCCCTTATCCGCTCGCTGAATACGTATGTGCATTTCTGTGCAGGCCATGGGGAGCGCGTCTATCATCGACCCGTCAACAAGAAGCGCCCGAGAGGCGTCTTGGGAGGGTGTCGCTGTCATGCAAAATTTCTGTCATTCCGTTCTGCGCGCAACATTGCTGGCGGGCGCTTCGCTTTCCGTAACGGCAACGGCTTCCGCGCAGGCGACGGCGGACAATGCGGCGACCGGGCAGCCGGGTGACGCCATCGTCGTCACGGGCATCCGCGCCTCGCTGGCCTCCGCCGCGAAAATGAAGCGCGATTCGGTGCTGATCGTCGATTCCATCTCCGCCGAAGATGTCGGCAAGCTGCCAGACGTGTCGATCGCGGACTCGCTGGCCCGTCTGCCGGGCGTGACGGCGCAGCGGCTGGAGGGCCGCGATCAGCGCCTGTCGATCCGTGGCCTTGGCCCGGACTTTTCGACTACCCTGCTCAACGGGCGCGAACAGGTGACGGTCGGCGACAATCGCGGCGTCGAATATGACCAATATCCCTCCGAATTCTTCCAGAACGTCAATGTCTACAAGAGCGCCGACGCGGCGCTGATCGCAGCGGGCATTTCGGGCACGGTCGACCTGCGCATGCTGCGGCCGCTGGACAAGAAAGACCGGATCATAGCCGTGTCGCTGCGCGGGCAGATGAACGGGATGAAGAAGCTCAATTCCGATGGCGAGCGTTACGGCTATCGCGCCTCGGCCACCTATGTCGACCAGTTTGCCGACGACACGCTGGGGCTGGCGCTGGGCTTTTCCGCCTCGCAGACGCCGTCCCAGAATGAGCGATTCAATGCCTGGGGCTATCCGACCGATGTCAGCGGCAACCTCATCATCGGCGGCGCCAAACCCTATGTGCAGTCGAACCTGTTGAAGCGCTATGGCGCCGTCGCCACGCTGGAATGGCAGCCGAGCGACAATTTCCATTCAACCTTCGATGTTCTGGCCTCGCATTTCGAGGAGGAACAGCGGCTGCGCGGCATCGAGTTCCCGCTGGTCTGGGGCAGCAATGTCGGCGTCAGCAATGTGACGGTCGAGAACGGCTTCGTGACGGGCGCGACCTTCAGCAATGTATATGGTGTGCAGCGCAACGACTATAACAAGCGCAAGGCGGACACGATCTCGCTGGGATGGAACAATGTCATCGGCCTGAATGACCGGCTGAAACTGAATGTCGATGCCAGCTGGTCGCGCGCCAAGCGGACCGACTTCCTGCTGGAAACTTATTCGGGCACCGGCTACCTGCGCTCCGGCACGCCCGACACCGTGCGGGCGGAGCGGCAATCCAATGGTCTGTTCAGCATCGTGCAGAACATCGACTATACCAACACCAATATCATCAGCCTGACCGACCCCAATGGCTGGGGCTATAATGGCACGACGGCGGTGGTGCAGGCGGGCTTCCTCAACCGGCCAAAGTTCGTGGACGACATGAAGTCGTTCCGCATGAACCTGATCGGCGATATTTCGGGCAGCATCTTTTCCAACTGGGAAGTCGGCGGCAATTACAGCCGCCGCGAGAAGACCAGCGCCTATCGCTCCTATTTCCTCTGCCCGGCTGGCGGCGGCACCAACTGCACCGTTGCCAGCGGCACGCCGACGTCGGCCCCCGTGCCGAGCGAAGCGCTGCTGGGGTCGAACGTCTCGCTCGATTATCTGGGCGTGCCGTCGATGCTGACGCTGGACCCGCTCTACCTTTATGACAATGTGCTGAACGCGGCCTATGATAACCGCCCCGGTTCGCTGGTCCGCGACAATGTGGTGAAGGAGGACGTGTTCACCGGCTATGCCAAGCTGACCATGGATGGCGAGCTGGGCGGCAAGCCGCTGAAGGGCGCGATCGGCGTGCAGCTTATCCATTCGCGGCAGGCCTCGGCCGGGACCATTTCCAACTTCGCCAATGGCGTCGTGACAGTGCTGCCGGTGTCGGGCAAGGACAGCTACACCAATGTCCTGCCGAGCGCGCAAATCTCCGTCGAGCTGGAGCCGAGCTTCTTCGTGAAGCTGGGCGCGGCCCAGACCATGGTGCGGCCGCGTCTGGACCAGGAACGCGTCAATCAGGAGTTCAAATATAATCTGGCCTATGTCGGGATCGGATCTTCCGATCCGCAGTTCAGCCCGTTCAGTTCGGAAGGCGGCAACATCTTCCTGCGCCCCTATCAGTCGACCAATATCGACCTGTCGTTGGAGAAATATTTCCGCGGTGGCGGCTATGTGTCGGTTTCCGGCTTCTTCAAGAACCTGACCGACTTTGTCGATCCCAACAACAATATCGCTTACGACTTTTCCGCCGTTCTGCCGACATTGCCCGCGGATCAGCGCGATGTCATTCTCGCTGACGGAAGCTATGTCGGCCTGGTGAAGTCGCCCGCCAACACCGGCAAGGGCACGATCATGGGTGTCGAGGCGACCGCATCCCTGCCCTTCAAGCTGTTCAGCCCGGCGCTCGAAGGCTTCGGCATCTTCGCCAGCGGTTCATATACGCATAGCGAGATCGAATATGGCAGCAATCCGACCGATAGCGTAACGCTTCCCGGTCTGTCGAAATGGGTCGCCAGCGGCACCGCCTATTTTGAGAAGAACGGTTTTCAGGCGCGGGTGAGCTATCGCTATCGCTCCTCCTTCCTGGGTGAAGTGGCCGGGCTTTCAGCGGCGCCGACCTTCCGCACTGCCAAGGCAGAGGGCATTTTGGACGCGCAGATCGGCTATGAGTTCCAGTCCGGGCCGCTTCAGGGGCTTTCGATCCTGCTTCAGGGCAAAAATCTGACCGACCAACCCTTCGTCACCTATCAGAATGACGATCCGCGGCAGGTGATCGATTATCAGCGCTATGGCCGGGATTATTATCTGGGCCTGACCTACAAGTTCTAGTTTTTTGTTGTCGCATCGGCTTTGCGGAAAACCGGTACCCACTTTTAGCTGCGCTGGCCTTCGGCTCCGCACAATGCTTTGAGCCCCCGATCTGCCTGACTGCACGCAGGCAGCTCTCCCCGGACCGCCGCCCCTTTCAGGGGTGGCGGTCCTCCCTTTCCGTCAGGTGGTCATCCGCGTGACCAGCCTCGGCGCCAGCAGCGCGGGCGTCGCCGGCTTGCGGTCGATCTGCCCGATCAGCGCATCCACCAGCACCTCGCCTGCGCGCAGATAGTCCTGCGCGATGGTGGTCAGCGGCGGGCGCGTCAGGCTGGCGGCGGGGATGTCATCGAACCCGACCAGCGCGACATCGTCGGGCACGCTCAGCCCCGCTTCATCCAGCGCGCGCATCGCACCGATCGCGATCAGGTCGGACCCTGCGAAGATCGCGTCGAAGGGCACGTCCCGCGCCATCAGCCTGCTCGCCGCCTCATGCCCCGACTGCTCGGACGAAAGCGCGTCGACATGCAGGCCAGGATCGACCGGCAAGCCCGCCTCCCTCATCGCCTCGACCAGCCCGGCATAGCGATCGCGGAACTCGGGATAGCGGCTGGACGCATCGCCAAGGAAAGCACTATTCCGGCAACCCCGCCCAATCAGATGTCGCCCCGCGTCGCGCCCGCCCTGCCGGTTGTCGCAGCCGATGGTCGTGCCCAGCGCATGTTCGTCCATCGACCCCCAACGCACGAAATTCGTCCCCTGCGCCACCAGCTGCTCCAGCCGCGCGCGATAGGTTTCATAATCGCCATAGCCGAGCAGAATGATACCATCCGCCTTGCGGCTGTCCTCATAATCGACATGCCAGTCGGTCGAGAGCTGCTGGAAGGAGGTGAGCAGATCATAGCCCCGCTTGGCGCAGGTTTGAAGGATCGGCCCCAGCATCGAGAGGAAGAAGGGATTGATATAGCTTTCGTCGGGCAGCAGATCCTCGAAGAACAGCAGCGCCAGCGTGTTGCTTTTGCCCCGGCGTAGCGAGGAGGCGTTCTTGTCCACCGCATAGTTGAGCTGCCGGGCGATTGCCTCGATCCGCTTGCGGGTGCCTTCGCTGACGGTGCGGTCGCCGCGCAACGCCCGGGAGACGGTCGGCTGGGAAACCCCTGCGAGCGTGGCGATGTCGAAGGACGTTGGTTTTTCGTTGACGGCCATTGCCCGATCTTACGCCCCGCCATCGGCATTGGGAAGACGGACGCATCATGGGCCATCCAGCCGGTAGCGGCAGGCGCGCGCGCCCCTCTCCTGTGGGGCGACAGGAACCGCGCCTGTTCCAAAGGACAGGTCAGGCAGCACGCCAACAGCGGATGAAACGGCGACCCGGCCGCCCCGATACATCGGTGCGGGTTCCTTTGGGTCGCCGGGCAATGACCGTGTGAATTTCATGCCGAAAACCGGCCTCGAAGCGATAAATTCTGGTTCAAGACCGCGTTCCGCTTTTGAAGTCTTAGGCTCGGGAGACAGAGCGCGCGGCAGCATCCAATTGTTTCAAGGCGCGGCGGTGCCGTTCAGCGTCAGCACCGACAAAATGAGCGCCGCCGCGCCGTTGCGGATCGCGGGTCCGGCGGCAGGCGCGAAAAGCGGCGAGTGATTGGTCGGCGGCGCGACGCCCTTCGCCTTGTATCCGGCCAGCGTTTCGGGAAGATCGCCACCGGTCATGAGATAGGCGGATGGGATGCCGCTGACGGCGAGTTCGGAAAAATCCTCGCTGCCCGAAAAGCCCGGAACGCTGGCGGGGATCGAGACGGCACCAGGACCGAAGGCGGATTTCAGAACGGGGGCAAGCCGCTCCATAAGCCGGGTATCATTCTGCGTCGCCGCCGATCCGTTCAGGCGCGTGACCGTTGGCGCTGGCGCCCCGGCCATGAGCGCCACGCCTTGCGCCGTTTTTTCCACGCCGTTGAGGAGGAGCGAGCGAACCTCCGGCGTGAAGGAGCGCAGGCTGAGGCGGAGCGTGGCGGAATCGGGAATGATGTTGCCGACGCTTCCGGCCTGAAAGGCACCGACGGTGATGACGCCGAATGTCGCCGCCTCCTTCTGCCTGCTGATGACGCTTTGGACGTCGCTGACGAAATGCGCGCCCATCACGATCGGATCGATGGAGGAGCTGGGCGCCGAACCATGGGCGCCGCGGCCGTGGAAGACGATCTCGAGCGCATCGGACGCGGACAGGATCACCCCTTCCTTCATCACGACTGTGCCCACGGGCATGCCGCCCCCGACATGCGCCGCCAATGCATAGTCAGGCCGGGGAAAACGCGTCAGCAGGCCGTCATCCAGCATGGCCTTGGCACCCCCCAGCGGCTCCTCTGCCGGTTGCGCGATGAAGAGCAAGGTTCCGCGCCACTGCGACTTGAGCGCAACCAGCGCTTCCGCAGCGCCGACCCACCAGGCCATGTGCGCGTCGTGGCCGCAGCTGTGCGCCACAAATGTCTGCTTGCCGTCGAGCATGGCCTGCGCGCGGCTGGCATAGGGCAGCCCGGTCTTCTCCTCCATGGGCAGCGCATCCATTTCGGTCCGCACCAGCGTCACGGGACCGGGTCCATTCCGGTAGAGCGCGACCAGACCCGTCTTGCCGACATTTTCGGTCACCTCAAAACCCAGAGCGCGCATCCGCCCGGCAAGCAGCTTCGCCGTCCGATGTTCCTGAAATCCCAGTTCGGGATGCTGGTGGAGATCCCTGTAAAGCGTTTCAAGCCCGGCAAGGCGGCCATCGAGAACCTTGTCCACTGCCGCTCTATCGACCGGCCCGTCGGCTATATGGGCCTCGTGCCGGGCGGGCGCGGTTGCGGTCTGCTGCGCGAAAGCGCCGGTCGCCGGGAGCAGCAGCAAGGCTGCGGCAGTCAATACACGCTTCACGGAACCTCCAGAAATATTCTTGTGGCGTCCGGCGAAACATAGTCCCGGCAGCGGCGGCCCGCCCGCAATCTCTCGTCATGGATATAAGCGCAGGTAATAGGGCATGGCGGCTTCTGAACCGGCGACCGATGCCGGACGCCTGAGCGTCGCTCTATCGCAGCGAGGAGCGGATGATCTTGGCCAGCAGAGTTCCGCCCGGCGTCAGCAACTCCTCATCCTTGTAGACGAGGGCGATGTGCATGTCCGGCAGGTCGATGTCCAGTTCAACTCTGGTCAACGTTCCGCTGCGGAATTTGTGATCCAGATGAGGATTGATGTTGTCGGCCCAATGGCTGATCAGTTGCGGCTGCTCCGACAGGTCGAAATAGACGGAGATGGAAGTGCAGCGGGAAATCCGCCGGGGAAGGTCGCGGCCGATCCGGTCGGCCACCATGGGGATATAGCCATGCTCATAGTCGGCCAAGTCTCCTGTGATCCATTCGTGCGACCAGAGCTGATCGACCGTTTCCGGAAGCACCGGATCGCGTCCGCCGACCGCCAGCACCGTCCGGTAGGTTTTGAGCGTAGCGCACTGAAGACCCGCCGGTTCCATCGCGCCATGATGATGGACAATGGCAAGATCGAGCGTGCCAGTGCGCAGGGCTTCGAAAATCTGCGCCGGACGCAGTTCCAGCAGGCTCAGTTCAACGGACGGCTGACGCGCGCGGAAGCTGGCGATGACGCTGGCGATGCTGGTGCCCGCGACGGGCGGGGAAATGCCAACCAGCAGCCGCCCGCCCAATGCGCCCTTCAGCCATTCGACCTCCTCCCACGCCTTTTCCATTTCCTTCTGGATGCCGTCATATCGCTTCGACAGGATCGCGCCGAAGGGGGTCAGGGTGGCGCCTGTCGCGCCGCGGATGAGCAGTGGCACGCCAAGCTGGCGTTCCAGTTCGCGGATCGATTTGCTGAGCGCAGGCTGCGAGACATGCATGGCATGGGCGGCGCGCTGGATGCTGCCCGCCTTCGCCACCTCCGCCAGCGCCCGCAACTGATGGAGTTTCATAACGGCCCCCGCATCCTTCTGCTCACGAAAACGGCATCCCTGAAACAGATCCGCCGAATTCGCGAGCTAGAACCGGAATATCAATAGTTCAAACGGATATTGACGCCGCTGGTCCTTGGCGGAATGCTGAACGACAGATTGGTCGATCCGAAGGTCGAAACCCGGCTCGCCACGCCATTCACGTTACCGACATTCTGGACGAACAGGAAGGCACCCACGCGCTTGTTCTGAACGCCGGCTCTCAGGTTCAGCGTCGCAAAGTCGCCCTGGGTCGTGAAATAGGGATCGGCAGGGTTGAAGCCGGTGCGGCCCTTGCCCGTATAGGTCATGTCCGCGCGCACCATGGCGTCCAGTCTGGAGGTCAGTTGCCAGTCATAGGATGCGCTTGCGGCAGCGGACCAGGGCGCCATGCCCAGCCGATCGCCTTTCTTGCCGCCGGCGCTGGCATTCTGGAAATTGGCGATGACCTGATCGGAGGTCAGCTCTCCTTTCACGTAACCAAGCGCAGCCGTCAGGTTCAGACCGCGGATCGGCTCCGCGGAAAGTTCCAGTTCCGCGCCGCGGATGCGGGCGCCCCCGGCATTGGCCAGGAATGTGAAGAGCCCGTCGGCCGTCCGCGCCGCCACCTGTATGTTCTGCCAGTCGATCTGGAACAGCGCGGCATTGACGGTCAGCGCGTTGCCGAACCAGCGCGACTTCACACCGGCCTCATAGTTCCACAGACTGTCAGGCGCATAAGTGACGAGATTGTCCTGCAAGGACGGAATATTGTTTGCGCCGCCCGGCCGATAGCCCTGGCTCGCATTCGCATAAGCCATGATGCGGGACGAAACGTCGTAGCTTGCGTTGAGCTTGACGAGCCAGCCATTGGTCGTGGCCTTATGCTCCGCATAGGGAGAAACGATGCTGCTGGTGAGCACACTGCCCAACAGAGCCTCTCCGGCCGTCACCTTTTCATAATCATAATAGCGCAGGCCGCCGGTCAAGGTCAGCGCCGCCACCGGCTTGACCGACATTTCGGCAAAGCCCGCAAGCTGGCGCAGACGGTTGGCGATATATCTGTAACTGATGTCCTGCAACGGATCAGGAGCCGCACCATCCGGCCCGGCCTTGGTGACATGGCTGTCGATATAGTCCCGGCGCCGTTCGTAGAAGGCGCCAGCCGTCCACTGCAACCAGCCCTTGCCGTCCGATGCCAGTCGCAGCTCGGCCGTTTCGGTGCGCAGATAACCCGGCTGATACCCCAGCGCGGGCGTCCGCCCAAGACCATAGGCGTTGTAGGCTGCATATTGCGCGCCGCTGCACGGCGTGGACTGCGCATAATAGCCCTGACAGGCGGCGGGTGAATAGGAGAGCGCCGTCACGCTGGGCGTGAAGTCGAGCGTCCGCAGCACGTCATAGCGA
>Ga0105249_10005620_pt1 | contig 10847 bp, 8 predicted proteins | sample KBSS44metaG_FD_81522 | JGI IMG/M metagenome (GOLD analysis project Ga0105249, IMG submission 81522) | Switchgrass rhizosphere microbial communities from Kellogg Biological Station, Michigan, USA - KBS S4-4 metaG | ecosystem: Host-associated > Plants > Roots > Rhizosphere > Soil | place...
AAAAATATATCAAGCGTATGTTTTTGATTAATATGAAAGAGTTCGTGCCGGAATATTTGTTGTCCTTTATCTGAATTCAATTCGATTTCTTTATTCCAAAACAACCAGCGAAAGAATGAAAACGGAGTACCCGGTTCAGCAGTATTTACAAAATTTATATTGCCGATTTTCTCAGTGGGATAGCTTGCCGAAATAATTTTTATTTTCCTGATGGAAATAAATATCCTGAACAGGAAAGCAAGAACGATTAGAGCATACAAACTGTAAAGGATATTTTCCCCGTTCAGCCAATTATAAGATGGACCTGCTGATTCAGCAGTAGCTGTGATAACAACCGGTTCTTCAAAACCGGAGGAACCTATGCTGTTTAAGGTTTGTAGTATAAAGGAGTTGTCTGTTGTCTCTTTTGAAAAATAAACAGAAATATTAAAGAAAGGCAGAGCGATGCTAATGATAACGATAGTTAATAAATAAAATCGATTGTATTGGTGAAATTTTTTATTACGTAAAAAGAAATGATAGTATCCGTACAGAATTCCCGATGTTCCTGTCATTTGCAGCAGGTAAACAAAAGTGGTTTTCATTTGCCTTGTTTTTGTTGTTTTTTAATTTGAGCTAACAGACTTTCCAATTCCTCAACTGAGATATTGTTTTCTCTTACCATGTGAGAAACAATATTGGTGAATGATCCTTCAAAATAATTCTTGGTGAACTGTTTAATAGCTTTGCCGGAGTAATCTTCTTTTGTTACAAGGGGATAATACCGGTGTTGTCTTCCTAAAACTTCAATAGCAACGATTTTCTTTTCTATTAGGATTTTTAAAATTGTTGCAACTGTATTCTGATGCGGTTTGGGATTGGGCATTGCTTCAACAATGTCTCTCAGGAATGCTTTATCTAATTTCCACAGCACGTGCATTATTTGTTCTTCGGCTTTTGTAAGTGGTTTCATTTTAATCAGGATTATAACGTGAAGCTATAACTAATATTTTAGTTTATCAACTAATTTTTTAGTTTTACTAAAAATTTTCTTCACCTACTCCCTTTTCTTCCTTTATTTTGCACAAACCCATTAAGAATGGCAGAACCTATCGTTGACATCAGGCATGCAAATATTTATCAGGGAAACAATTTAATATTACAGGATGTAAATCTTACAGTGAACAAGGGTGAGTTTGTGTATTTGTTAGGTAAAACCGGCACCGGGAAATCAAGTCTTTTAAAAACGCTTTATGGAGAACTGCCTTTACGTGAAGGTGACGCTACTGTAGTTGGTCATTCATTGCGGAACCTGGATTGGAAAAAAGTCCCGTACCTGCGCCGTTCATTAGGTGTCGTGTTCCAGGATTTTCAATTACTCACTGACAGGAACGTGAATGATAATCTTAAATTTGTTTTGAAGGCAATTGGCTGGAGCGATCATAGACTAATGGATGAGAAGATCGCTGACGTGTTGGATAAGGTTGGATTAAAATCGAAGGGTTTTAAAATGCCATTTGAATTGAGTGGCGGTGAACAACAACGTGTGGATGTAGCAAGAGCTTTATTGAATTCTCCCAAGCTTATTCTTGCTGATGAGCCAACAGGTAATCTTGATCCCGAAACATCGGATGAAATTATGAGCCTGCTTGTGCATATTGCAAGAGATTATGGCACTTCAGTAGTGATGGCAACACATGATTATATCGTCGTGCAAAAATTCCCGGCCCGCATGATACGTACTGAACGAGGCCGTGTGCTTGATAATGCCCAAATGTAGAATTTGAGTCTATCTGTTCTCATACCGGTTTATAACAGGGATGTTACATTGCTGGTATCTTCTCTGGCCAGCTTGCTTACAAAAGAAAAAATTGTAAGTGAAGTAATTCTGCTTGACGATGCTTCCGATCCTGAATATGTCAGCTTCAATCAAAAATTGGCTGAAGGCGATTTTATTTTTCATTACCGGAATAGTACCAATGCAGGCAGGATAAAAACAAGAAAGACACTTGCTGAAACGGCCCGCTATAATTATTTGCTTTTTTTGGATTGTGATGTAAAGATCATAAGACCTGATTTTATCAGTAAATATTATGGATGTGTAAAAGAAAATATTAACGTCTGCTGTGGTGGAATTGTGTACGACGAAGATGAACCTGCCGATGTTAAATTCAAATTGCATTGGAAATACGGCAGGGAAAGAGAAAGCAAACGTTTGAGAGATGAACAGGGATTTCTTTCAGGCAATTTTTTTATCAGTAAAAATTTGTTTTTAAATTTTAATACCGGCATGGAGTTGCCTCAATATGGTCATGAGGACACACTCTGGGGAATTGAATTGTTTAAAAAAGGGATTCCTGTAACGGTCATTGATAATCCGGTATTGCATGAAGGATTGGAAGAAAATTCCGTCTACATTAAAAAATCCCTGGCGGCGGTTGAAAATTTGCTTTTATTAGAGAAAGTTGTGGATAAGGACATATTGGCCCGGAGCGTAAAACTCTATGATTGGTATACGAGACTAAAAAAATATCGTGTTACGGGACTAATTGAAAAGAGCGAACAAATTTTTCGTTCGGCCATTTTGAAGAACTTATTATCTTATAACCCTTCGTTGCGCTATTTTGATTGGATGCGCCTGGCTTACCTGGTTCGGTTAAAGAAAAAGCAGTAAGATAGAAAACCTAGGCTTTAGCTGAAAATATATTTTTATACAACCCGAGTAATTTCTTTTCTTCATGCTGCCAATTTAATTCAAGCCTTGCTTTCATACAATTTTCTCTTAAACGATTTCTTTTTGTTTCATTTGTTAACAGACCATTGATCGCATTGGCGACAGTTTCGGGTTTCAGATCGTCAATAAGAACGGCTACTTCAAATTGCTCATTGATCTTTTTATATTCAGGATAATTCATGGTGACCTGGGGAACGAGAGCATGGATATAATCAAAGAATTTATTAGGCAATGCCAGCCATTGATTCAAGCCTTCTTTCTCAGACAAGGCAATGCCGATAGTTGCCTGCTGAGAGATTGTCCTGAGCTGATCAGGCGCTACCCGTCCTTTTAATTCAATTTTATTTTCGACCTCATTTTCAATGATCATTTTTTTTAATCGGGGCATAAAATTACCATCACCGCAAATAACCAGCTTGCAGTTCACCATTTTCATCGCGGGAACAAGGTATTCCAGTCCCCGGGCTTCATTTACCGCACCCTGGTATAAAATAAATCTTTCATTTGCAACTGGCAGTTCCGTTTCTTTCAGAACAGGAACGTTTCGTATGGTTTGATAATTTACACCATATCTTTTTTTGAATTCATCAGCAATGCCATCACTTACGGTATAACCCCAATGAAACTTTGGAACTAATCTTTTTTCGACCGCATCCCATATCTTTTTAATCGCAGGACGGGTGATCACTTCTTTCATTTCTGTGTATAATTCATGTGCATCGTAAATGCGGTGTATTTTTTTGAATCGCGAAATAGTGTAACACGGATGAATTGTATCCAGGTCTATAGCACAAATCGCATCAATTTTTTTAAGCGTAAGAAAATTAAGTAACCGGACATTATATTCCAGGTAAAATAATTTCCCTTTTTTGAACCAGCAGCGCAATCTTCGTTGCTTATATTTTTGTGGAATAAGAGGAGAGGAGTTGGCAAATTCACATCCTACAAGTGTTACATCATACCCATTTTCCGTCAAGGTAGTACAGATGCGTTGCATCCGTTGGTCAATTGCGAGATCATTGGTTACTGTGAAGTAAATTTTTTTCAAAACTAATGACTAGGTAAGGGGAATGGTTTTATATATCTGTTCGATCGCCTCTACAGTTTTTAATCCATCCAGCGCATTCGTGAAAGGATGAGAATCATCTTTCAACGCCAGTAACATATTTTCATACACCTTATCATGGTTGCTCATTGAGCCCTGGTAAAAACCATAATGATTGGCTGTGCCGCCCGGCCCTGTTTTTAGTTGCGCATCGGACGCTAATACATATTCCACTTTATTCATATACTCACCGGCAATACGTATTGAACCTTTTTCCGCCAGTACGGTCAGTGATACTTCCATATTCTTTTGATAAGCGTTCACCGACCAATTTAAACCGCCGACCATTCCATTTTTCATTTCTAATGATACAGAGCCGCAATCTTCAAACTCAATTACACCCCGGTGATTGAAATTTTTCCGGAACCCATGCACGGCATTTACGTCACCAAATAACCATAGCATCGCATCGATATAATGACTGAATTGTGTAAAGAGCGTACCACCATCCAGCAATTTTGTTCCCCGCCATCCATCATTATAATATTCAACAGGCCTGTTCCAAAAGCAATTGAGCTGAAAACTGTACAGGCTCCCTAATTTTTTCTCAGATAAAATCTTTTTTAGTTCACTAAGAGCCGGGTTATACCGGGTGGATTTAACAACAAATAATTTTCTTTTTTTATGCAGGGCAACGTTCATCATCCTGTTCGCTGACTCCTGGTCAATACTCATCGGCTTTTCACATAAGACATGTGAACCTGCGTTGAGTGCAATGATCGAATGTTCAGGATGTAATCCATTTGGGGTGCAAACAGCTGTAATGTCTATGTCCTTAATTGATGAGAACAGATCGTTGATGTTATAAAAAGCCTGGCATTTGACTTGAGATGAGATATTATCTGCTCTTTCTTTTATAGTATCACAAACTGCCACGATCGTTCCATGTTTCGCAGCTTGTTCAGCGTGTTTTGGGGCAATTTTCCCACAGCCGATTATTGCAAACTTCAGATCTTGCATAATAGCGTCAAATATACAAGTATGCTATGGCAATAAAAAAGTTCCCCGATACATCGGGGAACTTTCAAAAGTTCTTTAATTATTTATTGCATCATACCACTGTTATCATCGGTTTCAACGCGATTGTTTTTACGCTTGAAAAGATTCATATCAAATTTTCCAAAACGCCAGCTGAAGTTGATACGCACGACCTGGGGATCACGACGACGTAATGCATCTTGTATAAAATATTGCGATTCTGAATGTGTAAATGTGCGACGTGTTTTGAATATATCGCTCCAGTTTACAGAGATAGAAGCTCTTTTCTCTTTCAAAAATTCATAACGGACAGCCAGGTCAACAAAATAATTTGGTTTATTATAACCCTGGGCAGTGCTTTGTGAACCACCATGCATCGGACCACCGCTACCGCCACGACCACCACCGCCAAATCCGCCAAACCCACCACCGCCAGATCCACCGGGTGGCAATACTGTTTTGGATTGATATTCGCCGGATAGCTGCACACTGAAGTTCCTGGGAAGTTTAAAGCTGTTATTCATTTTAGCAAACCAGCTCAGGAACTGATCTGTTTCAGGTAAAGCAGGATCATTAATATTTATTTTCGAAGTAAAGAGATTAAAGTTCGATGTAAGATCCCACCACTTTGTGATTTTATTCTTTGATACCAGCTCTAACCCTGTCACATAACTTGAGTTTGCATTGATAAATGTATTTACCAGTACTTCATCACCATTCAATGGATTATTTTCTTTTTGCTGGTAGCGTGCGATCAGGTTCTCTGTTCTTTTATAATAAACAGATGCCAGCAAATTATCTTTGTTCTTAAAAGTTTTAGAATAACTCAATTCTGCAGAGTTTGTAAATTCAGGTTTCAGATTTGGATTGCCGCGATTGATATTTAATGAGTCTGAATAATCTGTGAAAGGAAACAATTGAAAGAAGTTAGGGCGATTGATTCTTCTTGAATAATTGAACTGGAGGTCCTGGTCTTCTTTTACTTTGATCGTAAAACCCAGGCTTGGAAAAAGACTAACCGGGAAATTGATATTAAACTCCTGGCTTTTATCAGGCAGGTTACCGTTGTAGTCAGAACTTTCAACACGCAGACCTAATTGATAATTGAAATTCTTTACCTGGTTGCTGTAAGTGGCATAACCTGCATAAACATGATCTCTGCTTGTATATTTTGTAGAAAGTGTTGGAATAAAAGTGGCCTCACCGGTGTTTTGATCGATATAGTAATATTTCTGATCGCTGTTAATATCCCTTACCTGCATTCTCACACCCATTTCAATTTTTGATTTATCTGTAATGGGGTTTACAAAATCACTTTGAAGAACGAGTGATTTATTATTACCCGCAATTTTTTGTTGCTGCGCAAAACTGCTTAATAAAGTATTTTGAGGAACCGTATAATAATTTGTTGTGATGAGATTCTCATTATTATTCCTGCTGCTGTTATAATTAAGATCAGCGGTCCATTCACGGCCTGCTTTTGGAAACAGGTGTTTATAGCTTAACTGGCCTCCTTTATTACGAAATACCCCGCTTGTATTGGCTTCTCTCTGGCTAAACGAGGAAGTTTTTACCGTGTAAAGTGAATCGATCCGGATATCACTTTGCGTAAAAGGAGTGAAGCTGCCACGAAAAGCGTTTCCGCTTACTGAAATTGTATTTCTATTATTCAGGAAATAATCAAAGCCGCCCCGAACACCTCTCATGCTGCCGGTCATCTCGCTGCGATCATTCTGCGTGAGAAAAGTATTTGGCGTTCCAATCAACGATGTTCTTTCGGTCTCACCATTGCTGACAGATTTTCTTTGATTATAATTTCCATTCAAAAAGAAATTGAATTTTTCTGTTCTGATATTGATATCGCCGCTTACACCAACTTTAGCACGACTGTCGATATTGGTACGAATACTACCATTATACCCGGCCTTGCGATTTTTCTTTAAAACAATATTTAAAATGCCTGCCTGACCGCCGGATGCATCATACTTAGCGGAAGGATTTGTTATGATCTCAATACTTTCGATTGCATCAGCCGGGATCTGGTCTAATGAAAGAGTAGTAGGCCTGTTATCAACAAAAATCTGAGGAGCATTATTTCTCAGTGTTACGTTGCCATCTACATCCACTTGAACAGAGGGTACATTTTTCATTACATCCTCTGCTGTACCACCGGCACTTACCAGGTTCTTATCAACATTAAAAACCTTTTTATCTGCGGCCAGTGTCAATGCAGACCGGCTCGCTGTTACTGTTACATTGGAAAGCACATTTTCATCGATCTGCATTTTAATATTTCCAAGATCTTTATCCAATGCATTTATCGCATTGGCCATTCCGCCTGCAGCGCTTTTAAGATCGAATGATATTGTTTGATCAATGTCTTTATAGCCAATTGCAGTTATTTTAAGTTTTGATTGTCCAAACGCCGGAATATTTTCTAACGAAAACTCACCATTGGTTTTGGTAAGCATTCCGGAAATAACAGTTTCTTTTCTCTTTTTCGTAACGGTATCCATTTTGTTTTGAAAAAGTTCTACTGAAGCATATTCTACAGGTTTTCCTGTCTTTGCATCAATTATTTTTCCATAAAACCGGCCGGTTGGCATTTGCCCGTTTCCCATTCCCCCGCGATTCCCGGCACCAGGCGTGGTTGGCATTTGCGCAGTCGCTAAAAAACAAATCAACATTCCAAAGCATAATCCAATAAACTTATTCATTTTCAGGTTTTTAAATTAGACGTGCAAAGTTGTTCTTACCTGTACATGACAAAAAGAATGTTTGATGAATGGTTGAATAGCATTTATAAATGGAAATAGTTGAGCGGGGGCAACTTTATCGTGTTATTTCCGAAATAAAGACTTGTAAGAGTCCGATCATAAAACCAATAATACCTCCCAGTATCTCAACAAAACGAAACTCTTTAGACATGATTTGGTATAATATTTCTTCCAGTTTATCTGAGGAAAATGCCGAAACCTTTGTGTAAACAATATGTTCCAGGTCTAATTCAGATTTCATATTACTTGCAAATTGCTTCATCACTTTCGGAAACAGATCTTCAATTTCATGCATAAAGACTGTTTTCATTTTGTTGATCGTTTTGTCGCCGATAAACATACTGATGACCGGCATTTCATCGGGTAGCTTTTTGCGCAAAAAATCTTCAATATGCGTGTCGATCATCGGCATGATCTTTTTTAGATTTGAGGGATTGCTTATTTTTTCTTCAATATCAGTGAATGAAAGGAATTCATCACTTACAAGCTTTCCGAGATTAGCAGCAAGCGTTGTTTGACGTTTTGGAAAGATTCCCTGTATTGTTAGTCCCAATATTTTTTTCGGTTCTCTTGGATGAAACAACATTTTTATGGCGATCCAATTTGTAAACCATCCGATAAACGCAGATATAAGTGGAATGAGAATGAGCCAGTAATTCATTTTAAAAAATTGCCCGCCTGTTCATTCGGGCAGGGCTGCAAAGAAACATAAACAAGCTTCTTGTCCAAAATCTCATTTTGAGTGGACTAGTGATTTACTTATTTTTGCCCTCCCATAATACGGTGGTTATAGCTCAGTTGGTTAGAGCATCAGATTGTGGTTCTGAGGGTCGTGGGTTCGAGCCCCATTAGCCACCCAAAAGCTCTGGTTTTTGTCCAGGGCTTTTATTATTTTTAAAAGTTTCAGCGACAATAAAAAACCTGTGTTATTTGATTCGGGCTAAATTTCAAATATAATTGTATCAACATTTATTCACCACTTATCAAAATGTGCTGTTAAAAGCCGGCAAAGGCAAGAAAACCACTGTTTTTACGTTATTTTTGGGTTATGCTTAAAGCATTTAAATATCTAACAAATATGAAAAGACTTCCCGTAGTGGTGCTGTTTTTTGCAGCAGGATCGATATTCGCATTCCGTTCTCTTGGAACTACCCATTTAAATCCTCCCGGCAAGTATGAAAAGATTTTAAAACTGGTCGGTGAGATGCTTAGCCAGGGACATTTCAGCCCTCAGGACATCAATGATGATTTTTCAAAAAAAGTGTACAAGAAATATTTAGATGATCTTGACCAGGAAAAAACTTTTTTCATGCAGGCTGATGCCGATGCATTAAAAAAGTTTGAAACAAGAGTAGATGATGAAATAAAAGGAAGCCAGGTGGAATTTTTTCTTTCTGCCGGGCAAACATTCACCAAAAGAATGGAAGAGTCTTCAAAGATCGTTGCTGACATACTTTCAACACCGTTTGATTTTACAACCGATGAAAATGTTGTTCTGGATGGTGATAAGTTGAAATATGCAACTAATGAAACTGAATATAAAGATCGTTGGAGAAAGAAATTAAAATACATGACGCTTGAACGTTATGTTGATCTCCTTGATAACCGCGAAAAAAATAAAGGTGTTGAAGGCTTTGTTGTGAAATCAGATGCCGAACTGGAAAAAGAAGCGAGAGACAGAGTCAAGAAGGTGATGGACAGAACCTTTGACCGTTACCGTCTGAAATTTTCTGATGATGATAAATTTAACCTGTATGTAAATGCGATCACTACAACAATGGATCCGCATACAGAGTTTTTCCCGCCTGTAGATAAAAGATATTTTGACGAAGAAATGAGCGGTCGTTTCTATGGTATCGGTGCTTCACTGGTATATGATGAAGGAAATATCAAAGTGAATACATTACTTACCGGCAGCCCTGCGTGGAAAAGCGGCGAGGTACAGGTAGGAGATGTAATCATGAAAGTTGCCGAGGGGAAAGCAGATCCTATTGAGTTGACTGGTTTCTCCGTAACGGATGCCGTAAAGGTGATACGTGGTAAAAAAGGGACAGAAGTAAGATTGACATTGAAAAAACAAGATGGTACGATCAAGACGATCTCCCTCGTTCGCGATGAGATTGTGCAGGATGAAACATTTGCAAGAAGCGCTGTAGTTTATAATAATGGTTATAAAATTGGATATATATACCTGCCTGAATTTTATGCCGACTTTGATAATCCCGACGGTAATCGTAGCTATATTGATGTGGCAAAGGAAGTTCAGAAACTGAAAGAAGAAAAAGTAGATGGCATTGTAATGGATTTGCGCAATAATGGTGGCGGTTCTTTATATGATGTTGTACAAATGGCCGGGTTGTTTATCAATGACGGTCCCATTGTACAGGTAAAAGATAACAACAATAAGCTGCAAGTGCTGAATGATAAAGATCGTTCAGTTTTATATACCGGTCCTTTAGCTGTCATGGTAAACGAGTTCAGCGCTTCGGCTTCTGAAATATTCGCTGCTGCTATCCAGGATTATGGTCGTGGCGTTATTATTGGAAGCACCTCTACCTATGGTAAAGGAACAGTACAAAGAAATATCGGGCTGGATGCAGAAACAGGTTTTTCCGCTTCTAATTCTGATCTCGGAACTGTAAAGCTTACGTTACAGAAATTCTATCGTATCAATGGCGGTTCAACACAATTAAAAGGTGTAAGCTCCGATATCGTTTTGCCCGATAATCTTGAGCAATTAAAAGTAAGAGAGAAAGATGACCCGGATGCATTACCCTGGGATGAAATAACAAAAGCGCATTATCAAAATTCAAATGCACCGTTTAACCTGAAAGATCTGCAGCAATTAAGTAATGACCGGTTGCAGAATAATGTTTCTTTTAAAATGATCAAAGAGAGTACAGAATGGTTAGCCAAGCAAAATGACAAAGACTATTCATTACAGATCGATAAATACAGGAAGGAAAGAAAAATGATCAGCGCTACCATTAAACAACTTGAGAGTTTAATGAAGCTCCAGGATGAACTGGATGTAAAAGCCCTGACTAATGAAACAAACAAATTTGCTAACGATAAGAGTAAACAGGATCGTTTCAATACCTGGTTAAAAAACTTGCGTAAAGATATTTATCTTGACCAGGCCGTAAGAGTGATGAATGATATGGTGAATCAGCAGAACCTTGTATTAGGGAAACAAAAAGAAGAAGAAAAGAAAAAAGCTTTTTGATTTAATAGCATCAAAAGAAGAAAGCCCCGCACAATGCGGGGCTTTCTT
>Ga0105249_10005621_pt1 | contig 10847 bp, 15 predicted proteins | sample KBSS44metaG_FD_81522 | JGI IMG/M metagenome (GOLD analysis project Ga0105249, IMG submission 81522) | Switchgrass rhizosphere microbial communities from Kellogg Biological Station, Michigan, USA - KBS S4-4 metaG | ecosystem: Host-associated > Plants > Roots > Rhizosphere > Soil | place...
CAACATTGTCCCGCTGATGTCACACTTGCGGGCGGACAGCACTTTCCGCCGCCGAGCTTCACAAATCCCGGCGCGCAAGCTGAAGCGGTGAGGGTTGGGCATAAACCGCCTTCGGCGGGCTTCGTGCCGTCGTAACAAACGCAGCTATGGTCGGGCGCCCGCATCGTGTTTTCAGGACAGGGGGCCAAAGTTGCCGTCGCGCATTCGCCGCCTGGCTGCGGCGTATATCCAGCCGGACAGCACGCAGGACCGCTTCGGAAAGGGAGCGAGAAAGGATTCGTGGTGAGCGCTGCAGGGCCCGCTGCGTCGCAAGGAACAGTGCTCGCGAGGCAGATACCGTCGGCCGGTTTGAGCGAACCGTTCGGACAATGCGAGAATTTGTCGTCTGTGATGAATCCCTTCAGATAATCGTGGCACTTGCCGTCAAAGATCGGCATCGATCCGGCAGGGCAGCAAAGTCCGCTGAACGGATTGGGTTTTTCGTCAAAGCCGCAACGAAACATGAGCATTACCGGCGTAACTTTTTTACCCATAACAGGACAGCCGTCGGAACCTGGCGGTTGATTGTCTAATGAACATACGCAAGCACCGGAGGTCCCGCTCTTGTATTGACCCGATGGGCACGGACATTCGCCCTGCAGTGCGAACGTACCGTCGAAGCAAGCCTCAGCGATGACGGATGGCGAGGGGCATGTTCCACCCGCTGCAGGTGGTTTCATGGTCGACCCACAAATACACTCCCCGCTCGTCTGACTTTTCGTTTGGTCGGCGGGACACCCGCAGGCACCCTTCAGGGCGAGCGACCCGTCAGCGCACACCTCGACCCACGTGGACTGCTGTTCACATGCCCCGTTCACGGGCGCCTTGAGCGTAAATGCGCACACGCACCCTTTAATGCTGTCGAGTACCTGGTTGCCCGGACAAGTAAATTGCGCCGGACATCCTTCCGGCGGGCAAACTTTCGCAACCACAGTTTTGTAGCTGCAGCCACCCTTTCCGTCTGGCACGGTGCCCGCAGAGCATTCAGACCCGGCTTTAAACTTATAGACGCAGTTGCCCTTACCGTCGGATTCGGATCCCGGTGCGCAATCGGTTCCGGATTTGAAGGTGTAAGTGCAGTTGCCTTTGGCGTCGGGGGTCGAACCAGGCGGGCAATCAACTCCGGATTTAAAAGTCCAAGTACAGTTGCCTTTGCCGTCGGGTTGAGTGCCTGGCGCGCAATCTGTTCCGGATTTCCAGGTCCATGTGCAGTTACCCATTCCGTCGGATTTCGTTCCGGCCGGACAGTCAGCGGAGGCGGGCGTAACGCCAAAAATAAAAATCGCGAAGAATAAAATGGCGCTGTAACTCGACAGGAAACGCCGCCATCTACGACAGGCCGCGGTTTTGAGGCATTGTATCGCCAATCGCTTAAACATGCGACCTCGGCCGGTTGCCATCAGGGTTTGATCTGCGTGAATCCTGGTGCTGGGAACGTGAAAAAGTTGCTGATCTCGTGATGATCGCCCGCTATGAAGTTTTCGCGATCTTGATAGGGCAGCCATGGCGGTGCCGTATGAGAAAACTTAGGTTGAGTCATAACCAGGACCGTTTGTCTCGTAGACCGAGCGAGTAAGCCGTTGACGCACGCGCCACTCGCGGTTCGCATATCGGGGCAACGGGTTTGCGAGAAGGCGGGCTGTGCGAAGAAAGCCGCACTCGCACCTACCAAGATTGTGACTGCTGTCAGCATGCGCATAGTTGCCTCCTCAAAACTTCAAGATGCCGCCAAGCGTAACCAGCCAGGCGTCCGTATAAACATTGGGAATCAGCACCAATGGCTTTTCATGTTCATGCAGCCACATTCGCTCGACGCGGAAATTGAATGACGCCTGGTTTGTGACGGCATATTGAGCGGCCGCCCCAGCGGACCACAGAGTCTTTGACGGTAAGAACGCAAACGTTAGCGGATTGTAAGCGTTGTTGCTGCGGTAGAGAAAACGAAACGACGGTCCGATGGAGAAGCCGCCTTGAGTATATGTCGTGTCGAAGTTTGCCGTAGTCACATCGCTGTTCGTGTTGAACGGTTCAAGCACGAGCGGCGCCGGAAACGGTCCTACATTGTTTTTATTTTTGGAGAAATGCGAGAATGAACCAGTCAGTGTTGACGCCCAGTTTTCAGTCCACGCATAGCCGATCCCCGCAGCGGCAAAAATTCGATCGCCTGCCTTGTAAAAATCTATGCTGTTACGGGTGGTTGTAGATTCGGTCGAATACGAAATCGATGCCGACATCGAAAGACGTTCGCCCCGATATGCGATCGATGCGTTGCCGGTCAATACATCGCCCGGATCCATGCGCTGGACTGGTGCAGGCCCCAGAAACCCCAAATCTCCATCGCGATCGAAAGGACCGCGCATCGTATAGCCAATGCCGGTGGAAAAGATCGTCGAGCTGTTCAGGGCAATATTGATACCGAGCGTCGGGCCAATATTCAGGCCCTCTCCGAAGCTCGGAATTTTGACGACGTCAGAGTCCGCTTTAGCAAACGTCGAGCTTCCACGAAAAACCGTTTCGCCGGTGGGGAGATTGACGTTAATCGAGGCAAACGGCTGCACGCCATTGAAACCGTTATAGGTCACCGTGGCGCCGACAGTCGTATCCGTGAAACCCGAATACTCTCCCGAGATCGCGCCCGAGGTTTGCCGCGACCATACATAGCCTGAACGAACAAGAGCTTCCAATCTCCAATCGTCGTTCGGCTTTCCGTTTATTTGCAAACCGAACGGATTGAAAACCTGCTGCCCTTTAGAAGAACCGCTGGCCGCGCAACAAGGAAAAGGGTTAGGCGGATAAATCGCCGTGCTTTTCCACGAATAATAACTGGTCTGACTATTGAAGATCGCTTCCCAGAGCTTATCGGCGGATTGTGTGCTTGCAGACTGCGGAATCCCGGATTGGGCAAATGCTGGTGACGTGGCACACGCCATCACGAAGATGCCCGCCCATATTTTCTTCATCGCCAACCCCAGGACTTAAGTCGAAAGTATAGATTTCCATTAGCGTTTCGCGAAACGGTTGCAGCCTGAAGCAAGCAGTATTCCAAGGGCTGTGGCCCAAGAGTTACAGAGTCAAAAAGAACGGGCTTTGTGCCGCTAGTTTGGAGCAGGCGCACTCATACGGCCCGCCGAAGCCCGCGCAAAGAGGTAATTCGATACATCGTCTGCCGAAAAAGCGGTGGGCGACTTTGTCGCAGGGGGCAATTCCATGGCGCTTGGAGATGCGCGCCACCAGTTTCTGGCGCAAGGCAGACATGAAACAAGAAAAAGCCCCGGACGATGCCGGGGCTTTTCCTTTAATGGTCGAGTTTAGAATTGGCGGCAGAAGCGGCGGCCAAATTCATCACGCCAACAACGCGGCTCAACGTAGTAGCGGGGTTCAGTGGTTGCACCTACTGCACCACCGATAATTCCGCCGACCAGCGCGCCTGGAGGGCCTCCGACTATGAGGCCGGTTCCGGCACCAACGGCCGCACCAGCAACTGTATTCTCTTGTGCTATTGCGAGCGACGGAACCCCAGCCATCGTCACGAGAATAGCACTGGTCATAAGAAGTTTTTTCATGACTAGTTCCTCTCGTTGTTGATCTTGACACTGAATCAACGTTTGAAAGCGAAGTGGGTTCCGCTGTGTTTTAGGGCAAAGCGCAGGAACAAAAGCTCCTGCACAACACAAACATTGCAATCGAGAAGCGCGAAGTTCACGCACACCGCTCAGTGTCCGCTTCTGGCGCAGAGTAGACGTCGCAAAGGTCTATTCGATTACGTCGACGATCATATTATCCTTCGGACTGACAATGATCACGCGGTTATCCTTCATGAAAAAGTTGTGATTTCTGACGTGTGGCACCTTCTGAAAAACCTCGGCAGGGAATGACTGGAGGGCGAGATCTTGCGGAGCTGAGGCGCCGATTGAAATTTGAATATTACCTGGTGCGTTTTCGATCTTCAGATCCTTCACGATTTCCTTGATGATGTGACGCTGCTCCGCCGTCAGATTGATTGTCGGTGCCTGGCCTTCGGCCATCGGGCTGATTAGCAGGGCCGTTGCTGTGAATATGGTTGCAAGCTTATGGTCCATGACAAGCCTCCATTGCCGAGACTTAGACCGAGATCGCGTTGTCCGGGTCAGCGAAATATCGAAAAGGTGAGTCTGAAACCTAGAAAAGCGAGTGCTGCCGTTACAACAACGCCAACCCAGCTTACCCACATGGGAAGGGCCCAAGTGCCGATTATAGCAGGCCAGCCCATCAGAATGCGGACCAGATGCAAGATTGCCACTAGGGCGAAGATTGCGCTGGCAACTTTGACAAAGGTCTTTTCGCTCATAGTAATTTCCTCCGTCTCATCATCCAACTCATGAACCATGGTCGAAGTTCCGCACGCTAACGTGTGCCAATCAAGAGCAACGAGTCCTATTCACTCGCTGCGATCGGTGTAAAATAGTTTGGCTTGATGGACTTTGAATGCGGTTACGGGAGTCCGGCGTGACCGAGACCGCGGTTATCATTGTCGGCGCAGGAGCATCCGGTCTCTCTTCCGCTGGCGCGCTACAGCAACGCGGAATCGGGGCGGTCGTTCTTGAACAGGACGAGCGGTTGGGTAGCACCTGGGCCGGGCGATATGATCGACTTCACCTTCATACCGTTCGCGGCTTTTCAGGGCTGGCCCACTACCCCATTCCATCGAGCTATTCACCTTATCTCTCGCGCGACGAGTTCGTCGCGTATCTCAATGATTACGCCGACCACTTTAGTCTGCACATCAAGACCGAATGCTTGGTTCAAAAAATCCGGATGCAGGCGGGCAATCCGCCGCTCTGGACGGTCGCGACCACCGCGGGGGATTTGCATTGCCGCGTGGTCGTGATTGCAACCGGTCAGTACCGAATTCCGATTTTGCCGCACTGGCCGGGACGGGAAAGCTACCGAGGCGATCTCGTTCATTCCTCGCGCTACAGGAGCGCGTCACCCTACAGAGGCAAGCGGGTGCTTGTCGTCGGTCTGGGAAACAGCGGAGCCGAAATCGTTACCGATCTCATCGAAGAAGGCGCTTCTTATGTTGCGCTGAGCATCCGCACGCCGCCCTCGATTGTACCTCGTGATCCGTTCGGCCTCTCCGTCCAGCGAACGGGAATTCTGCTGAGCTTCCTGCCGACAGCCATTGCTGATCGGCTCGGACAACTGACATCGCGATTGGTGCTCGGCGACCTAACTCGCTACGGATTGCAGCCTGCCGGCTGGAGCCCCTACGCGGCTCGCAGAGTGCCGGTGATTGACGTCGGATTCGTAAATATATTGAAGCAAGGCCTGGTGCAAATCCGGCCGGCTCTAACCAGCCTCTCCGTAGACGAAGTTGATTTCAAGGATGGCCGGGCCGAGTCCTTCGATGCAATCATCGCAGCAACGGGCTTTGATACCGGACTGAATGAACTCATCGAGACGAGCGATATATTGAATGACTCGCACGAGCCGATTGCTCCTTCTGGTCAGCCTACGGCCCGTCCTGGAATTTTCTTCATGGGGTACACGCACAGCCTTCGCGGTCACCTTTTCGAAGCGAACCTCGCCTCCCGAAAGCTCGCAAGGAATGTAGATCGGTACCTCGATGAACGGAGCTGAATTGGCTAGATGATTTTATTGCGGTGATCCGCTGGACATACATTTTCTTATAAAGCGCACCCGTTTCATATAGTGCAGCTTCTGCTCACGTGCCTGCTTGCGACAATCGGCCCGCTTGCGATTCCTCATTTCGACCGCTTCAAGGGCCCGCTTGTCCGACTCTTCAAGGCGTTTCTGTTTTTGCGCGGTCTCTTCCTCCAGCGCTTTTCGTCTCTCGCTGGCGGATTTATTCACCGGCTTTGGTGCGACGGTAGTATTTGACGGAGCCGATTGCGCAAGTGCGAAACTCGGGTCCAAAACGCTCACGATTACCGCGAGGCTCAAGAAATTCGATCGCAAAGACAACAACATTCTTGGCGCTCTTGCAGTTTAAGGCTTTGCCCTACATTGCCGGTCGCAATTCCATATTTTGAAGGCCCAGGGAAGCATTGATGCCAACCGTGCCCTCGACCGACCAGGGCTGCAGAGCCACCGAATTTCCGGAGCCTCCAAGGAGAAAATTTGCGCCGACACCGAGAACAACACCGACGTTGACACTCGCACCACCATAGGTTCCGGCAAGACTTCCAGGCATCAAATTTTTGGTCGGCGCATACACGCCCCAGGTTAGAATCCCATCCGCGGTGAAGCCAATATCTATACCCACGTTGGCCATGGTTCCGGCATACAGTTCAAATGCCGAGGAATTGTCCGGAGTAAAGCGACACTGTATTTTTTGAAATCCGACGACGATAAGACCAATTGATGGGTCGAGCCTGCAACTGAGCACGCCGACTTTGTTGCCTGGGCCTCCGCCTATTATCGGTGGGGGCGCATAACGCGACGGCAGATCTCCCGCGAGCACACTCGCTGAAGCAAGGGTCATTATGGCAACAAAGATAAACTGGCTACTTTTCATTATGCCCTCTGCATTCTGTCTTGAACGAATACTTGCGCTTTGGGGTATCGTTTTACGGAAGGAGCCCGGCGTCAAGTATGCCACAAGGCGAGCTGCGGGCACTGTTTCAGTCTGAAATTTATTGCATATCTAAGGTTGGTTGCGCGATGTGATAAGCTTCCGGCAGCGAGGAATAATGCCGGATATTTCAGAGATCATAAAACTAGGTGCGAACGCTTGGTTCTATTTGCCGTTCGCTGTCGTGCTAGGTGCGCTTCATGCCTTGGAGCCGGGACACGCTAAGTCGCTCATGGCGGCATATATCATTGCTATTCGCGGGAACACACAACAAGCGGCGCTCTTGGGTCTATCAGCGGCAGTAGGCCACACAATCGTCGTTTGGATATTGGCGATCCTCGGCCTCTTACTCGGAAATAAATTGATTGTGGAGCAAGCCGAGCCTTGGCTTTGGTTGCTATCGGGGCTTCTGATCATTCTGCTCGCGGTTCGAATTTTATGGTCGCTCCGCGCTCATGCCCAACACCATCATCACGGACACGATCATCCGCACGAGCACGTTCCCCATGTGCCACGTCACGTATCAACACCTGACATTTTTTGGTTCGGCTTCACTGGAGGGCTACTGCCTTGTCCGTCCGCCATCGCGGTATTGCTGGTTTGTATTCAGATCAAGGCATTCGCTTTAGGGATTGCGATGGTGGCCGCCTTCAGTATTGGCCTCGCTCTTACTCTTGTCTCGGTTGGCATCGGGGCTGCTTGGGGCGCTAACAAAGCCGCAGAACGCTGGCCTTGGATTGAACGCATGGCCGACAAAGCACCATACGCGTCCGCAGGACTCATGCTAATTATCGGCCTCATTATGACGGTTGCCGGCATCGCCTCGATCAATGCCGCCAACGTGCGGAAATAAAGCAATGCCCAAGTGTCCTAAAGGCGAGAAGCGCCCCCGCTGACGTGATCGGCGCTGCTGTAATGGTCGGTAAATGTCGAGGGCTAGAGAGTCTTGAAAGTCCTAACTAACAAACGCTTCAAATAACATAACAACGCCAATAGTCAGACCGCTTAGTATAAAAATAGTAATCATCGAGCCGACGTCTGAGTTTCTAACCAGCGGATGCACTTCACCATTTCGTGGCAGCAAATACCAAAAACTGCCGACGCTAGCTACAATCAATGCAATTCCTGAAAGAATGTAAATCATCGCAACCGTCCCCGCAGCAACCCACACATTAAAGTATGGCGCCAGCCACAGGAGCGCGACTTAGCGCCGCCGTGACCGAATGCCGCTGGGTGCGGGTGCGGGGCAATTCGCCCTAACCGTCCGTGGCCAGCTCGTGATCAGATCGCGGGCGTGTTTCGTGGGAGTGACCGGTCGTTGCACGATGCGGACGTCGGCAAAGCCTTGCCGGATATCCGCTTCCGACTCAAAGCGGACATTCGCGACGATTTCAATGTGCAACTTCAGTAGAGGTGGGATGTGCTAGTCTCGCGTAACGCGGGTCCGGCGTCAAAATATGGAGCGTCTCATTATGTCGCGTTTCGATGATATGCCCTATTGGTTCGGGTTCATTCCCGCACCCCTAGGGATGCTGATTACGATCTTCGTTCTTATTTTTGCATTCATTGTCTTGCTGCGCCTAATGCCCGGCGGCAAATATCATCGTCACAATCGACGGGCTCTCGAAGTGCTTGAAGAGCGCTTTGCGCGCGGCGAAATCGACCGCGCAGAATTCGAAGAGCGTCGCAAAATTCTATCCGGAAAATAAAGCAAGCGCTTACCAGTTGATCGGTTGGCGTCCGACGCGACCAATAAAAAAGCCCCGGACAAATGCCGGGGCTTTCTCTTAGCAAAATTGATTACCAACCCCAGTAGTAGCCCCGACGGTAGCCATAGACCGGATAGCCGTAGACCGGGTAGCCATAGGCGGGGTAGCCGTAGACGGGGTAGTAGCCGCGTTGTCCGTTCCACACACACATCCCGCGATAGCGCGAATAGTGGCGACCACGACCGCAGCCATCTCTCACCAAAATTGTGGCGTCAATGTCTTGAGCGGCTTGGTTTACAACCGTGCCATTCGCGGCAGCGGCACGGGCCTCATTGTTGCAGAAGAAAGCAAAACCAGCAGCGATAAGCATGGCTAAAAAACTGGTACGCATAGCGGTGATCTCCTCGTTTCCTCCAACGGCCTCCGCCCCATAACTGCCATCTCCCGGTTTTGTTCCGCGTGGGCCATTGTTCGTCTTATTCGAGCCGGTAGATTCGAACCGCGTTATCGTGAAAGAGCTTACGCTGATCCGGTAGCGATAAATCGGCAACGGCAGCACGAAATCCCTCATAAATTGTCTCGAATGAACCAACGATGCTGTCGACCGGAAAATTGCTTGCGAACATGCCGCGCTCGACTCCAAAAATCTTGACCGCGTCTCGGATGACGGGACCATTTGCTCTCAGCGACCAAAGCAGCCCGGGTTCGCCGATCCCCGAAAGCTTGATCGCGACGTTGCGGTAAGCCGCAGCTTTTTCCAGTGCGCGCCGCCAACCGGCAAGACCTTCCGCGCTCCGGTCGGAAGGCAAGCCCGCGTGCACGATAATGATTTGTGTGTTCGGAAAATCCGCGGCGAGTTCGCATAGCGCGTCGAAATGCCACCACGGTGTTTGGATGTCGGCGGAAAATCCGTGACGCTCCAAAAGCGCGTAGCCGTTACGCCATTTTGGATCGTCCATGGAGCCTGCTTCGCCCCGTTTCGCGTAGGCAGGACTTGCGGCGGGTTTCGGATAATTGCGAATGCCTCGGGCAAGCGGGCTTTTGGCGTGGCCTGAAAGCACTTCGTCTATGTCATCGCGGGCAAGCGGCCCGTTCGCGACGAGAGCTGACGGCAATCCATGTTCGGCGGCGACCTTCGTGACCCATTTCGTTTCGCCCACGGGATCGGCCGGATCCCACCATGCTTCCTCGTGAATTGTCTTGACGACCCGGTTTGACCCCGCATCGCGCCTGTAATCCATTGGCATATAATCGCGCTTGATCGAGGAATAGTCGCCGTAGCGAAAATGCACGGGAACCGGGTCGCATAGCCAGGGGTAGTAGTTTTTGCCAAGCTGCCAGAAATGTTGGTGAACGTCGACGATGGGAATCTGCCGCTGCGCTTCAAGAAGTTCCGGCGAAACGGGCATTCTTGGCTCCTGCGAAATGCCGCGAAAATGGGCGATCATGTAGCAGAAATATTGTAGAAAATTGTCCGGCTGCCTGTCAGCAGCGACAAACCGTAGCGCGAGACAATGACGAAGAGCTTCGCAGTCTTCGACACAGCAATCGGCCCATGCGCTATCGCGTGGGGCGCACGCGGTATTATCGGCGTGCAGCTTCCTGAGGGAAGCGAGCAGAAGACGCGTGCGCGCATCATCCGGCGTTTTCCCGAAGCGAGCGAAATACCGCCGACACCCGAAGTGCAGCGCGCGATCGATGGCATCGCTGCACTTCTTGACGGCAAAGCAACCGATTTGTCGGCGATTGCACTCGACACAAATGCCCTGCCCGCGTTCAATCGCCGGGTCTATGAGATCGCGCGCACAATCCCGCCGGGCGCCGCGATCTCTTACGGCGAAATCGCGGCGCGGCTCAAGGAGCTGCCTCAGGTCGCGCGCGATGTCGGTCAGGCGCTCGGCCAAAATCCATTTCCGATCATCGTTCCCTGTCATCGCGTAGTTGCAGCGAACGGCAAGCCCGGCGGCTTTTCGGCGAGCGGCGGGGTCACGACCAAGCTTCGTCTCCTCACGATCGAACGCGCAAAGATATCCGACACACCGGGGCTTTTCGACGATCTGCCGCTGGTCGCACGGCCGCGGCGGCGCAAATGAATGTGGGGAACCTAAGTCCAACTGAGCCGTTGTTCTTTTAGGCCAACTATCAAAGAGGGAAACGCTCATGTTGAAAAAATTAGTTTTGGGAATCGCCGCTGTTGCACTTCTTGCTTCGACAGCCAGCGCGGACTATTACATCGTTCAGGAGAAGGCGACGAAGAAATGTAAGGTTGTGGAGACCCGCCCGACCGAAACGACTTGGGTCCAAATAGGCCCGCTCTCGTTCAAGACACAGGACGAAGCTCAGTCTCAGGTCACCGTCCTCTGTAAGGAAAGAATGTAAGCCACAAACCCTTGAGCCAGAATCCAAGATAATTCGAAACCCCGGCCTCGCGCCGGGGTTTTTTTTGGTTGTTTCCCATCACTCCAAATTACATTGCAGAGAGCGGACTATTTTGCAGATGCCCCTACCTCAGCTCCCGTTCTATC
>Ga0105249_10005622_pt1 | contig 10847 bp, 9 predicted proteins | sample KBSS44metaG_FD_81522 | JGI IMG/M metagenome (GOLD analysis project Ga0105249, IMG submission 81522) | Switchgrass rhizosphere microbial communities from Kellogg Biological Station, Michigan, USA - KBS S4-4 metaG | ecosystem: Host-associated > Plants > Roots > Rhizosphere > Soil | place...
AGCGGTAGCCGCGCCGGTGGAGACCGTAGGCGATGGTGGACTTCCCGCTCTTCGAGGCTCCGCAGAGGGCGACCACGCCGCGCGGCATCAGCACGCCGCTGGCGTGCAGCACCTCGCCGCCGCGCGCCTGGACCACCAGCGGCAGGGCCGAGTGCCAGTAGAGCTCGGCGACCGCGTCCGCGCCAATGCCGGGATGCGGCGCGGCGACCACGTGATCGCTCCGCTCGTCAAAGCAGAACGTGGCGAGTCCGGGCAGGTCCATCCAGTACCGCTCGCCCGAAGCCCGAGCATACGCGACGACGCCGCCCGCGGCATCACGCCACGTCGTGGGGTGCGTGCTGCGCGGCGCGCGGAGGCTCGACGACGCCCGGCGAGCCGCGACGATCTCCAGCCGCGGCGCGATGGACGCGGACAGCGGGACCTGGCCCATCAGCCGATGAGGCGACCCTTGCGCGGGCTCGCGGGATCCGATTCCCCCTGGTCGCTTCCCTTCCCGCTCGCGTGAATCAGATCCTTCACGTCGCCGAGCAGGGTGAGCGTGGGTCGCTCCCACGCGGCCACGCCCTTCTCCCGCGGCACCTGATCGCGTTCGGGTGGAGTCATGCGGCGGCCTCCTGATCGTCGGACGTGAACGACACATCGCAGCGCGCGCGCAGCCACGCTTCGGTGCTGAGCACCAGCCAGGCCCCGAGCCAGGACGCATGGCGCCCATCGAAGTAATCGTCCAGGAAGCGGTCGAGGCGGCCGACGTCGACGAGGCCGAGCTCGGCCAGCATGATCGGCCCGCCGCCGCTCCGCCACGCGCTCCGGCCGGCCGGCCGCAGCATGTCGTGCAGGGCCTGGATGAAGTCGACTTTCTTGGCGTGCATGGTCACCGTGGGCAACCGCGCGGCGATCAATCGGCGCAGCGGAGCCTTGTGCCGTCCTCCGGCGATCAGCTCGTCGGGCGGGATCCTCAAGGAGAGATCGACCAGGTCCCGGTCGAAGTACGGATAGAGGAACGTGAACCCGACGGACCGGGCCCAGGCATACGACTGGTCCCGCTCGATCAGCAGGAGCGGCGCCTGAGCCAACGTCCGGACGGTGGCCACATAGGAGCGCTCGCCCCGCGCGAGCTCGACGGTCGCGGCGCTCTGCCGCCGCTGCTCGAGGACCATGGCGAGATCCCGATCGCTCGGCCGTGCCCAGGACGGCGTTGCGTGCAGGTGGCGCCGCCTTCGTATCCGGTCGAGCAGCGCAGGGCTGACGCGTCTCAGGACCCGGCCGCCGAGCCTCATCAGCTCCGGCAGCGCCGCATGATCCCAGAACACGCCGCGGGCGATCCGCGACGCGCGAAAGGGCGACGTGCGCTGGCAGGCGCGACAGAAGCGCCAGAGCGCCGCCAGGTCGAGGGCGGCGAGACGGTCCGCCGCATAGCTGCCGTCGACGTTCAGCAGGTCGTCGCCGCCTGTGCCCATCAGCAGGCGTCCGAGGCCGAGTCCAGAGGCAGACTGAAACAGCCCGGTGTATACGGCCTGCCACGGACTGAGGACGGGGCTCGGGCTCGCCGAGGACAGGCGCAGAGCGGCGGCCACGATGGACTGACCGTCCAGCGTCTCGTCGAGGGTCCGAAGGAGTTGCGGCATTCCGAGTGCCCGCGCCACTTCGACCTGGGCCGGGCCCTCGTCAGACACGGTTCCCTGAAATCGCAGGGACACGGCATGGAGTGGAGCCTTCCCGCGCCGCTGTTCCGCGGCCAGCGTCGCCACGCTCACGGAGTCGAAGCCTCCGCTGAGCGCGATGCTGTCGCCGCCCACGGAGAGACAGCGGTCCACCGCCTGCTCCAGCAGCGGATCGAAGCGCCCGATCTCGTCCTGGCTCGCCCAGGCGAACCCCGGAGGCACCGGATCCCAGTAACGCGACACCTCGAGGGCCCCGCGCGTGAGACGCAGCACGTGGGCGGGAGGCAGCCGGCGGACATTCCGATAGAACGTCTCGTGCGCCTGATGCGAGGAGATCTGATTTTGCAGGTACTCCGCGATCACGGCCCTGTGGAACGTGGCCCCGACCTCCCGCCGCGCGATGATCGCGTCGAGTGACGTGGCCACGAGCAGGATTCGCCCATTCCACCAGTAGAAGCACGGGGTGAGGCCCATGGCGTCGCGGCCGACCACGAGGCGCCGCCGCGCTTCATCCCAGATGATCACCGCGAAGGCGCCTGCCAGCCGCTGGACGAGCCCGTCCGGCCGCCGGCCGTACGCGGCGGCGACGAGCGCCGCGTTGGAGACGGCCGGATCGGTGTCGTGGGAAGAGCGGTCGAAGAGATACCCATCGAAGACCACGAGGTCTCCTGACCGGGTCCGGCAGGCGGTCGCCTCGCGGGCCGGCGCGGGGACATGCAGTACCCGCGGTCGGTCGTCGGCGATCGTGTCCCAGCGCACCAGCCATGAGGACCCGAGCCGCATGTCGAATGCGCGCCGACTGCCATCGCGCGCAAGCGCGGCGTCCGCGAACGCCTTCGGCTCAGCCATCGCCGAGCTCCGTGATCAGCCGGCTCTCGACCAGGGCGGCGATGAGGCCGCCGACCTCCGCGGCCAGGTCCGCGTGCGCGACGTCGAATTCGTCGGCCAGTCGCGACTCGATCTCGGTCCGGTCGAGCTCATCGCACAGGAGCTCCCACACGCGTGCCCCGGTGCGATTGAGGACGTAGATTCGATCCGTCACGGTATGGACGAGGACGATCTCGTCGCCGACGCGGGTGGCGAGCGCATCGGGACTCGCGCGGAAGCGCGCCGCCATGGCGCAGGTCACGACCACTGCCCTGCGAAGCCTGGCGCCGGCGCGTAGCCGGACGCCTCACCGGTGTCGTCGAAGACGCGGCCCTCACTCTCGACCCAGGCATGTCCCCTGACCACGCCCCCCTGGCTCCTGACGAAGCCCAGGCGCAGGTGCGCGGTGTGGCCTCGCCGCACGAGCAGCGTTCGAACGACCAGAGCCCGCACCAGGCAGGTCGCGCCGGGGGCCACGGCGCGCGCGCGGGTCACCGCCCGCGTGATGCTCGAAGCCACGTCTCCGGAAACGGGACACGCCACCGCTGGGATGCGAGCGAGGAGCCCTCGCACGGCCCGAAAGGACAGGGCGGACAGAGCCACCCTGACCGCTACCGTGAAAAGCGCCGCCTCGAGAACGAGACGCCGCTCGGCCGGGTCGAGGTGGCGGAACCGGCGCGCCGTCCTGATCCACGCAAACACGGGGCGATTATAGGCTGGTTCACCGGCGCTCACTACTGCCGAATCCGCGCCAGAGTCAGAGCTTGCGGCCCCGATGCTCCCACCTGGCTCGCACGGTAATCCAGAACGACAGCGCGATGAGCCGGAGGTCGAGCCAGAAGCTCTGCTTGCCGACGTAGAGCTGGTCGAGCTTGAACTTCTGGCGGCGCGGGATGTCCCGCGGGGCGTAGATCTGCGCGATGCCCGTGAGGCCGGGCGTGACGCGATGGCGCGCCTCGTACCCCGGGATCGCCTGAAGCGGCACGGGCGTGCCGTCGTCTCCGACCTCGATCTCCTCGGGCCGGAGCGCCCGCGGGCCGACGAAGCTCATGTCGCCCACCAGGATGTTCCAGAGCTGGGGCAGCTCGTCCATCGCCGTGGCCCGAAGCAGGCGCCCCGTGCGGGTCACGCGCGGGTCGTCCTCCCTCGCCTGCAGCGCGCCGAATCGCCGGTCGGCGTCCGCCACCATCGACCGGAACTTCCAGCTCCGAAAGCGCCGCCCTCCCCGGCCCACCCGCTCCTGGCCGTAGAAGACGGGCCCGCCATCCTCGAGCTTGATCGCGGCGGCGATGAGCGCCCAGAGCGGCAGCGAGCCGAGCAGCCCGAGCCCCGAGAGGGCGACGTCGAACGGGCGCTTGAGCGCGGGCCGCGGCGCGAAGGCCTCGTGCGATGTCGCCGCCAGCTCGCGGAACAACCGCGCATAGGCCTCGACCTGGATCGGGCGGTCGTAGCCGAGGGCGGCGCGCCGCGCATTGGCGCCCAGCTCGCGCCCCCGCGCGCGGTCCCCGTGAAGCGTCAGGATCTGGCGCGCGAGGCCCTCGGCGTCGCCGGGCTCCGCCAGGAGCCCCGACCGATGCCTCCGGGTGATCGCCGCCACTTCGGACGCCTCCTCGACCGCCGCGACGTACGGCCGTCCGGACGCGAGGATCCCGTAGAGCTTGCTCGGCACGATGTAGCCGGCGAGCCCCCGCGCGAGCGAGACGACGAAGACATCGGCCGAGGCGAAGGACTGGGCGAGGCGCTCGCGCGGCTGATAGGGCAGGAAGCGGACATTGGCGAGTCCGCGCCGGCTCACGCGGGCCTCGAGATCCGCGCGCTTCACGCCGTCACCGACGAGGGCGACGACGATGTCGGGATACGCGGAGAGCCGCGCGGCCGCGTCGATGAGGACGTCGAGATCCTGGGAGAGGCCGATATTGCCGGAGTGCATGACGACGAACGGCTCGGCCAGGCCGTGGGCGAGCGACCACGGATTCCGCTTCGGCCCGGGGACGATGGCCGCGCAATCCGCCCAGTTGTGGATGACCGCGATGCGGCCTGGATCCGCGTCCTTGCCGGCCACGAGCCGGTCCCGCATCGTCTCGCCCACCGCCACGACGCGGTCCGCGCGGGCGATGAGCCGGCGCGTGACGCGCTCGAGCAGCCGATCGACCCGCTCGCTCCGGAAGTCGCCGAGGAGGCGCGCCACCTCGGGGAACACGTCCTGGCAGAGGTAGACGAAGCGCGCGCCGGTGCGGCGGGCGCACGCGAGAGCGGCCAGGCCGATGATCGGCGGATCCGTCAGCGCGACGACCACGTCGGGCCGGGGCACCGCGAGCCCGGCCAGACAGGACGAGCCGAAGAAGCTCAGGTAGTTCGCCGCGCGCGCGGCAAAGCGCGCCGGCCCGAGCGCGGTGCCCCACGCGCGCAGGATCCGCACGCCGTTTCGTTCCTCGCGCCCGAACGGGAAGCGCCGCCTGGACGCGGGCACGGCCGCGGGGCCGAGCGGCGCCGACCTGAGCAGCGGGGGACCGGCCACCACCCAGACCTCGTGACGGCCGTCGCGCGCGAGATCCTCGGCGAGGTCGGTGAGGAGCTGGCCGGTGGCGCCCTGGTCCGGATGATACGAGCGGTTGAAGAAGCAGATGCGGAGGCGCGGCGCGCTCCCGGTCGCCACTCAGATCTCCGGCCGCTTGACGATGACGGTCCGCCCCAGCGCCAGGGCGTCCATGCCGGTGCGAAGGAAGCAGTCGAGGGCCTCCTCGGGCGTCAGCACGATCGGCTCGTTCTCGTTGAACGAGGTATTGAGGAGCACGGGCACGCCCGTCAGCGCGCCGAAGGCGCGCAAGAGCTGCCAGTAGAGCGGGTTGGCGTCGCGGCTCACGGTATGCAGCCGCGCCGAGCCGTCCACGTGGACGACCGCCGGGATCACCGCGCGCTTGTCCGGGCGCACGGGATAGACGTGCATCATGAACGGGTCGGCGGCCGCCCCGACGAAGTACTCGTCGAGTGCTTCCTCGAGGAGGGACGGGGCGAAGGGCCGGAACACCTCGCGCAGCTTGATCTTCGCATTGATGATCTCGCGCATCTCTGCCCGCCGGGGATCGGCGAGGATGCTCCGGTTGCCGAGGGCCCGCGCCCCCCATTCCATCCGCCCCTGGAACCAGCCCACGACCTGGCCCTCGCCGAGGCGCTCGGCGGTGACGCGGCAGAGCGCGTCGTCGTCGCCGAGCTCGGTGACGTGCATGCCCTGCCGCGCCAGATCCGGACGCCGCGCGTCGAGCGCCCTCCGCACGGCCGCGGGGCCGAACGCCGGTCCCCAGTATCCGTGGTCCATGACGAAGCGCCGGGAGCGACCTGGGAGCCGGCTCCACACGTGAAAGGCGGCTCCGAGGGCCGTCCCATTGTCGCCCGCCGCGGGCTGGACATACACCTCCCGAAACGGCGTCTCCTCGCGGATCTTGCCGTTGGCGACGCTGTTCATGGCGCAGCCGCCCGCCAGGCAGAGCCGCGGCTGCCGCGTCCGCGCGAAGAGCCCCCGGAGCACGTGGAAGACCGCCCGCTCGAAGACGCATTGCAGCGATGCCGCGATGGCCTCGTGCCGGGCCGTGAGGGGCTCCGCCGGGTGCCGTGCGCGGCCCAGGAGATCCTCGAGCTTCGGGAGAAAGACCGGGTCAATGGCCGGCGCCCCGTCGTCCCAGGTCATGCGGATGCCGCTCGACGCGTGGCGAAAGTACGAGAGGTCGAGCGCGAACCCGCCCCCCGGCAGGAGGCGCAGGACGCGCGAGAGCGCGCCGGCAAAGTCGGGCGCTCCGTAGGGAGCCAGGCCCATCACCTTGTACTCGTCGCCATAGGACGTGAACCCCAGGTGCTGGGTGATCGCGAGGTAGAAGAGGCCGAGCGAATGGGGGAAGTGGACGCGATCGAGCCCCTCGATCGATGCCCCGCGCCCGATGGCCCACGAGGTGCTGACGAAGTCGCCGAAGCCGTCGATGGCGCAGACGGCCGCCTCCTCGAAGGGCGAGACGAGAAAGGCGCTGGCGAGATGCGCCGGATGATGCTCGACCCAGTGCAGGCGCTTGTCGACGCGCGCGCGGTCGACGCCGAAGGCGTGCGCGAGGGCCCCTGCCACGTTCTGCACGCGGCGGGCGCTCTTCGCGCGGTCGGAAACCAGGTGCAGGCTCGGCCGATGGGCGAGGGCGAAGCGCGCCTTGCGCCACAGGTTCGACCGCGGGTTCCGGCCGATCGCGAAGTGGTCCACATCGGCGGGCGTCATGCCCGCCATGTCGAGGCAGCTCCGGATCGACTCGCGCGGAAACCCCGCCCAGTGCTTGACGCGCGCAAATCGCTCTTCTTCCACGGCCGCCTCGAGCCGCCCGTCGATGACGAGCGCGGCCGCGGCGTCACCGTGGTAGGCGCAAATGCCGAGCACCGCGGTCACGGCGTATGGAGGCCCAGGATGGCGCGGAAGCGCCGCCGAAAGTGGGCCTCGGTGAACTGGCAGCCGAGGCGCTCCGCCCCCGCCCGTCCCATGCGCGACCGCGTCTCCGGCTCGAGGAAGAGCCGCACGATCGCCTTTTCGACCTCACCCTCGTCGGTGGCGTCGACCACGAGCCCCGTCACCGCGTCCTCGATGACCTCGGCGGCCGCGCCCGCGCCGCCGATGCAGGCCTTCCCGGCGCGCATCGCCTCCAGGAACACCAGACCGAAGCCCTCGTCGCGGCTCGGCATCACGAAGAAGGCGCAATCTCGATACAGGGCGTCGAGCGCCTGATCGGACACGCGCCCGAGGAACCGCACGGGAGCGCCGAGCACGGCGGCCTTTGCTTCGAGGCGCGCGCGGTCGTCGCCGTCTCCGGCCACGACGAGGCGCGCGTCGGGCACCGCGTTCCGGATCCTCGGCCAGAGGTCGATGAGCACATCGTGCCCCTTGTATCGCTCCGAGCCGGCGAGGCGCCCGACGATGAGGGCGAACGGGTCCGCGACGTCGCGTCCACCGCTGTCCGAGGGCTGGGTGTCGCGGGCCGCGCGCACGCCGAGGTGACAGACGGCGATCGGCCTCCCGGAGAATCCCGGGTTCGCCTGGCGAAAGCGCCGCGCGGTGTGCTCGGAGTTCGCCACGAGCACGTCCGCGCGCCCGAGGGCCCATCGCTCCAGTGGGCCGAGCGGCTTCCACACCTCGATGCCGTGGAGGAAGACGGCGAGCCGTCCCCGCGCACCGGTCAGGAGCCGGGCGACCGGGCTGAGGCGCAGGTGCAGGCAGACAACGTCGGGAGGGTGCGGCCCGGCGAGAGCCCGTCGCAGCGCGAGGCCGATGAACCGAAGCTTCCGGCCTGCGGCACTCGACAGCGCGACCCGCCCGAGCGCGCCGGGTCTTGGCGGATCGCCCACCGAGAGCACTTCCACGGGCGCCGCGGTCCCGGCGCTCGGTGACTCGAGCGCGCGCACGACCAGCCGCGAGACGCGAGCGATGCCATCGGTTCCGGTCACGCCCGGGGTGACGACCAGGTAGCGCGCGCTAGTCATGCTTGCTGCGCGCCACGACGTCCTCGTAGTGCCCTGCCATGGCGCCGGCGATCGAATCCCAGGAGTACTTCGCCCGCGCCAACTCCCTCCCCTTCTGGCCCATCGCTCGCGCCCGTGCGGGCTCGCCGAGGAGGCACCCGAGAGCGCCGGCAACGGCGTGCGCATCCTGGGGCACCGAGAATCCGCAGCCGGCGGTCTCGACCTCCTCCCATGGGCATGTCCGAGTGGCGACGACCGGAACCGCCGCCGCCATCGCTTCGAGCACGCTCAGGCCAAAGCTCTCCGAGTCCGAGCACAGGACCAGGGCGTCGGCGTCCGCCAGGAGAGCCCACTTGTCGGCCTCGCCAACCTCTCCGGTCCAGTGCACGGCGTCGCGCACGGGAGCGAAGAGAGGCTCCACGCGGCCCCGATACCCGTTCTCGTCGGGCCCCGCGATGACCAATCGCGCTGTCCGGTGGCGCGCCCGCACCTCCGCAAATGCGGCGGCGAGGAGGTCGAGGCGCTTGATCGGGTGAAGGCGCCCGAGGAACACGATGAGGGGCGTGTCGGCGGCCGCCAGGCCGAGCTGGTGACGAAAGCGCCCGCGAGCGAGATCCTCATCCGCGGGAGCGTCGACGCCGTTCGGGAGCATGGCCACGGACACGCTCGGGACGCGTCGCGCGAGCGTGCTCGCCTCGGCGTCGGAGGCCGCGTGAAGCAATGCCGCCTCCTCGAGGCGGCCGCGCTCGCGCATCCAGTACGCCGCCCGTTTCCGCCACGCGTGATGCGCGATCGACGCGGCATCGAGCATCCCGCGCGGAGAAATCACGTACGGGATCAGCCGCCGCCGCGCGTGACGCGCCGCCGTCCACCCCGGCTGGTGCCAGAGCCCGTGCGTGTGCACGAGATCGCAATGCCCGAGCTGAATTTCGAGCGCGGGCGCGAGGCCGGCGGCGCCGAAGAGCCGGCGGGGGAACGCGCGCGGGAAGTACCGCACGGCGATGCCCGCGTGTCGATCTCCGTCCGAGGAGGAGGCGGGCAGGCTCGCGCGGCCGTTGGCGGTCGTGGTGAACACCTGCACCTCGACACCGGCGCGATCGAGACCCCGACAGAGCCCCAGGATGCTGCGCGGCGGTCCTCCGTAGGCGAAGGCCGGCGCGAAGTACGGCGTCACGTGCAGAACGCGCAGCCGCTCCCGCATGTGTCCGGGCCCGCCCTATCGGCTCCGGGAGCCCGGCACCACGAGCCGTCCGCGCGCCGGTGCTCTGATGGTCATCGCGCGGCCGCGGAGCAGGCGGTCGACCAAGAACGTCGCGCCCCCGAGGTACACGATGAGCGTCAGCGACAGCCCGAGCATATTGGCCCATGAGCGCTCGAACAGGTAGAGCGACAGCCAGAAGATCACGGTGACGCTGGCGATGGCGAGCTCGTGGTGCCGGATCAGGCGGAGAAGACCGTGGTAGGCCATGCCCATCAAGAATCCATAGGCGAACACGGGCAGGAACATCAGCGGCACGCCGAAGTCGACGTACGACTCCGCGGCATAGCCGAAGGCGATGCTGGTATTCTCCTCGGTTCCGGCCACCCAGATGCCGGTGTATCGGCGCACCTTCTCGCTGTCCGACTCGACGGGGGGCTTGTCGGGGAACAGCAGGCGCGGTGTGAGCACGTGGACCACCGCGGCCCAGAGGATCTCCCCATCTTCATGCGGCGTCACCGCGGGGACCCGGTCGAGCGCCAGCGCCGGATAGTAGATGGCCCAGAGCCGGTCCACGAAGGCATCGAAGTCGGAGAGCATTTCGCCGGGAGAGTGGCCCAGCCACTTCGAGGAGAGGGCCGAGATCCGGTCCAGCCGGGCCTCGCGCGACTGGGCGAAGACCTGGTCCTCGAAGTCTCGGCGATACTCCGTCCGTATGCCCATCCAGATCACGCCGGTGAACAGCATCGCGATCCCCAGGGCGCCGAGCACGACCCAGTGGGTGACCTTTCGTCGATCGAACACGCCGGTGAGCACCATCGCGGCCATCATCATCGGCTCCCGGAAACCCGCGAAGTATCCGGTGAACCCCAGCACGATCTCGCCGGCGAGCAGCAGGCCGATGACGCTCAGCCGGATGCGCGGCTGGCTCAGGCGCCGAAAGATCAGGAACAGGAGCGCGAAGCGGATGTAGGTCAGGGCCAGGATGCCTTGCGTCAGCACGGGCAGTTCCCACGCGAACTCCTGGATGGTTCCGGTCATCGCGACCGACGCCAGATACGCCGCGACCAGTGCGCCCCACCCGAGGGCCGGTCCGGCCTGTGCCGTCGGACGCGGCGGTCGAATGACGGTCATTCCGAGCTTCAAACCCACCAGCAGAACCGCCAGACACCCGAGCCCGATCAAGACCATCTTCCGGTAGTCGGCGTGATCGATGGCGGGAAGCCGGATGCCGGTGAGCATCTGGTACCAGATGCCGGCGGTGACCTGGACCCACTGGAACGTGAACGCCATGGCCAGGACCGGGGGCCCGTCATCGGTGCGGGTCAACCGCCATGCCGCCCACAGCAGCCAGATCGCAACGACGGGGATCCAGTCCGCCGTCAGGATCGCCGCGACCGCCGAGACGATCGCGAGGACGATGGGCAGTCCCGGCACCGTGGCCCGATGCGTGGCGGGGCGAGGACGCGCGGCGAGACCCTGGGCCGGAGGCGTCTCCATCTCCGGCGATCGTACCACCACCGCCTCACCGGTCTCCGGCGGGACGGTTCGATCTGACGGAGGCGCGGGGCCTGGCCGTCGCACGACACGCGGCCAGGAGGCCCGCGGTCGTCCGATCGAAGGAGTGGGATGCCGCC
>Ga0105249_10005623_pt1 | contig 10846 bp, 8 predicted proteins | sample KBSS44metaG_FD_81522 | JGI IMG/M metagenome (GOLD analysis project Ga0105249, IMG submission 81522) | Switchgrass rhizosphere microbial communities from Kellogg Biological Station, Michigan, USA - KBS S4-4 metaG | ecosystem: Host-associated > Plants > Roots > Rhizosphere > Soil | place...
CACCGCCACGGTTGCCGGATGGCTGTGCATCACCGACTTCTCGTGCGGGCCGTAGTGAACTTTCAGAATCCGTACCTGGTCGTTTTCACTTACAACCGAGTAGTGTTTGGGATCGGTCTTTACCGCATCCTGGGCTGAGAGCATGGGGACGAGACAGACGCACACCGCTAGCACACAAAGCGCGAGCCGCTTTCGCATGTGGAACTCCTTTTTTAGGGGAAAGTGATGAGAAGCGGCCCAACCCTACTCCGTGGGGTCAGCAATGTCAATCCGGTGTACGTTAATTGCGTGTCAGGAGATTTCAAACGGCGACTTACTTTGCGAACTCTGCGATCTTTCTTTGCGTCGTTTGCGGTAGAGGGTTTGAGCTCCCCGGAATCAGAAAAAGCTCGTAACCGCAAAGGACGCGAAAGAAAGGCGCGCCAAGGACGCAAAGAAAGTGTGAACCAGCAATCTTGGATTCGTTGAATGCTGCCTTGACATTTGAAATTCGCGGTCGCGCCAGAGCGGGGACGCCTGATTTCAGGGGCTTCCCGCAGGGTGGGCGGGACGCCCACCCGAAAGCCGGCGGGACGCCGGCGCTACCAGAACCCCTCTATTTTCGGGTACCTTCGTAACTCCCATCCCGGATTGAGCCGCGATATTCTAGTCGCACCTTTCCCCGAAGGAGACCTCTGGCGTCTTTCCAAAAGACTGCCTGTTCGTTGATTTTTCGGGGCTCAGGGAGCCATGGCCAACAAGATCGGACGTTTCGAGATACTCAACGAAATTACGCACTCCGAGATTGGCGCGGTCTATAAGGCCGCCGATGCGGAGAGCGGGCAGACGATCGCCCTGAAGACCATCCAGCTGAACCTGCTGGCCGAACAGGAACAGGCCGACACGCTGATGCAGTACATACTGCAGGAAGCAGCCGGCACTTCTCCGCTCAGCAGTCACAACATCGCGCAGCTTATCGGCGTCGAACAAATCGACACCCAGTGTTGCGCCGCCATGGAGTATGTACAGGGCAACAGCATCGCCACCATGCTGGCCCGCAAGGAAGGGTTTTCTATCTGGGACCTGCAGGACATCGTGCGCCAGACCTGCCAGGGGCTGGACCACGCGCACTCGCACAACGTCGTGCACTACAGCCTGGAGCCGGCCAAGATCATGGTCACGTGGGACGGCACCGTGAAGGTACTGAGCTTTGGCGTGTCCTGCATGGGAGCATTTACCTGCCAGGCTTCGGGCAAGGCGCCGGAGGTTCTGCACTACGTTTCGCCGGAGCAGCTGCGGGGAGATCCGGTGGATGGCCGTTCCAACATCTTCAGCCTGGGCGCGATCCTGTATGAGATGGCGACTGAGACCAAGGCCTTTCCCGGAGACGATGCGGACCAGGTGCGGCAGGCGATTGTAGAAACCACGCCCCCGGCTCCGATCGAGGTCAACCGCAAAATTCATCCCGTGCTGAGCGAAGTGATCATGAAGGCACTGTCCAAGGCACCGGAAGATCGGTTTCAGAGCGGGCAGGAACTGGTCAACGAGTTGGAGCGTTGCAAGGAGAGTGCGGCCAAGGCGGTGGCCAAAAAGCCGGCGCAACCCGCCTCGGGATTGAACGCGCAAAAGCCCGGGGCCGCAGCGGCAAAACCAGTCCAAGGGGCAGGAGCGGAGGAACCCAGCGACGAACTCCGTACGGGGGCCGCCAGGAGGCGATCTGATTCCGCGCCAACCCAGGCGAGCGCGAATGATATGGCGTCGCCGGCTTCGGCAAGAGCAGCCGCCGCAGCTGCGGGATGGGAAAGTGCGGGCGCCGCTTCCACAGTCGAACCGGCGAAGCCGGCCAAAGCCGCGTCAGGCCCAGCGAGAGCAAACGGGCAGAGCGCTTTCCAGGAACGCGCCAGCGCCGTGGCCGAGACGGTTGAGCCTGCATCCGGTACACCTGCGTTTCAGGTTGATCCGTCGATGGCGGAAGAGGCCAGTAGGGCTGCGCGCGGCCCCAGCTTTTCTGAAATGACCGAGCTGCCGCCGCTGAAAGAAGTCTATATCGCCCCGCCTCCACTTCCGGCGGCGGACGAGACGGTACCCGAGCCGGTGGTGTCGTCACTTCGGCCGCAGCCCGAGAAACCCAAGGTGCAGCCGCGGGAAGTGGCGCGCAAGGCGGTAAAGGAAATCAAGAAGACCCCGCCCAAGCTGTTCCTGTATTCGATCGCGGGCGCAATAGCCGTGATTGTGCTGGTGGTGGGATTTATTGCATTCCGCATCCATTCCGAAAATTCCGAGGACGAAGGTTCAGTGGCAGCGCCGCCAGTTAGCGCGCCGGTGGCCGCCGGGAAGCCGGCGTGGACCCCGGCCCAGCCGCCCGTGACGGCCGCGGCACCGGCCCAGCCGGAACAAGTGACGGTGGGCCAGGAAGCGCCCGGGGTTTCGGTCGTTCCCAAGTACACCAGGAACAGGAAGAAGGCCAAAGCACAGCCGGTTGCTTCTGCTATCGTGATTCCCGGTCAACTCACCATCAACTCCACCCCGGAAGGCGCGGAAGTTCGCATTGACGGAAGAAGCGATCCCAGTTGGATCACTCCTTTCAATCTGGCTGGACTGTCGCCGGGGCCGCATAGCGTCACCGTCGCCCGAGCGGGATACGCACCCGAGAGCCGCAACATCGATGTAGCTTCCGGCAGCAAACTATTTCTCGTGATCCAGCTGGCGCAGATTACGGCCGCGGTTGCGGTCAGCAGCCAGCCTGCTGGAGCGCAGATTTTTATCGACGGCAAAGATACCGGACGCGTGACTCCAGCGCAGCTCTCCGTGGACAAGCCGGGCGCGCATACTCTCCTGGTGAGGAAGCAGGGGTTCCTGGAGCAAACCTCCAGCGCCAATCTGCAAGCCGGTCAGGTATTCCATTTCGCGCCCACGCTTAAGGCGCTGGGCTCGACCGATGAGATCAAGATCGGCGGACGATTCAAGAAACTGTTCGGCGGCGGAGACACCGCAGGCATGGGCGCGGTGAGCATCAAGACCCAGCCCAAAGGCGCGCAGGTCGCGGTCAACAACCGCATCGTGGACAAATTTTCTCCCGTGGACTTCTATCTCAATCCCGGCACCTACGTGATCGACATCACCATGTCGGGATTCAAGCCCGTCCATCGCGTGATCGACGTGGAGAAGAGCGGCAAGGTTGCGATCGACGAGAACCTTGACCGGCAGTGAGGGGCAGCACTTATCATTTAGCAATTACGCCATCGCCGCCGAACAACTTTTTACTGTCAGCGCACGAGCCAAGAGCCCTGATGACAAACTCAAAAGTCTGACAGGCACAAATGGGCACAATAAAAAAGGCCGCCATTTTCACGGCGGCCTTTTCTCCTTCAGGCCTCGGCTAAAAGCCAATCGCTAAGTGCCAAGTGCTGCTTCTAGTAGCCCCAGCCTCTGCCCCCGCGATAGTTCGATTCATATCCAGCCGCGTAGCCGCTGGTGTATTGCGAACGGTAGTAGTTCTTGTCGCCGAATGAACCGTTGTAGCCGTGCGTCCGGTCTCCGAACTCATTACGCGGATTCGGGTTGAAAGGCTTGTTCTGGGCCATGTCCCGGCGCGCCATGTAGCTGCCGTCCTGATAGCCGAAGTTGTAGCCGCCATTTCCGCCACGGCCGTAGCCGCCACCGGGGTAACCGTAACCGCCGCTAGGGTAGCCATATCCGCCGCTGGGGTAGCCGTATCCGCCACCGGGATAACCATAGCCGCCGCTGGGATAGCCCCGAGGATAGCGGTTGTAAATCTGGCCGCCGTAGTAGCCGTCATTACGACGGTGGTCGCGTTCCCAGCGGTCGTGATCGCGGTCATGATCGCGGTCGCGCCCCCAGTTGCCCCAGTTGTTATGATCTCGATCGCGGTCATGATCGCGGTCACGATCGCGATCATGGTGACGATCACGATCGCCATGATTGTCCCAGCGGTCATGCTTGTCCCTGTACTGATCGTGGTCGCGGGCCAATGCGAGACCGCTTAACATCAAGGTCATCGCGACTGCCAGGGCTGCCATTTTCATGCTGCGCATAGTTCCTCCCACCCGGCACCATCGTTCGCAGGGCTTGATTGCAATCAGGCCTGCCCTCGAAACGACTCCTGGGACCGGTTTGCTAAAAGTTCGGATGCCGACCTAAATCAAATCGGCTGTACCACGGAGCATATTTGTTTGAACCTTAAGCGAACCTTAAATCTAAGCTGTGCAATCACTTGGGAGTGATAGACTGAGCACGATTGAGGGCGAAGGAGAGGCGATTATCTATGCCAATTGAGCGGGTGGGAGTGATCGGCGCCGGCACCATGGGCAACGGTATTGCCCACGTTTTCGCGCGCAGCGGATACCGCGTCACGCTGTGCGATGTCGAGCACGGACACAATCCGCTTCAACGCCGCCACTTTGTCGGCCGCCGTGAGCTGGCCAAGGGCAAGATCACGGCGGCCGACAAAGTGGCGGCGTTGAAGCGGATTGTGTCCGTGCTCGACCGCGCCGAACTTGCGCCCTGCGATTTCGTGATCGAAGCGGCCACGGAAAAATTCGAAATCAAGGCGGAAATTTTCCGTGACCTCGACCAGATTTGCCGTCCGGAAGTAATTCTGGCTTCGAATACTTCTTCCATTTCGATCACTCGCCTGGCGGCCGTGACCCGGCGTCCGGCCAAAATTATTGGAATGCATTTTTTCAATCCGGTGCCGGTGATGAAACTGGCGGAAGTGATTCGCGGGCTGGCCACCTCGCAGGAAACTTTTGCCACAGTACGCGATCTGGCGCTGCAGCTCGACAAGACCCCCATTGAAGTGAATGACGCGCCCGGATTTGTTTCGAACCGCGTGCTCATGCCGCTGCTGAATGAAGCCATGTACGCGGTGATGGAAGGTGTGGCCACCGCGGAAGCGGTGGATGAAGTGTTCAAGCTGGGCATGGCGCATCCCATGGGCCCCCTGACCCTGGCGGATTTCATCGGGCTCGACGTCTGTCTCGACATCATGCGCGTGCTGCAGGACGGTCTGGGCGATCCCAAGTACCGTCCCTGTCCGCTGCTGATCAAGATGGTGGATGCCGGCTGGCTGGGAAAGAAAAGCGGAAGAGGCTTCTACAAATATTAGATGGGGATGCGCCACACGAAGATCGGTAATAGTGAAGATGACGGACAAGGGTGATCGCGGCGTCTATATTCTCGGCGTCGTACTCGGAGTGTGTGCTGGATTTCTCGATGTAAAGGTCGGTGACCTGCTGCTGACCGCGCTCTTCGTGCTGGCGGCCACCATGCTGTTGGGCGCGCTTCGTCCTAAGCAGCCGTGGATGGACGCTGACCGTGGCTGTCTTTGTGCCGCTCGTCCAGCTTGCCGCCTTTGCGCTGTTGACCGAGAAACCCTATCGCGCTCAGATCTACGAGTCGTTCCTGGGTTTTCTGACTGGAATTGCCGGGGCATATGGCGGAGCGACGGCCCGGAGAGGGATGGCGACATTGTTCGATCAGTAGGGCAGAGGTCAGTTGGTTGGAATTCAGATATCAGATATCAGTTCTCGGTTCTCAGTTTAGTGAGTCGGTTGTTGCCTCATCCCATTAGTTACTCGCGTTTCCACAGGCGTCGCGAGTATTCTTCGGAGATGGGAGTTTCGGTTTCGGTGCTGGCCAGCGGCAGCCGGGGAAACAGCACAATCGTTTCCACTTCGCGCACCAGAATTCTGGTGGATGCGGGAATTTCCTGCCGCGAGACGGTCAAGCGCATGCGGGCGCAGGGCGAGGACCCGCAGACTCTTTCCGCCATCCTGATTACTCACGAGCACTCCGACCACGTGTACGGGCTGGCGGTGCTGGCGAGAAAGTTCCATGTGCCGGTATTCATGACCGGCGCTACTCACCAGGCGTGGGCACGGTCGCTGCGCGACGAGGCGGGTGAGCAGCCGCAGTTGGCGCGCCTGGAGATTTTTTCCGCTGGTCGCGGCTTTCAGGTCGGCGACATTTCGATCACTCCGTTTACCATCCCTCACGATGCCGCCGATCCCGTGGGAGTGACATTGCGCGGCGACGGCATCAAGGTCGGGATCGCGACTGACCTGGGATACATGCCGCCCAACGTGTGCGACCAGTTGCGCGGTTGCGATGTGCTGGTCATCGAATCCAACCACGATCTGGAGATGTTGCGGGGCGGCCCCTATCCTTGGTCGGTCAAGCAACGGGTAGGAAGCCCAACGGGACACCTGTCGAATGACAAACTCGCGAAATTCTTATGCACCGAATATGATGGAAACGCATCATACATAGTGCTGGCGCATCTATCTGAGCTCAACAACCATCCCGAGCTCGCACGAGTGACAGCGGAAAAGGCCTTGGGCCGACGCCGGACATTGCTGCACAACCGGGTGATGCTGGCACAACAATCGCTACCGATGGAAGCGATTCAGCTGTAGTCTCGTATGAGTGAGTGCGTTGATCCTATTGTGGGAAAAATTCTGGCGGGCTGGCGCTACGACATCTCCGGCCTGGCGCCGGAGATGCGCGAAGACTACGAAGACCATTTTGACGGCTGTGCCCACTGCCGTTACCGCCAGCGCCTTCACCGCAATATCGACCTCGCCCTGATTGGTCTGGCATCGGTTTCCGCGGCGGTCTTCCTCATGGCCTTTGGCGTGATCCTCCATCTCAATCCCCGGCACGCCTTCTGGCTGGAACTGGCCGCGCTGGTAGGATTCGCTCTTTCCGCTTTGATCTGGCTGGGTGTTGCCGTGGCGACGCCCGCGCCCATGGCGGTCGTCGATGCGGCCAAGCTGGGAGCACGCCGCGTACACGACCGCCTGCCGGCAGAAATCCGCGAACGCCTGCCAGAAGAACTCCGCCTGAAAATTACCGGCTCCTAATGAAGAGTGTGGGTCGGACACGACCCACACACGCGCGTGTTCGGCGCTTAAGAATCTCCTGCTCCATTTCACCCTCTATGCGATAGGCTGAATACATGTCCATCACCGGTCCTGACGACCTCGCCGGCATGCGTGCCGCGGGCGCCATTGTGCGCCGCATGCTGGAAGCCATGAAGCGGGCGGTGCGTCCCGGCATCACTACTGCTGAACTTGATGAAGTGGGCGCCGCGGTCATGCGGGAGCAGGGCGCGCAATCCGCTCCGCAGCTGGTCTATAAGTTTCCCGGAGTGAATTGCATCAGCCTGAACGACGAAGCGGTGCATGGTATTCCCGGAGAGCGCAAGGTCGAAGCCGGAGACCTGGTCAAGCTCGACGTCACCATCGAGAAAGATGGTTTCATGGCCGACGCCGCCGAGACCGTTGCGGTGGGCGAGGTTTCCGCGGAGAGCCGGCTCCTGATTGCGTGTGCCGAGCGGGCCTTCACCAAAGCCATGCTGGTGGCTCGCGCCGGATTCCGGGTATTCGAGATTGGTCGCGTGGTCGAACGCGAAGTGCGGCGTTGCGGTTTCTCCGTAATTCGCGATCTGGGTGGTCACGGCATTGGCCGCACCATCCACGAAGAACCCCGGGTGCCCAACTACGCCGATCCCGAAGCCAGCCAGATTCTAACCGAAGGCCTGGTGATCACGGTTGAGCCGATTATTGCCGCTGGGTCTGGACGCGCTTTTGTTGCCGCCGATGGTTGGACCGTACGCACCGCCGACCGCAGAGCTTCGGCACACTTCGAGCACACCCTGATGATCACCAAGGGCGAACCTATTCTGTTGACCGCGGCTTAAGAATTTTCCAAAGACCAGTTCTCTGTTCTCGGTGACCTAGTTCTCAGAACTTGGGTTGCCGGGGTCCGAGTTTACGGCCGATTGCTACAATCCCAGCTGTGTCCCTTTCGTTTCAGATCGATGCTTCTTCGGGCCGGGCTCGCACCGGGCGGCTGACCACGCCCCACGGCGTAATCGAGACGCCGGTATTCATGCCGGTGGGGACCGTAGCCTCGGTCAAAGGCGTTTCGCAGGACATCCTGGAAGAGCTGGGCGTGCAAATTCTTTTGGGTAATACCTACCATCTTTATTTGCGGCCGGGAGTGGAGCAGGTACGGCAACTGGGCGGCCTGCATCGTTTCATGGCCTGGCGGCGCGCCATTCTCACCGACTCGGGCGGCTTTCAGGTTTTCAGCCTGAATGAACTGCGCAAGGTGAACGAAGAAGGAGTGACATTTCGCTCGCACCTGGACGGCTCATCGCATTTCTTCAGCCCGGAAAGCGCCATGGAGGCCCAGATCGGGCTGGGCGCGGACATTATCATGGCGTTTGACGAATGCACCGAGTATCCGGCGGATGGGGCGCGGGCGCGGCAGTCGATGGAATTGACGTTGCGCTGGGCAGCCCGCAGCAAGAAGTATTTTGAGCAGCATAGACACGAAGTTCCATGGAGTGAAGACCACGTAGGCCCAGGTGTCCCCACCTGGGCGGGCGAGCGCAAGCTCGCCGGGTTTGGCGGCAAAGAAATTCCCGGACAAGGAATTGCCGGCCAAAACCTTGCCGAGTTGCGCTCGGCTGGGCAGGTGAGGACACCTGCCCCTACGCGGGTCGAGGCGACGCAGGCGCTTTTCGGGATCGTGCAGGGTGGCATGGATGCTGCTCTGCGCCGAGAATCGGCTGAGCGCACCATCGAGATTGGCTTTCCCGGCTACGCCATCGGGGGCTTAAGCGTGGGCGAGCCGCGCGCTCTCACTCGCGAGATCGTGGAGACCACGCTTGAGCATCTTCCTTCGGACCAGCCGCGCTACCTGATGGGGGTGGGCACGCCGGAGGAGATTGTCGAATATGCCAATCTGGGAATCGACATGATGGACTGCGTCTTGCCTACCCGGGCGGCGCGCCACGGGTTGTTGTTTACTTCCCAAGGCAGGATTTCCATCAAACAGGCCAGATTCGCGGGTGATCAGGGCCCGCTGGACCCGGATTGCGGCTGCCGGGTGTGCCGGCGCTACTCCCGGGCCTATCTCAGGCATCTTTATGCGGCCAACGAGGTTTTGGCCCAGGTCCTGAATACTGTGCATAACCTGAGCTTCTACCTTGACACCATGCGGTCGGTGCGTCATTCTATTGCGCTTGGGAACAGGGCCCAACTTCTTTCTGGGGATCGGTCCGGAGTAAAACCATGAGTCCGGCATCTCCAGGGCATGCCTGAAGTAAAAGAATCTCCGGCCTGAGGAAGTGAGAAATCCTGCTGTAAAATGCACAGGGCCAGGACGCGCCAGGGGGCGAAGTCCTGATCTATTGGGGTGGAACGAGTCGCGGCATGAGCATCGCAAACTTACTGGCGCTACAAACCATTGGATCAGGGGGCTGGCTGGGGTTTGCTCCGCTGATCTTCATCTTTGCCATCTTTTATTTTCTCCTGATCATGCCGCAGCAGCGCCGCCAGAAAAAGTGGCAGCAGATGCTGAACGATCTGAAGACAGGGGACAAGGTGGTCACCAGCGGAGGCCTGCGCGGGACCGTCATCGCGCTGCGCGACGACTACATTCAACTGCGTGTCCCGCCGGACAATTTACGCATCGAAGTGACCCGGGCCTCGGTGGCATCGGTAATGGCCCCGGAGGACAAAAACAATAAGGCGGCATAAGTCGTAATGACACCGTCTCGGCGGCGGTAGGGCATTCGGCCTGTATCGCCGAGGGCGGGACGCCCTCGGGACAGCCGGCAGGATGCCGGCGCTACAAGAAACCGGCGCTACAAGAAAATCGTCAGGCCATGAATAAGACTCTAGGTTGGAAGCTCGGACTCAGCATCGGCATCCTGCTGCTGTTCCTGTTTGGTATCTTCGGAATTCCGAAGGACTTCTCGGGCAGCGGGCTGCTGGCGGCGATCACGCAACGCATTCATCTGGGGCTCGATCTCAAGGGTGGCACCCACCTGATTCTGCAGGTGCAGGTCAATGACGCGGTGAACGGCGATTCAGACCGCGCGGTGGAGCGGCTCAAGGAAGACCTGCGCACCCACAAGATTAACTACACCGAGATCAGCAAGCCGGACCCGGTCGGCCGTCCCGACCAGATCGTGCTCAAGGGCGTGCCCCCGGAGAACACCTCGGATTTACGCTCGGTAGTGAGCGAACGGCTGCCCGAATATGATCTCAATTCGGGCGCGGAAAATACATGGACATTTTCCATGAAGCCGCAGGCCATGGCCGAGCTCAAGAACCGGGCTGTAGCGTTGGCGATCGAGACCATCCGCAACCGCATCGACCAGTTGGGCGTCACCGAACCTGTCATTCAGGAGCACGGTCTGGGCCAGTACCAGATACTGGTTCAGCTCCCGGGAGTGGACGATCCCGGCCGGGTGAAGGAAATCATGCAGTCCACCGCCATGCTGGAAATCAAGCAGGTGCTGGGCGGGCCCTATTCCAGCGAGCAGGACGCTTTGCAGCAGCATAACGGCGTGCTGCCTCCGGATTCGATGTTGCTGCGCGGAACCAGTATCGGTGGCCGGACCGGCGAGGATGTCGGCGAGCAGTATTATCTGCTGACGCGCAGTTCGGCGGTGGCCGGGGCGGACTTGCGCTCGGGCGGGGCCACGGTAGGCCGCGACAGCAATACCAATTCACCTGACGTTGGTTTCGTTCTGACCAATGAGGGCGGAAGGAAGTTCGCCGCCTTCACCGGTTCGCACGTCGGCGACAAGCTGGCGGTGGTGCTGGACAACCGGGTGCGGGAAGTGGCCACCATCAACGAGCAGATCCGCGATCAGGGACGCATCAGCGGCGGCGGAATGACTGAGCAGAACGCCAAGGACCTAGCCCTGGTGCTGAATTCAGGCGCGCTGCCGGCCGGCATCAAGTATCTGGAAGAGCGCACGGTGGGGCCGTCGCTGGGATCGGATTCGATCCGGGCAGGAGTCCGGGCCGCGATCATAGGCATG
>Ga0105249_10005625_pt1 | contig 10842 bp, 12 predicted proteins | sample KBSS44metaG_FD_81522 | JGI IMG/M metagenome (GOLD analysis project Ga0105249, IMG submission 81522) | Switchgrass rhizosphere microbial communities from Kellogg Biological Station, Michigan, USA - KBS S4-4 metaG | ecosystem: Host-associated > Plants > Roots > Rhizosphere > Soil | place...
TAATTGATCTTATCGGCATCATGATCTTTTACATAACCAATATCATCATACTCTACAACAAAAGCATAATTACACATTACTGCAGCCTGGTCTGCCGGAACGATCATACCCAACGGTTTTGATCCTTTTGGATTACCCCATACATCTGTGATCACATATTCGGCATCGTCCGGTCCCAGGAATTTAAAATTTTCCGGAACATTGATTGTTGCCATATTATTGGATAAGACAATTGTGCCGGTCTTGTAATGCAATTTAGATTCGACGGAATCAATTCTTTTCTGCAGCATGTCAAGAATGATCTTTGAAGAATCTTCCGGTGGGTTGTTAGAAAAAATGATTTGTGGTATTGCTGACAGGATCACTGCCAGCATAAAGAGATTTCTCATAAAGAGAATTTGGGTGATTTAATTTCTCAAAATAAAAAAGACCCTGCTATCCGCAGAGTCTTTATAAAACTATTTTTAAAACAACCTATTCTTTCGTTTCAGTCGCCGCTTCTTCAGCTTTTCCTTCCGTAGTTTTCTTCGTACGACCACGACGTGTTTTCTTAGCTCCCTCTTTAGCTTCCGTTTTACCCTTGCCATAGATCTCGTTGAAGTCAACTAACTCAATCATGGCTGTTTCCGCATTATCACCTACTCTTTTACCCAATTTGATGATACGCGTATAACCACCGGGACGGCCGGCTATTTTTTCTGCCACTGTGCTGAACAGTTCAGTGATAGCAGCTTTATCACCCAAATAGCTGAACACAACACGACGCTGGTGTGTTGTATTTTCTTTACTCTTGGTGATCAGCGGCTCTACATAAACACGTAAAGCTTTTGCCTTGGCTACAGTTGTTACAATTTTCTTGTGTGTAATTAAAGCAACTGCAAGATTGCTTAACAACGCATCCCTGTGTGCTTTCTTTCTGCTTAAATTTTTGATCTTGTCTCCGTGACGCATGACTGTTTAATTTGCTAATTTGCTCATGTGCCAATTGCTAAAGGCTCATTCACAAATTATAGTTATTAATTACCGGCTACACCGTGTCAGGAATTGTAGCCTACCTTTTAAACTTTTCAAAATTCAGACTTCAATTTGCACATCTGCACATTGGCAAATTTGCACATTTAGAAATCTTCTTTATCCAATCCCAGCTTTCCCAGGTCCATTCCAAATCCTAAACCTCTTTCCGTAAGTACCTGCTCGATCTCAGCCAACGACTTCTGACCGAAGTTGCGGAACTTCATCAGGTCTTCCTGCTCGTACTGAACTAATTCACTTAATGAATTAATTTTTGCAGCTTTCAGACAGTTGAAGGCACGCACTGAAAGATCAAGATCTTCCAACGGGGTCTTCAAAATCTTGCGCAGTTGCAATGTTTGTTCATCGACGAGGTCTTCCTTTTTCTCTTCTTTATTATCGAATGTGATATTTTCATCCGTAATGATCATCAGGTGCTGGATCAGGATACGTGAAGCCTGCTTCACTGCTTCTTCCGGGTGAATAGTACCATCAGTTGAAACTTCCATGATCAGTTTTTCAAAGTCAGTACGCTGTTCAACACGGGTATTCTCGATGCTATATTTAACATTCTTGATCGGCGTAAAGATGGCATCGATCGGGATAAAACCGAGCGGCGCTTCTTTTGGCTTATTCTCTTCAGCAGGAACATAACCACGGCCTTTACCCATTGTTAATTCAATATCCATTTTAGAGGATGAATCCAGTGTGCAGATAAGCAGCTCGGGATTCATCACCTGGAAACTTTGTGTTCCTTCAGCGATCATACCCGCAGTGAACTCCGTCCTGTTGCGGATAGAAAGCATGATCCTTTCAGTTGACACTTCATGGTCAACAGCCTTCTTAAAACGGACCTGTTTTAAATTCAGTAAGATCTCTACCACATCTTCACTCACACCTTTCATGGTTGCAAATTCATGATCCACGCCATCGATCTTTACTCCCACAATTGCATAACCTTCCAATGAACTTAATAATACACGGCGCAATGCGTTACCAATCGTAACACCATAGCCGGGCTCCAATGGACGAAACTCGAACTGAGCTTCAAAATCGTTTGCCTTTTGTAAGATGATCTTATCAGGCTTTTGGAAATTTAATATTGCCATATTGATTGTTTAAAATTTGTTGTTTAATGTTTTTGTTACCAGCTCCTGTACCTTGATTGATCTTCTGTTGCGACGCTCCATTCATCTTTCTATAATTCTATTCGACAAATGGGTGATCAGTTATCAGTGATGAGCAACTCATAACTCATCATTCATCACTCATTACTTAGAATACAACTCGACGATCAACTGCTCTTTAATATTCTCAGGCACACTTTCTCTTTCAGGATACGTGATGAATGTACCTTTCATATCTGTATCGCTCCAATCGAGCCAGCTGAATTTTGGATTCTTGCCTTTGATCTGGCTTGTAACAGAACTATTGCCCTTACTTTTGTCTTTCAGCGTGATCACATCACCTGCCTTTAATTGAAAAGAAGGAATGTTCACAACTACACCATTTACTTCAACGTGTTTGTGACTTACCAGCTGACGTGCTGCAGGGCGTGAAGGAGCAATTCCCAAACGGAAGATGGTGTTATCCAATCTTGCTTCGAGAAGTTTAATAAGGTTTTCACCTGTTACACCTTTGCGGCGTGCTGCTTCTTCAAATGTTTTGCGGAATTGTTTTTCCAATACACCGTACGTGTATTTTGCTTTTTGTTTTTCACGAAGCTGCAGTGCATACTCACCTAAACTTTTACGTTTACGGTTAGCTCCGTGCTGACCGGGAGGGTTACTGTTTTTACCCAACCATTTACCATTGCCCAGGATGGGCTCACCAAAAATGCGTGAAATCTTGGTCTTTGGACCATTGTAACGTGCCATAGTTTTTATTCATTTCCGCTTTTTAGAAACCGGTGCGCTGATCGTTGAAAGCGGTAAAAATTAATCAGGCACCCTTTAATTAAATGAAAGCACTTGGCTTCAATATGTCTTTCTGAGTACTTAGTACTAAGTACTCAGGTCATTATACTCTTCTCTTTTTAGGCGGACGGCAACCATTATGCGGCAGCGGCGTCACGTCTTTGATCATCACCACATCAATACCACTTTGTGCAATTGCACGGATAGCGCTTTCGCGACCCGAACCCGGACCTTTTACATACACATCTACTCTTTTTAAACCGGCATCTGATGCAGTTTTTGCAGCGTCTGCCGCTGCAGTCTGTGCTGCATAGGGAGTGTTCTTTTTAGAACCCTTGAAACCCATTTTACCTGCACTGCTCCAGGAAATAACCTGTCCGTTTTTGTTTGTAAGGCTTACAATGATGTTGTTGAAACTTGCTGTAATGTGTGCATCACCATATGCATCCACTTTTACAATTCTTTTTTTTGCTGCAGCCTTTGCGCTTACCGGCTGCTGTGTTTTTTCTTGTGCTTTTGCCATGTTTTTTCTTCTGAGGTAATCTTTATTTTATTATTCCGTCCCGATAACTATCGGGACCGGTGAATCAACCCTCCTGCTGACTTACGAAGCTATCTGGTATTGATTCGAAAGAATGTAAGTCTTATTATGAATTCGAAATCTGAACTGCAGATTCCGAACTGCTAAACTATTTCTTCGGTGCCTTCTTTTTACCGGCAACTGTTTTACGTTTACCTTTTCTTGTACGGCTATTTGTTTTTGTTCTTTGACCGCGAACCGGCAATCCTTTACGATGACGTAAACCACGGTAACAAGCAATATCCAGCAAACGTTTGATGCTCATCTGTACCTCACTACGCAAAGCACCTTCTACCTTCAATTCTTCTGTGATCGTGTTACGAATAGCATTCAATTCATCATCATTCCAGTCATTCACTTTTTTATTACGATCGATACTATTCTTATCCAGAATGTATTTAGCAGTAGAGGGACCAATACCATATATATAGGTAATTCCTATTTCTCCTCTTTTCTGCTTTGGTAAATCAACACCGGCGATACGAGCCATACTTAATTTTGAATTTTAAATTTTAAATTTTGAATTTCAATTATCCCTGTCTTTGCTTGAAGCGGGGATTCTTTTTGTTGATCACATACAGTTTGCCCTTGCGACGAACGATTTTGCAATCAGCGCTGCGTTTTTTTATGGATGCTCTTACTTTCATAATTATTTGCTTTGACTCAGAACTATCGACTACTGACTATAGACTCAAATTCAGAGTTATTTGTATCTAAATATGATCCTTCCCCTTGTCAAATCGTACGGGCTCATTTCCACTCCTACTTTATCACCCGGCAGAATACGGATGTAATTCATTCTCATTTTCCCGGAAATAGTGGCCAGTATCTCGTGACCATTTTCAAGCTTCACTTTAAACATAGCGTTTGAAAGTGCTTCAGTTATAACTCCGTCTTGCTTGATTAAGGCCTGTTTCGACATATTGTTTTTGGGAGCGCAAAGATATAGGGATATGCCCAAAAAAATGAAAAACCTCCCGACTTATTTTTCTCCAAAAGGAGTCGCTTTGGGGCGGGAGGTTGTTTGAATATCCTGTTAACCTGTTATGCAGCCTAAAATTCTGGAATTCAGGGCATGTCGAGGTGTATTTTGGTCATATCCATAAACACATTCTGGAAATGATGGACGCCGATTGGGAACCCGAAATGCCGGCGATCTTCTCTCCACCACATCTCAATATTTGAGAAATCCCCTTTTTTGGGGGTCAATAACCGAAATGAGTCCTTTTTGTACTTAACACCGCCATCCAATTCCTCTTTTGTAAATCCCAGCCTCAGCAGATGATCCTCACTCAGTGGTACCGGGTTCATTTCTTCCGGAGTGTACCAAAATTCCTGTACACCATTGTCAACCAATGCCTGGTTTTCTTCAATACTGGTGTCAACAACTTTTCCCTCACGCATGATACCTTCATCGTTTACCATCACAACATCGCCGGATTTTAACTCATTAATTTTTAGCATAGCAATCTCATTTAGTATCCGAATATAAAAAAGATTGCTAAATCATAAAAAGATTTTCATCAACTTCTTTTCCGGTAACTGATGATCGCCCAGCTATTAAAAACCACCGCGAATCCAAGCATGGCAAATAAATGGTATTTAATATCAGCAAGACTGCTTCCTTTTAACACGACCATTCGCATCACTTCAATAAAATAAGACACCGGGTTAAATCGTGTGATCCATTTCGCCCATTCCGGCATACTATCGATAGACGTGTAAAGCCCGCCTAATAAAATAAAGATCATCATCAAAAAAAATGATAATAACATCGCTTGCTGCTGATTTACCGAGTAGGTAGATATCAACAAACCCAAACCTAAAACGGCAAACAGGTATATTGCAGCAAAAACATAAATGGTAAGAAAGCTGCCTGCCGGAATAATTCCATAAGCCAGCGCTGCAATGGTTAAGCCGATCGTAAGTACTACCAATCCCATGATCCAAAAAGGCATAAGCTTACCCAGGATAAAATGATATTTTTTGATTGGCGTTACATTGATCTGCTCAATCGTTCCGATCTCTTTTTCTTTTACAATATTGACAGCTGCAAGATTGGTCCCTACCATTGTTAAAAGAATAACCAAAATACCCGGAACCATAAAATATTTATAGTTCATTAGTGGATTAAACCAATTAGCGGACGTTATTTCTATTTGTGTTTCGCTGCTGAACCGTGGAAATTGTATCCATTCCGTTCGTACCTGTTTATTATAATCCTGGATGATCGACCGCAGATAGGCACTGCCCAGGTTTGCTTTTACGCCATTGATAGCATTTAAGGCCATGAAAAGTTTAGCCTCATCTTCTTTTACAAGGTCTTTCTCAAAGTGTTCAGGAATTTGTAAGATCAGATCGGCCTTATCCCGTTCTATTTTTTCCAATGAATGGTCATAAGATGAAGAATAATCTGTAAGCGTAAAATATCCTGACGCAGTGATCTTGTTAACTAACTGTCTTGAGTATTCCGAATGGTCATGATCCACTATCGCAAGTTTGATATTCTTTATCTCGTAATCGGCTGCCCAGGGCAGGATCAATAACTGGATCACCGGCATGATAAGTATGACTCGTAGTATACTTGGATCCCGGAATATCTGCCGGAATTCTTTGCGTAGTATGAATTTTAGTGTTCTCATGCCAGCCTGATTTTAAAACGTTTGATCGCCATGGTTAAAAAGAATGTCATCATCCCACCTAATATCAATGTTTCTTTCCAGATCACTTCCAGGCCAACACCTTTGATCATTACTGATTTTACGATGCTATAAAACCACTTGGCCGGAACGATATTGGAAACAATACGCAATGGCAAAGGCATATTCTCAACCGGGAACATGAAACCACTCAACATAACCGTTGGCAGGAACAATGCTACTAATGAAATGAACATCGCAGTTTGCTGGGATGCAGCACCTGATGAAATGAGCAAACCAAGAGATAACGATACGAGAGTGAATAAAATACTTTCAAATCCCAGTAAGGCTAAGCTTCCATTAATGGGTACTTCCAAAACAAAAACACTTAACAGCAATATGGAAGTAATGTTGACAGTTGATAATAGCAAATACGGAACTGCTTTTGCAAAAACAACCAGTTGGGGGCGCATCGGGGAAACAAGCATGACTTCCATTGTTCCCATTTCTTTTTCTTTCACGATAGTGATAGCAGTCATCATGGTACATACTAATAATAATACCATTGCCATTACCCCCGGCACAAAATTGAAAGCTCCTTTTAATTGCGGGTTATAAAGCATCCGCATTTCTGTATTAATAGTGTAAGGCAGTTTTCTTTCATTGGTAATACGGTCCTGGTAATCATTAATTATAGCCGTGGCATAATTGGTAAGCTGGTTAGCAGTGTTAGGATCCGCAGCGTCGGCGATCACTTGTAATTGCGCCTTATTGAAATGCTGAAGATCTTCTCCAAAATGCTGGGGAAAAACAATAGCTAATTTTATTTTTCCTTTTTTAAACTCTTCTTCGACTTCTTTGTAAGTAACCAGGTTTTTCTCCAATGCAAAATAACGGCTGGCATTTAATTCAGCTATAAGTGAAGCAGTAGCTGCATCTTTTGAATTATCCAATATTGCAATATTTGCATTCTTTACCTCGTTGGTCAGGGCAAAGCCAAATATCACGATCTGCACAACAGGCATTCCCAGCAGAATGAACATTGTACGTTTATCCCGCCAAATGTGATAGAACTCTTTTCTTACAAACGCAAAAAACTGTTTCATAAATTAATCTGCTGTTCGTACAGCTTTTCTTGCCAATTTCAAAAACACCTCATCCATTGAAGCAGCACCATAAGTTTTCTTCAATTGTCCGGGCGCATCTAATGCTTCAATTCTTCCGTCCACCATTATACTTACGCGACTGCAATATTCTGCCTCGTCCATATAATGCGTGGTAACAAAAATTGTTGTCCCGCTGTCTGCTGCTTCATAGATCATATTCCAGAACTCTCTTCTTGTCACCGGATCAACTCCACCTGTTGGTTCATCCAGGAAAACAATTCCGGGTTCATGGAACAAGGCAACTGAAAACGCCAATTTTTGCTTCCAGCCCAGCGGCAGCGATCTCACTAATGTGTTTGCTTCTTTTTGCAAATGCAATTGATTGAGAATCGTCGCAGTCTTTTCTTTGATGAATTTATCTGTCATGTGATAGATACCTCCATAGAATTGTATATTCTCTTTTACAGTCAAATCTTCATACAATGAAAATTTCTGGCTCATGTATCCAATACTTTTTTTAATTTTCTCATTCTCTTTATAAACATCATACCCGGCTACGGTTGCCTCTCCCGATGTGGGTAGTGACAATCCGCAAAGCATACGCATGGCAGTTGTTTTCCCCGCACCATTAGCTCCAAGAAATCCGAATATCTCCCCTTTATGCACATCAAAGCTGATATGATCAACAGCGGTGAAGTCACCAAACTTCTTGGTTAAATTATTTGCTGTTATTACTTTATCATTTGTCATTCGTTCTTCATTAATGCAATAAAACAATCTTCAATATCCGGTTGCACTTTTTGAACCACAGCGTTCTTATCTTTTTTGCTTTGAATTGTTTGCTGCAATAGCTCTTCACCCGATCTGTCTTTTATTACCACATGATGGAATTCACCGAAGGGATAAACATTTTCTACAAAATCTTTTTGTTGCAGTTCATTTAGTAAGGACAACATTCGTGTTGATTTAACGGCCCATAATGGTTTTGAAAAACTATTTACAATTCCCTGGGGTGTATTGATCGAAAGAATTTTTCCATTTTGTATTAACGCCACCCTGTCACACAGACTTGCCTCATCCATATAAGGAGTCGATACAAGAATGGTGATACCCTGTTTTCTTAATCCTTTCAGCATTTCCCAAAATTCTTTACGACTTACTGCATCAACTCCTGTTGTCGGTTCATCCAGGAACAAAACAGAAGGCCGATGGATCAACGCACAGCTTAGCGCCAGCTTTTGTTTCATACCACCGGAAAGTTTTCCGGCTTTGCGATCTTTAAAGGGCTCTATTTGCACATAGATGTCTTTTATCAGGTCATAATTCTCCTTAATGCTCGTATTGAAAATAGTTGCAAAGAAGCTCAGGTTCTCTTCAACTGAGAGATCCGGGTATAACGAAAACTTACCGGGCATATAACCAACTTTTCGACGGATGGATTTATAATCTTTCACCACATCCAAACCTTCAACAGTTGCTTTACCGCTATCTGCCAATAACAATGTTGTGAGGATTCTGAATAAGGAAGTTTTACCTGCACCATCCGGACCGATGATTCCAAACAGTTCGCCCTGCCCGACATTGAAAGAAATATCAGACAACGCTGTAACTTCTTTCTTCTTACCGTAGGTTTTGACAATGTTATTTATATCAACTGCACTCATTCTATTTTGTTTATTGAACTTTCATGAAGTTCTTCAACATTCTATCTTTTTCTATAATTATTCAACTCCTTCGGAGTTGATGTTTCGCAAAGCGCACAAAGAACTATTCGATCTAAGTCACCCCTTTAGGGGGACAGGGGGTTTAATTTCACCTCTCCATACATTCCAATCTTTAAATAGCCATCATTCTTTACTTTCACTTTGATCGCATAGACAAGGTTTGCTCTTTCTTCTTTTGTCTGGATCGTCTTTGGCGTAAACTCCGCTTTATCTGATATCCAAATGACAGAGCCTGTATATTCTTTATATTTCTTTGCCCCCTGGTCGATCATAACCTTTACCTGTTGTCCTAATTTAATTGTTGGCAATTGAACACCGGTAATATAGGCTCTCAGGTTCAACTCAGACAGGTCGGCAATTTTATAAAGTGCTTTTCCTGCTGACGTTATTTCACCAGCTTCAGCATATTTTGTAAGAACTGTGCCATTAACAGGATTTACGATATTGGCCCGTTGCGCCTGGTCTTCTAACTGCGCAACCCTTTTTCTTAAGGGATCTGCCTCGCTAAGGATGCTGCGGTTCTGAGTAGCTATATCATTTTTCTTCACATTGATTTGCTGCTGCGTCACCGTCATTTGCTTTTTGGCTGCATCGATTTGATAATTGATATCATCCAATTGTTTACCTGTAGCTGCATCTGCTTTCAGCAAATTTTCGATCCTTGTTTTTTCATGTAAAAGATTATCCAGTTGCGTTTGCTGAACATTCAGCTGGTCTTGTAACATCTTAACCTGTTCAGCGGGGCTGGATGTTTTTTGATTCAATGCTTTGATACTGGCTTCCACTTGTTGTTGCTGCAGATCAATGCTGGTGGCATCCACCATCCCTACAATGCTGTCTTTTACTAATTGCATTCCTTCTTCAACATTAAAGGAAAGTATCTTTCCCGGAAGCTCCGATGAAACAATTGTCTCATCGGCTTCAAATGTGCCGGACGCATCGAATCCATTTCCATTTCTATTGCAGCCAATCATGAAAAGAGACAATGTTGCTGACGTAACTAAAAATAATTTCTTCATATCCGCTGGTTTATTGTTTTCCTGAAATTGTTTGATAATTTATTTGGGCCTGTAATAATTGTATCTGGTGTGTAATTAAGCTTTGTCTCGCCTGGTCTTCCGCATTTACTTCTCTTAAATAATCATTGGCGGTGATGACGCCATTTTCGAGCTGAGCTCTTGCAGCATCTTTTACCTGGATGCGGAGATCAATAATAGCCTGGTCTGTTGCGACCAATTGTTGAAGCTTTTCCACTTCCGATTGCTGTTGCTTTAATTGGGTATTTGTATTAAGCAAAAAAACTTCCTTTTGTATATCCACCGACTTTTGATTGAGCTCAATGATCTTCTTTTCTTTTTTCTGAGTATATAAACCACCAAATGACCAATTCAACCTCACCCCTGTTGTATAATAAAGATCAAAATCGTTTTTTAAAAAATTCAAACCAGGTCTTCCATACCCGCCCTGCCAGAACAAACTTGCTTTGGGTTTATTTCTTGAATCGATCAGTTTGAATTGTCCACCTAATAATTTTTCCTGTGTGGAATACAATTTTAATTCTGGCCTCACTACTTCATTATTAAGAATAGAAACCTGGGAACCGGGTTTTTCCAACCGGATGTTTTCCGGTAAATTCTGATTAATAAATAAACTCAAGACATCGATATAGCCTTTACGGGAAGCTTTCAGTTCAATAATTCGCTGATCAGCCTTCAGTAATTCAGCTTTCAGAACGTTTAAATTTGATTTAAATGCCACCCCATTATTCACCTGTGCTTCCACTCTTTTTATCCCGTTATTCAAATCCTCTTTAATGAGATCTACCTGCTTTAGTTGCTCATCCAAATACAATACGCCAAGAAATAA
>Ga0105249_10005627_pt1 | contig 10838 bp, 9 predicted proteins | sample KBSS44metaG_FD_81522 | JGI IMG/M metagenome (GOLD analysis project Ga0105249, IMG submission 81522) | Switchgrass rhizosphere microbial communities from Kellogg Biological Station, Michigan, USA - KBS S4-4 metaG | ecosystem: Host-associated > Plants > Roots > Rhizosphere > Soil | place...
AGCGCGAGCAGCACGGCCGTGGTGACCAGCGCGGCGACGACCCGGGCGGAACCCCAGCCGCTGGTGGTCGCCTGCGAGATCCCGAAGACCAGCGCGGCGGTCGCGGCCGTGACGGCGAGCGCCCCGGGCACGTCGAGGCGCTGGCGCCGGCCGCCGGCGGCCGGGGCGAGCAGCCGGATGGTCGCCACCCACAGCCCGACGCCGACCGGGACGTTGACGAACAGCACCCAGCGCCAGCTCAACGCGTCGGTCAGCACACCGCCGAGCACCATCCCCGTCGTGCCGGCGCCGGACGCGGCGGCGCTCCACACACCCAGCGCCTTGGTGCGGCTCGCAGGGTCGGGGTGGCTCGCGGTGATCAGGCTCAGGCTGGCGGGGGCGAGCGCGGCAGCGCCCAGCCCCTGTGCCGCACGGGCGGCGAGCAGCAGCCAGCCGGTATCGGCCAGGCCGCCGGCCAGGCTCGCCAGGCTGAAGACCGCGATTCCCGCCTGGAACACGCGGCGGCGCCCGAACAGGTCGCCGGCCCGGGCGGCGAGCAGCAGGAACCCGCCGAACGTGACCAGGTAGGCGGTGATCACCCATTGCTGCCCCGCCGCCGAGAGCCCCAGGTCCCGCCGCATGTCCGGCAGCGCGACGTTCACGATCGTCGTGTCGAGCACGACCATGAACTGCGCCACGCAGGCGATCGCCACGACCGCCGCCAGCGGCACGTCCGGACGCCGCACCCCGTCGCCGGCCGGCTCCCCCACTGTCCGCGCGGGCGAGTCCACCGGCTCCACCGACGCCGCCTGCGCGGGCGGCGCGGGCGGCGCGGGAGAAGCGACGGGTCCGGGAGACGGCGCCACCGCGGCAGGTGGTTCGTCCAGCCCGGTTCGACCGGTGGCGCGGGGCCTCAGGGACGTGCCGCCGCCCTCGACCGATGACCACTCCGAGGATGGCGATTTAGTTTGCATCTCTAATATTTTGTATCACAAATAATATCCGTTGGCAAGGACGGCGACCGTCGATAGGCTGGTGGCGGCACGCCGGCGCACGAACGGAGGCTGGGACCAGCGGTGGAGGCGACGTTCACGGCACCGGTCGCGCTGGTGCGGCTGTCCTACCTCGTGTCCGTGATCTACGCCGAGGTCTGCGCCAGCCACGAGCTGTCGGTGCCGCAGGCGCAGGTGATGTGCGTCCTCAAGGAGCAGCCGCGTGGCATGAGCGAGATCAGCGCGATGCTGCGGCTGGACCGCTCCAGCGTCACCGGCCTGGTCGAGCGGATCGAACGCCGGGACTACCTGCGCCGCACGATGTCCCCCGCCGACCGTCGCGCCGTCACCGTCAGCCTGACGCCCGAGGGCAAGCGTCGCACCGACGCCTTCTACGACGAGGTCAGCGAGCGCCTCACCGAGCTGGTCGCGGCGCTGCCCGCCACCGACCGCGGCCACCTCACCCGCATCGCCACCGGCGTCGTCCTGCACGAAGGCGTCCCGGACGTCTTCGGCTCTGTGCTGCCGTAGGGCTCGACGCCGCCGTAAGGCTCGGCACAGCCGTGGAGCTCGATGCTGACGCTGACGCCGCCGTGGAGCTCGATGACGTAAGTGACGCGGGCGATGAGCGTCGGTATGAATTGTCCGCCGGCAGTGGCGATGGCACTGCGCGTGGCGGGCGTCAGGCCCGCTGTTCGTAGGTGCGGCGGGCCTCGCGCACGTCGTCGAGGTGCTCATCCGCCCAGGCGCACCATGACTCCACCACCCGCTGCAGGGAGCGGCCCAGATCGGTCAGGTCGTATACGACCTTCGGAGGCATGCCAGGATAGGACGTACGCGAGATAGTCCCGTCACGTTCCATCGAACGCAGAGACTCGGCGAGCACTTTGGGCGAGATACCCTGCAGCGGCCGCTGGAGTTCGGAGAACCGGCGCGGGCCATCGGCCAGACACGCCATGATCTTCGGCGCCCATTTGATGTTGAGACGCATTGGCAGGTCGGCGCCGCGGCAGTTCGCGAACATTTCCGGGCCAAGCGTCTCACCCATGACGCCAAGCGTACAGCGATCGTAGTTGGCCCAGCCGGACCAGACCTGGATGACTTCCCTTGAAGTAACCAAGGAATCGCCCGTTAGCGTGCCCCGCGAACGGCGGGACGGCCCCGCCCGATTCACCGGGAGGACCTGTACATGGCGAGCATTGTTGTCTTCGGAGCCGGCGGCCGGGCCGGCCGCAGGGTGGTCGCGGAGGCGGTCGACCGCGGCCACCGGGTGACGGCGGTCGTGCGTGATCCGGCCAGCTACCCGGAGCTGGACCGGGCCGGGGTGACCCTCGTGGCGGGTGACGCCACCGACGCCGACAGCGTCGCAGCGGTCGCGCAGGGGCATGACGCGGCGGTCTCCACGGTGTTCCGCGCGGACGCCGACCCGGCCGAGTTCTACACGGCGACGGGCCACGCCCTGGTGAGTGGCCTCGCGAAGGCCGGCGTCGAGCGGGTGGTGACGGTCGGCGTCGGCTCGGCGCTCGAGGTGGCACCCGGCGTCGCCGTGCACGACTCACCCGACTACCCGGCGGAGTACCGGGCGTTCTCGGTCGGTCACACCGCCGAGACCGACGTCCTGCGGCAGGGTGGCCTGGACTGGGTCGTCCTCACCCCTCCGCCCGTCATCCTGGACGACCAGGCACCCCGGACCGGCAGGTACCGGACCGGCGGCGCCTCGGTGCTTCCCGCCGAGGCAGACGCGCCGGCGTTCTCCTACGCGGACCTCGCGGTCGCGCTGGTGGACGAGGCCGTCGAGCCGAGGCACCACCGCGAGGTCGTGGCCGTAGGCTGAGATCCCGTGGCCATCGCCGCGTCGAGGACGCGGCGATGGCACCCGCCGGCGGCGGCGTTTCGGACAGCCGACTGGGTGGCCCGCCGGCGACGGGGCGCGGACGGGAGTGGGCGTGGTGGAGAGCCGGGGCGGCGGGGATGCGGATGTCATCGTCGTCGGGGCGGGGCTTGCCGGGCTGGTGGCTACGGCGGAGCTGGCGGACGCCGGGCGGCGGGTCATCCTCGTCGAGCAGGAGAACGAGGCGAACCTCGGTGGGCAGGCGTTCTGGTCGCTGGGCGGGCTGTTCTTCGTCGACTCCCCCGAGCAGCGCCGGATGGGCGTGCGTGACTCGTTCGAGCTCGCCTGGCAGGACTGGCTCGGCACCGCCGGCTTCGACCGGGAACGTGAGGACTACTGGCCCAGGCAGTGGGCCAGGGCCTATGTCGAGTGGGCCGCCGGCGAGAAACGGGCCTGGCTGCACGCGATGGGCGTGCGCTGGTTCCCGATCGTCGGCTGGGCCGAGCGTGGCGGCTACGCCGGCGACGGGCCGGGGAACTCGGTACCCCGGTTCCACCTCACCTGGGGCACCGGCCCTGCCGTCGTCGAGCCATTCGCCCGCCGGGTGCGGGCCGCGGTCGACGCCGGGCTGGTGACGTTCCGTTTCCGCCACCAGGTCGACGGGCTGACGCTCACCGACGGCCGGGTCGACGGCGTGCGCGGCACCGTCCTGGAACCGGCCGACACGCCCCGCGGTGTCGCGTCGTCGCGCACGGGTGTCGGCGAGTTCGAGCTGCACGCCGGGGCCGTGATCGTCACGTCCGGCGGGATCGGCGGCAACCCGGAGCTGGTCCGCGCCACCTGGCCGGCACGGCTCGGCGAACCGCCGAAGCACATGATCACCGGGGTGCCAGCGCACGTCGATGGCCGGATGCTCGCCATCAGCGAGGCCGCGGGCGCGAGCCTCGTCAACCGCGACCGGATGTGGCACTACACCGAGGGCATCACCAACTGGGACCCGATCTGGCCGAACCACGGCATCCGCATCCTTCCCGGCCCATCGTCGCTGTGGTTCGATGCGACCGGCACGCTGCTGCCACCGCCGCTGTTCCCCGGCTTCGACACGCTCGGGACGCTCGCGCACATCCAGCGCACCGGCTTCGACCACACCTGGTTCATCCTCACCCAGAAGATCATCGAAAAGGAGTTCGCGCTCTCCGGCTCGGAGCAGAACCCCGACATCACCGGCAAGGACATCCGGCTGCTGCTGCGCCGCCGGTTCGGCGAGGGCGCCCCCGGCCCGATCGAGGCGTTCAAGGAGCACGGCGTCGACTTCGTCGTCCGCGACGACCTGCGCTCCCTCGTCGACGGGATGAACGCCCTCACTCCGATCCCGCTGCTGCGCTACGACGACATCGAACGCCAGGTCCGCGCCCGCGACCGCGAGATGGCGAACCCCTACACGAAGGACCTGCAGATCGCCGCGCTGCGGGGAGCCCGCCGCTACCGCGGTGACAAGCTCATCCGGGTCGCGACGCCGCACCGGATCCTGGACCCGAACGCCGGCCCACTGATCGGCGTCAAGCTGCACCTGCTGACCCGCAAGACCCTCGGCGGCCTGGAGACCGACCTCGACGGCCGGGTACTGCGCCCCGACGGCCGCGAGCCGCTACCCGGTCTGTACGCCGCGGGCGAGGTCGCCGGCTTCGGTGGCGGTGGCGTCCACGGCTACCGGGCCCTGGAAGGCACCTTCCTCGGCGGATGTCTCTTCTCCGGCCGCGCCGCGGGCCGCGCCGCGGCAACAGCTACCGCGACCAGCTGAACGGCTCCACCGCCGGTCTTGGACGACGCACGAGCACGGCCTGGAGGGCGTGGCGGGTGACGCCGGCAGCGCGACCCGGACCGGCGCAGGCAGGCTCCGCTCGTCCGGTCAGGCATCCGTCGGCCCGACGTCTGGTTCGAGCCCCAGAGACCGTACGAACTCAAGCAGGTGTGCCCTGCATTCCACCTCGCTCTGGCCGAAGAGATCTACCCGGGGTGCGGACAGGAGCTCCTCGGGGAGGAGGCATTCCTCGGCCCGCGTTACCAGAACGCTTTCCTGGACGCCATTCGGGTTCATCGCCGCTCGAACACGCCACTGCGCCTCGCATATGGCGCTGCGCATGAACGACGGCGCCGCGACGACAATCGCGCGGTCAGACAGCCGTAGCGCGTCCGAAATCCACACAACCCTCATTTGCCCGGGAAGAAAGTCGAAACTTTCAAAAAAAACCGAGTACCCCGCGTCCTGAAGACTCCATGCGACCCAAGAAGACCACTGGTCATCCTCGTCGTCGCACACTATCAGAAATTGCCGCCGAGCCCCCAGATCATAGGTGCCTGTGTTCGCCACCGCGACTGGGGAACTTTCCGACTGCCGACGGGTACCCGCGACGATCTCTCGGATTTCCTGAACGAATATCGATCGCGCGTCAGCTTCGCCACGGTGGAAAAGATCGATACACGGCGCCAGGAGAAGCAGCGGCTCAAGCCCACAGTCCTCGACCCGGACAACGATCAACGACCCCGACCGGCCGGCCGGATCGCGGCGCCAGGCCTCCGCCCATTCAAACTGTTGGATCGCACTCTGGAAATACGCTTGGGACGCCAGTACGATCGTTCGGCGAGACGTTCTGATGGCCTCGTCCAGGAACGAGATTTCATCCACAGCGGAGCGTCTCAGCCCGGAATTGCGCCAGTTGACGCTGTACCCCGCCCGTTCCAGCAAGTCCACCAGATATGACGCCCAAGCTTCATCCTCGGGGGCGTAGGAGATGAAGAAGTCGGTTGTCGCGCCATCCGGGGAGGATGTGTCCCGCACCCTCGGCAACGCAATTTCGAGCGCCGCAGAGATCGGTACACCGAGGAAATCCGACCGGGTAGTAGTCACCGTCGTCGCCCCGCACGGAGTAGGTCGGCACCTCTCCGGTCTCCGCCGCGCGCGTCGTCGCGTCACGTACCAGGGGCGGAATCAGGAACTCGCCGCGTTCGAGGACGTTGAGCAGGTCGCCCGGGAGGTCGAGGTCGCTCTTGTCTATCTCGTCGACCAGCAGGGCGCGCGGGTGCTGCGCGCTCGCGAGAGCCGCACCGAGCGCACCGAGGGTCACGAAGTGTTCGACAGCGGTGTCGTCCCCAGTGGCGCCTGTGGGCGTTCCCCCGGCGTCCGCGACCTGTGTCGTGTGCAGCCGTCCCAGCGCGTCGTACTGGTACAGGGCCTCGGCGAGCGTGCTGCGTGACGTCACGTGCCACCGCAGGACGTCACCGAGTTCGAGCTCGGCCGCGAGCAGCTCCACCAGGCTCGACTTACCCGACCCCGGCGGGCCCGTCAGGAGCAGCGGCCGGCGCAGGTGGAGCGCGGCGTTCACCGCCTCGCGGAGCCGTTCGGTGGTTCGGAAGGGAGCGGGAGCCTCAGGCGAAGCGTTCCCATCAATACCCCGACGCCATGGCGGTGGCTTTGGAATGTCCTTCCACGCCGGCCGGCTGGCTCCGTCAGCGGACGGTCGCGGCACGCCGGTTCCGCTGAAGATCTCCCATGGCATCAGTCGCGCTCCCTAACTGGTGATCGGTCGTCTCCGCGCCGGTTCGGACCACTCCGAGAATGCAGGGCACGCCGGGTGCTGGTGTCACCCGTCAGCCGTCTCGACCTGGACGACCGGCGGCAGCTGGAAATCCTCCCGGCCACCGGCGTCGTCCCACACGACGACCGGAGCACCGGCCATGGCCGTGAGCCTGTCGGGAAGCTCCGAGCGCAGCGCCGTCTGCACGGGCCCGTCCGGCGGCCACCGCTTCCTCGACGACGGCGGTCCGCAGAGCCGCGACCGCCTGCCTGGTCTCGTCGTCGACCGGGGCGTCGAACCAGAGGATGAATCCACAGCCCTCGAACAGCAGGGCGCACAGCAGGTCGAAGTCCGGGCCGTCCGTTGTCCCGGAACCCAGGACCAGCGGGTTTCGCCACCTCGCCCGCAGCCAGTCCGTGACCTCGTCCTCGTCGTTCCAGGCCTGCCCCGGCGGGACGACCACGGCAGCCGACGTCCAGTCGACGCCGCGGGCCCAGTTCCGCGCCCGCTCGCGCAACCGCTCGTCTCGAAGCCGGCGTGACCAGCGCAGCCGGGGGCGGCAGTCCTTGGCCAGGGCCTCGTAGCGACCCACGTCCAGCACCTTGAGGCGTTCAACCCGTTCCGCGAACAGCGCGCGCGGCGCCGCGATGTCCACGATCAGACCCGTGCCCGGCAGCGGCAGCCGCCGCAGGAGGTCCTGGAGGACCTTCCTGAGGTCCTCCCGCCGGTGGCACTCCCTGCGCACGGACCACTCCTTGTCGCCCTTGTACAGCTGGGCGCTGAGCGACCGAGGCCACTGGTCCTCCTCCGGGGAGCGCTCGTCGTCCAGGTCGATGATCAGCCAGGCAGGCTGCGCCGAGCGGCATTCCTTCAGGTGCTGCCGACCATCGAAGGGTTTGTGACCCATGCTGCGAATCCACGCGGTGAGCGCCTCGTCGGCCGGGTCCACCGGCAGCTCCGCGGCCACGGCGAGAACGAACCTGCTGAGCGCGTCGAGATCTTCATCCGGCTGCCGGTTGAGCACCGCGTTCGCCGCCTCGACCAGCAGCAGGTCGAGCGATCCTCCATCCTCCGGGAGGCGATCGACCTCTACGCTGTAGATCCCGATGAGACGCGTGCGTGACGTCCGCCCGTCCTCGTGTCCCAGCTCCGTCAGGAGCCGGCTGGCCGCGGCCGCATCGGCCAGTGTGCCCAGCAACTGGGCGTGGCGTAGCAGCCCCGGCGAGGAGGCCGCCTTGGACCTGGCCTCCTCGCGCGCCGCGGCCAGGTCGGCGTGGTCCAGCCGGGGAACCTTCACCAGGCCGACCTCCCGGACGGCGTCCTCGACCGCCTCCCGGTATTTCGCCTCGACCCACCTGTCAAGCTTGTGGGGCGGCGGACTATCGCCAGCACCGGGGCCCGGTGCTGGCCCCGCGGGCGTTCCAGGAGATTCACCCACCGAACCGAAGATGGGATGGGCCGGGTATGCCTTGCGCGCCGCGGCGACAACCCGCGCCCTGCCGTTCGCGATCACTCCGTCGACAAGCAGGTGACTTACCTGCTGCCAGAACATCAACGAGTCCGTCCAGGCAGCAGGGAACCGAGCCCGCGGGAAATCGACCGACGCCAGGAGGAGCTCCGCCGCGAGCTTGTCGTGAAAGACCTCCGCCAGAGCTCCCAGCTCGGCTTCTGTCAGCGGCTCACCCACTCGCCCCCCACGTACCACCTCTCCGACCGCTGAAGATCTTCACCCAACTCAGGCCGTACCACGGCCGCCCGTGGCCTTCGGGATCGGAAATGGTGGCGCTTTGCGAGGGCGATAGCTTCCCTGGACCGAGCGGGCGATCTGCTCGACGAGATGTGTCCTCGCGGCCCGTTCCTCGAGGCCAACGAGGTCAACGTAGACGATCCCGCGGAGCAGTCCTTCTGGCTTGCATTCCTCGACGCGGACGGGGATGAGCCTGCGTTCCAGGCCATTCGGGTCTCCGTGCCACGCACGCTGCCAGGCGGCCTGGACCCGTTCCGCTCGGAGGTACGCAGGTGAGAGCACGACTACCGTCCGCCTGGAGCCACGGATGGCTTCATCAAGCGCGTTCGCCTCGACGTCTCCGGCGTAGGTATCCCAGGCTTGGTACCGGACCCGGTACTTCTTTTGCTCTAGCCACCAGGTGATCCAGGCAGCCCAGTCTTCATCCTCCGTCGCAGCTGACACGAAGAAATCCCACTCGGCGCTCTCCTGCCGTTCCTCGGCCAGGTCGCCCCGCGACCCACCCTCGGCTGAATTCCCACCCCTGGTGGAAGGGTCCCGGTCCTGCCCCTCGCCCTCTGCAACGGTCGACCCGGCCGAAGACCGCGAGTCCGTCGAAGCGGCCGGACCCGCGGCGGACGCCTCCGTCAGTCGGGCGGCCTCCGCCTCAGCCTCGATCGCCTGGGCGAGTCCCACCTGGAAAACACGGTTGGCCTCGTACTGGTTCACCGCGGCCTCGAGGATCCGCCGCCGGCCACCCGGGACCTCGCCATTCCCAAGCTCGTTGTTCACCGATCTCCACCGCTCCATGGCGGTACCCGCGGGTGGCAGGGTTGCTCGGGAGAATCCAGCCCGGCTAAGCAACTGGTCAGCCGGCGTCGACTGGTAGAACACGTTGGCGAGTTCCGCCACGTCCGCCGCGCGAAGCTGGCGGAGCCTCCTCAGCTTCTCATCCGTCGTCTCGTCCGTCATCGGCCCCCCGACACGTGCCCACGCAGTGACTGTCCGGCGCTCACGACGGGCGTCGGCCGCGGACAAGCCGCCAGCGTGCCGGACCGGGTCGCGAATGGCGTGATCGTACCCGGGCGACGCTGCGTGAGCGCTTCAGGAGCGCTCATCTGTGCACGCGCCGCACGGCCCGCTGCGCCGCGTTAGCCCAGCGGGTGACCGACGGTTGCCTCGACGTGGGCGGGGATGTCCTCGTGCCGGCTGCCGACCGTCGGGGTTCCCATCGGTTCGAACATGAGGATGGCGGCGCCGGCCGGGGCGGACGGACGGTGCTCGACGCCGCGGGGGACGACGAACACGGCGCCCGCCGGGAGGACGACCTCGCGTTCTCCCGCCTCCTGGTCGGGCCCGAGCGCGCCGGGGCCGCGCAGGGCAATCCGCAGCTCCCCGTCGATCACCAGGAAGAACTCGTCGGTCTCGTCGGTCTCGCCGTGCGCGTGCCAGATATGTTCGCCGGCGACCTTGGCCACCCGAACGTCGTAGTCGTTGACCCTTGTCACGATGCGTGGGCTCCACAGCTGCTCGAAAGTGGCGAGCGCCGCCGTGAGCTCCACCGGACAATTCGGTTCGATCCGCACGGATCCCATCATCGCGCCCATGCGCCGCAGCGTCATCGACCCCGCGCCGTGACGCCGACGCCGACGCCGCGGCGGGCGGCCGCACGCCAGGACCTTGATGGCGAACCCGTCGGCGTCCCGCGGACGACACCGGCCACAGATTGACAGTCTTACTGCCACTATCGCAGTCTTACTGACATGACGTCAGCATCACTGTCAGAGGCCAGGGCGGCACTGGTACGAGACCGGGTTCTCGACGCTGTTGCCGTGCTCCTGGCCGAAGGCGAGGACCTCACGTTCGCGAGGGTCGCCAAGGCCGCGGCCGTGCCCGAGCGCACCGTCTACCGGCATTTCCCCACCCGGCAGGCTCTGCTGACCGAGGTCTTCGCCTGGGCGAACCGCCGGGTCGCCTTCGACGGCCCCGTGCCGGCTGACGGCCGGGAGGCCGCCGCGCTGGTTCGGCGCGTCTTCACCGGGTTCGACGGCATCGCCCCCGTCGTCCGCGAGCTGCTGATGGCCCCGGAAGGGCTGCCCGCCCGGCTGTCCGACAACGACCGAAGGCAGGCCACCGCCCGTGCGGTCGTCGACCGGGAGGCCCCGGGCCTGGACGAGGTGGGCGCCCGCCGGGTGGCGGCGGTCGTCCAGGTGCTCACGTCCGCGGCGACCTGGCAGACGCTGCGTGACTACTGGGAGATGGACGGCGCCGAGGCCGGCGAGACGGCCGCTCTGGCGCTGGAGCTGCTCCTGGCCGGCGCCCGGGCCAAGACCGCCGGAGGCTGACCCCCTCCCAGACCACGATGTACGGGCCGCCGGGCCCGCCGGGCCGCCGTCGCCCACGTGCCCTCTCGGGCATCCCAACGCGGCTCGCGTCGCCTCTCGGCAGGCGTAGGACCCGACGCGAGACCAGTCCCAGCACAAGACCAGTCCCAGTCCGCCCGATCGCCGCCCAGTTCTCGGATCCCGTTCCTCAGGAGGCAGTCATGTCACTTCTCCAAGGTGTCAACCACGTCGCCGTCATGACCGGTGACCTGGACCGCTTCGTCGACTTCTACGCGCAGGTCTTCGACCTGCCCGTCGTGTTCACCGAGACCAACCCGGCGTTCCGGCACGCCATCCTGCGCACCGGTACCCATTCGTGGCTGCATCCCGTCGAGGTTTCCGGCAACCAGC
>Ga0105249_10005630_pt1 | contig 10838 bp, 7 predicted proteins | sample KBSS44metaG_FD_81522 | JGI IMG/M metagenome (GOLD analysis project Ga0105249, IMG submission 81522) | Switchgrass rhizosphere microbial communities from Kellogg Biological Station, Michigan, USA - KBS S4-4 metaG | ecosystem: Host-associated > Plants > Roots > Rhizosphere > Soil | place...
AACGCGCTCCACAGCCCCACGGCGCCGAGGATGGTGCGAACGATGTAACGATCCAGTGCGTTCATGCGTGCGCCACCGCTGGCGTGTCCCGATAGCGCAGACGCGCGATCACCGCGGGCCCGAGGATGTACAACATGGCGAGCCCGATGACGACCACGTGCACCCACCACAACCCGAGTTGCTCTGGCACGCGGCCCCGCGCGATCCACACCTTGCCGGCGGACAGGATCGTCGAATACACGAAGTAGATGATCACGGCCTGCAGGAACCGCGCATACCGCCCTTCGCGCGGCCGGAGCCGGCTCAGCGGCACTGCCAGGAACGTGAGGACGACGCACATCACCGGCACAGCGATGCGCCAGTGCAGCTCGGCGCGCTTCTCACGATCCGTAGATCGTAAAAGGGTCTGCGTCGATTCCGCCTCTAGCGCCGTCACCGCGTCGGACAGCTTCGGCACCTCCATGGGGATGGTGCTCTCGGTGAACCGCATGCGGACGAACCTGGGACTGCCGGGAACGCCTTCGAAGCGCTCGCCGTCGTAGAGCGTGATGGTGTGGGTCAGTCCGTCGCGCCCCACCGAGTGGCGTGCGCGCCGGGCGACCGCCACCTCGACCTTGCCGTCGCGGTCCCGTTCCACGAACACGTTGGTCAGCGTGCCGTCCGGGTCGACCCCTTCGGCGTACACCACCGCGTCACTACCGCCAAAGGTCCTGAACCGCCCCGGTGCAATCGGCGCGAACTGGCCGGCCTGCAGGGCGGCCTTGCGTAGCGAAAGGGAGCGGGCAATGGCATCGGGCGCGACGAAAAGTGTGAGGCACGCCATGACCAGAGTGACGATAACCGTGAGCACCGTGACAGGTACATACAATGTCGACCGGCCCACGCCACAGGCGAGCGCCGCGGCCATCTCACTGTCGTGGTACAGCCGGCCGTAGGCGAGCACGACGCCGAGGAGCAGGCCGATGGGCATGAGAACCGTGAGATTCTGCAGGGCGCCGAGCCAGATCAGCTCGAGCACGACGCTCTGTGGATACTGATTTTCTGCCGCGCGCTGCAGGACGCGCGCGAGCTGATTGGTGAGCAGAATGACGAGCAGCACCCCCGTGACGGCCAGCCAGGTGAGCACCACTTCCCGCAGGATGTATCGATCTAGAATCCGTCGCACGGAGCGTTATTCGCCTCATCGGCCCGCGGCCTGCGCGGATCCGCCTGTTACAAAAGACAGCCTGCGGGGTTGTGTCCAACCCGCGCGGCCATTGAGTTACACTCCGCAACCCTAAATCAGACCGGTCTGCGCCTCAACGTCGGCGCGTCCTGAACCGCAGCGCCCGCCGGCCCGGAAGCCGGGCGCCCAAGGAGAATAAAGAATGCAGTTTGATGTCTGGACCAAGGGATTGGTAACACTCGAGACCGAGTGCATCGTCCTCGGCATCTTCGACGAGGCAGAGCTGACGGATGAAGCTCGTGCCGTCGATTCGGCAAGCTCGGGAGCACTGACCCGCATCGTCTCGCGCGGGGACTTCCCCGGCCGCAACGGCGAAACGCTGTTGCTCGCCGATCTCCCCGGCATCAAGGCCACGCGCGTGCTGCTGACGGGCCTCGGCTCGAGCAAGAATTTCAGCCGCAAGAGCTTTCGCAAGGCCCTTGCCGCGGCGGTCGCCGCCCTGGCGCGCACGCGCATCGCGAGCGCGGCATTCGCCGTGAACCGGCCCTCCTTCAAGGACCTCGACGACTACTACTTTGGCCGTGTAATCGCGGAAATCGTGGGCAGCACGCTCTATCGCACCAACGATCTCAAGAGCGGCAAGAAGCCGAAGGCGCCTGCGCTGGCAAATGTGCTGGCCGGGCCCGTGCGCGGCACGGGCGCCACCGCCGCGAAAAAGGGTCTCGCGCATGGCGCGGCCGTCGCGGCTGCTGCAAAGGTGCAGCGTGATCTCGGAAACCTTCCCGGTAACGTCTGCACGCCCACTTATCTGGCAGATCAGGCGAAGGCGCTCGCCAAGGCGTACTCGTCGATCAAGGTCACCGTGCTGGATGAAGCCGGCATTCGCAAGGAGAAGATGGGCTGCTTCCTCGCCGTCACGCAGGGGAGTGCCGAGCCGCCGCGCTTCATCGTCATCGAATACAAGGGTCCGAAGGCGCCCAAGGCGCCGATCGTGCTGGTTGGCAAGGGCATCACGTTCGACACCGGCGGCATCTCGCTGAAAGACCCGCCGGCGATGGACGAGATGAAGTACGACATGAGCGGGTCCGCGGCAGTCATCGCGTCGCTCACGCTGGCGGCTGAGCTGCGTCTGCCGCTGAACGTGGTAGGCCTTATCGCGTCCTGCGAAAACATGCCCGGCAGCAAGGCGGTGAAGCCCGGCGACATTGTCACGAGCGCTTCGGGACAGACCGTCGAGATCCTGAACACGGACGCCGAAGGGCGTCTCGTGCTGTGTGAGGCCCTTCATTACGCACGGCGCTATGAGCCCGCGGTAATCGTCGACATCGCCACGCTCACCGGCGCGTGTGTCATTGCGCTGGGCTCGCATCATGCGGGCTGCATGTCCAACGACGAGGCCCTTGCACGCGAGCTGGTTTCAGCCGGTCAGCGCGCAGACGACCGTTGCTGGCACATGCCCCTCACGGAAGAGTACGCAGAGCAGCTGAAGAGCAACTTCGCGGATTTTGCGAACATCGGCGGACGCGAAGGTGGCGCGATCACCGCCGCCGCGTTCCTCGGCAAGTTCACGCAGGGCTTCAAATGGGCGCACCTCGACGTAGCCGGCGTCGCGTATGTCGGTGGCGCGAACAAAGGCAGCACGGGCCGCCCCACGCCGCTGCTCGCTGACTTCCTGATCAACCGCGCAGGCCGCTGACTCTCCCCATGGTGGTGGACTTCTACGTGCTCGACGAAGTGTCGCCGCGCGCACGACTGCGCACGGCTTGTCGCGTCGTCGAGAAGGCCTACCTCGCCGGTAACAAGGTGCTCGTCTGGCACACGGAGCTCGAAGAGCTTCGCGAGTTCGACGAGCTCCTTTGGACTTTCGGCGACGGCAGCTTCGTGCCGCACGAGCCGCTCGCTGCAAACGGTTTCGAAGCCGCACCGGTACTTCTCAGCATGGGCACCGCGCCCTCTTTCCCTTTCGACGTCCTCGTCAACCTCGCCGCCGACGTTCCGGCCTGCGCCGAAACCGCGCCACGCGTAGCCGAATTCATCGACGGCGACCCCGCCCGCCGCCAGGCTGGACGCGCAAGGTTTCGCGTCTACAAGGAAAAGGGAGCAACTCCCAACACCCACAACCTTCGATCGGACTCGTAAACTTTCTACAAGGTTTGAGGTTGGAGGGATTTTTCCTTTTTCTTATGGGGCTTCGCCCCACACCCCAGGAAAGCAACTTGAGATTCTCGTGGGCTACGCCCACGCCCTCCCCCCGAAGATCAAGGCGGCGGGTCGTTCAATTCAGGGGGGTGAGGGAGCTGAAAACACATGGATGTGTTTTCCGCAGGCCCCGATGGACCGGTCTTGCGGCCGGTCCCGAACCCTCCTGAATTGAGCGACCCGCCGCCCACGCGATGCCCTCCCGCCGCCCACGGCGCGCTCAAACCCGGCCCCGCTATAATCCCGGGCCACCCCACGACAGGCAGCAGAATGGAAAAGGTCTACACGCCGCACGACATCGAGCGGCGCATCTACGAACGCTGGGAATCCAACGGCTGGTTCAAACCCAGCGGCAAAGGCCAAACCTTCTCCATCGCGATCCCCCCGCCGAACGTCACCGGCACGCTCCACATGGGCCATGCGTTCCAGCACACGCTCATGGACATGCTCACGCGCTACCACCGCATGCGGGGCGACGACACGCTGTGGCAGCCGGGCACCGATCACGCAGGCATCGCCACGCAGATGGTCGTCGAGCGCCAGCTGAACGCTGAGGGCAAGCACCGCACCGATCTCGGCCGCGACGCATTCGTCGAACGCGTCTGGAAGTGGAAAGCCCAGTCGGGTGGAACGATCACATCCCAGATGCGCCGTCTCGGCGAATCGGTCGACTGGACGCGCGACCGTTTCACCATGGACCCGGACCTGTCGCGCGCCGTCGTCGAAGTGTTCGTGCGCCTGCACGACGAGGGCCTGATCTATCGCGGCAAGCGTCTGGTCAACTGGGATCCCGTGCTGCTCACCGCGCTCTCGGACCTCGAAGTCCAGAACGAGGAGACAGAGGGCTCGATCTGGCATCTGCGCTACCCGCTGAGCGACGGCTCCGGCCACATCGTCGTGGCGACGACTCGCCCTGAAACCATGCTCGGTGACACCGCCGTCGCCGTGAACCCGGACGACGAGCGATACCAGCATCTCGTCGGCAGGCAGGTGCGCCTGCCGCTCGCGGATCGCCTGATCCCGATCGTCGCAGACAACTACGTCGATGCGGCCTTCGGCTCAGGCATCGTGAAGATCACGCCCGCGCACGACTTCAACGATTACGACGTCGGCCAGCGGCACTCGCTCCCGTCGATCAACGTCTTCACGCCCACGGCGAAGATGAACGACAACGTGCCGCAGCGTTTCCGCGGCCTGGATCGATTCGAAGCGCGCAAGCGCGTGGTCGCCGAGCTCGACAGCGCCGGTCTGCTGGAGAAAACCGAAAAGCATCGGCACATGGTCCCGAAGGGCGACCGCAGTGGTGCCGTGCTCGAGCCGTACCTCACGGATCAGTGGTACGTGAAGATCGCGCCGCTCGCGGCGCCTGCCATCGCCGCGGTTGAAGACGGCCGCACGCGCTTCGTCCCGGAAAACTGGTCGAAGACGTACTTCGAGTGGATGCGGAACATCAAGGACTGGTGTGTCAGCCGCCAGCTCTGGTGGGGCCATCGAGTGCCCGCGTGGTACGACGACAAGGGCAACATCTACGTCGCGCGCGATGAAGCCGAGGCGCGCAGCAAGTTCAAGCTTGCTGCCAACGTCACGCTCCGCCAGGACGAGGACGTGCTCGACACCTGGTTCTCATCGGCGCTCTGGCCGTTCGCCACGCTCGGCTGGCCTGACAAGACGCCGGAGCTCGCGCGGTTCTATCCGACGAGCGTGCTGATCACCGGCTTCGACATCATCTTCTTCTGGGTCGCCCGGATGATGATGATGGGCCTGAAGTTCATGGGCGACGTGCCGTTCCGGGACGTGTACATCACCGGCCTCATCAACGATGAACACGGCGACAAGATGTCGAAGTCCAAGGGCAATGTGCTCGACCCGCTGGACATCATCGACGGTATCGATCTCGAGGCACTGGTCGCCAAGCGCACCACGGGTCTCATGCAGCCGCAGCTCGCGCCGACCATCGAGAAGAACACGCGCAAGCAGTTCCCCGAGGGCATGAGCTCGAACGGCACGGACGCGTTGCGTTTCACGTTCGCCGCGCTCGCCTCGCCCAGTCGCGACATCAACTTCGATTTGCATCGCGTGGCTGGCTATCGCAACTTCTGCAACAAGCTGTGGAACGCCGCGCGCTTCGTCACGATGATGCTGGGTGAGAACCCGGCGACGGACGGCGCCGGCGCGACTGAGCTTTCCGTGGCCGATCGCTGGATTCGCTCGCGCTTCGGCCGGATGCTGCAGCAGATCGAGACGTCTCTGAAAGAGTATCGGTTCGACTTCGCCGCGACGGCGCTCTATGAATTCACGTGGTACGAGTTCTGCGATCTGTATCTCGAGCTGACCAAAGCGGTTCTGCAGAATGAGCAGGCGCCCGAGGCACTGAAGCGCGGCACGCGACAAACGCTCGCGCAGACTCTCGAGGCCCTGCAACGTGCGCTGCATCCGCTGATGCCGTTCATCACGGAAGAAATCTGGCAACGCGCGGCGCCGCTCGCTGGCCGCAGTGGCCCCACCGTGATGCTTCAGCCTTACCCGACGCCGCAGGAATTCCCGAACGACGCCGAATCCGAGCGCGAGGTGGAGTGGATTCGCGGGTTCATCGTCGGCATCCGCCAGATCCGCAGCGGCATGGACATCGCGCCGTCGAAGAAACTGCCGGTGCTGTTGCAGAACGCAGCGGCGGAAGATATCGCGCGTACTGAAAAACACCGCGCATTCATCGAACGGCTCGCCGGGACTGAAAGCATCAAGACACTGGAGGCGGGCGCGACGGCCCCGCAGTCGGCCACCGCCCTGCTGGGCGAGCTCACCCTGCTCGTGCCGATGGCCGGCCTGATCGACGCGAAGGCCGAGATCGAACGCCTTGAGAAGCGCATCGCAAAAACGAAAGACGAGCTACGCAAGGCGCAGACGAAGCTGTCCAATGAGAACTTTGTGAAGAGTGCGCCGCCTAACGTTGTCGCCCAGGAACGCGAGCGAGCGGCGGATTTCGAGCGCACGCTCACCAGTCTCGAAACGCAGCTCGCGAAAATACGAGGGCTGCTGGGGAACCCGTGACAGCAGGTCAGGCACAGCTCGGCGAAGCCCTTCAAGCCATCGAGAAAGTCATTCTCGGCAAGCCGGATCAGATCCGCATGTGCTTCGCGTGCCTGCTCGCCCGCGGCCATCTCCTGATCGAGGACGTACCCGGCGTCGGCAAGACCACCCTCGCCCACGCTCTGGCCCACGTGCTGGGCCTGGCATGGCAGCGCGTGCAGTTCACGAGCGATCTGCTGCCTGCGGATGTAATCGGCGTTTCCGTATTCGATCGTGCCAGCCAGCAGCTCGACTTCCGCAAGGGCCCGATCTTCACGCAGCTGCTGCTCGCGGACGAAGTGAATCGCGCGAGCCCACGCACGCAAAGCGCGCTGCTCGAGGCGATGGAGGAACGGCAGGTCAGTGCCGATCTCACCACATATCGCCTGCCGGAGCCGTTTTTCGTCGTCGCCACCCAGAACCCGCACGAGCAGCTGGGAACGTTTGCATTGCCTGAATCGCAGCTCGACCGGTTCCTGATGCGTGTGACGCTCGGCTATCCGGACGCGGCGCATGAGCGCGAGCTGTTGAGAAGTGGCGAGCGACGGGACCTGCTGGCGAACATTCCGGCCGTGCTGAGCCCGGAAGGCGTGGTGGAATTGCAGAACGCCGTACGCAGCGTGCACGTCTCGGATGCGTTGCTCGACTACGCGCAGACGCTCATCGGCCGCACGCGGCAGCGTGGCGACCTGAAGCTCGGGTTGTCACCGCGGGCAGGTCAGGGGCTCATCCGCTCGGCGCAGGCCTGGGCGTACATCGCGAACCGCAACGCCGTGTTGCCCGAGGACGTGCAGGCCGTGCTTCCCGCAATCGTCGCGCATCGCCTGGAGCTGCGCGACCCAGTGGAGGACAGCAGCGGCGTCGCCATCGCGCGCGATCTCATCCGCGCGGTGCCCGTTCCGCCGTAGCCGGCCATTCCCGCGAGCGCCGGCATGAAACGCTTCTTCCGTAAACGTTTCGCCGCGTGGGTCCGCAAGCGCCAGGGCGCGGACGTTCCCCCGGTTCAGCTCGTGAGTCGACGCGTTTACATCCTTCCTACGCGCGTCGGCATTGGCTACGGTGCAATGGTCTTCGTGATGCTCGTGGCCGGCATCAACTACGGCAACAGCACTGCCCTCTTCCTCACCTTCCTGCTCGCGGGCTTTGCGCTGGTCGCCATGCACCAGTGCCATCGCAATCTCGTGCGCACTTCGCTGACCAGCGCAGCAGCGTTTCCCACGTTCGCCAGGACTCCCGGCATTCTGCGCGTCACGCTTCAGAACGACGCCACGTTCATGCGCTATGGCATCGAAATCGAGCCGACGGATCAGCAGATGGGGCACGGCGACATCCGTCCGCGCGATCAGGGGCAGATCGATGCACCCATCGACGCTCCACAACGCGGCATCGTCCGCATCGACCGACTGAAAATATCGACGACGTTTCCGTTCGGCCTGTTCCGCGCCTGGGGCTGGATTCACACGCCGATCGAGATGATCGTGTACCCGCGCCCGCACGGCACCCTGCCGATGCCGATGGACAGCGGCTTCCGTTCCGGCCAGCGCTCGCAGGGCCTCTCCGGCTCGGACGAGTGGATGGCGAAGCAGCCCTTCCGCGAGGGCGTCTCGCCGCGACAGGTCGCGTGGAAAGCGTACGCACGCGGCTCGCCGCTGCTCGTCAAAGAGTACAGCGCCATGGGTGCCGAGCTGCGGGTCTTCGATTTCTCCACGCTCGACAGCCTCGGCCTGGAAGCGCGGCTCGAGCAGCTTGCGCGCTGGGTCGTGGACGCCGAGACGCGTGGCGAACGGTACGGCTTGCTGATCCCGTCCCATCGATTCGAACCGGATACCGGCCCGGAGCATCGGCATCGGTGCCTCGCGGCGCTGGCGGTGCACGGCCGCGAGCGAGCCTCGAACGATGGCTGATCCCACTTCCCGATTGCGTCTGCTCAAGCCGCCGTTGCTGTGGACGACGGCCGCGCTGGTGGGCGGAATTCTGCTGCACATAGACCGCGTGCCAGCGTGGGTCAGCGCCGCGGCATTGCTGTGCGTAACCTGGCGACTCGCCGCTGAGATCCGCGCGATCGCCCTGCCCGGCAACTTCGCGAAGATCGCCGTTGCGATCATGCTGATTCTCGCGATCCTCGCGCGCTTTCACACGATCAACGGCCTGAGCGCGGGCACGGCCATGCTCGTCGTGATGGGCGCGATAAAGCTGCTGGAAACGCATACACAGCGCGATCGGTACGTCGTCATCGGCGCCACGATGTTCCTGCTGCTCGCCGCGTGCCTGGATCGGCAGGACCTGACGCGCGCACCGCTGTATCTCCTCGAAGCGTGGCTGTGCTGTACGGCGCTCGCGACCGTCGCCCAGCAGGGAAGCGCCCTGAGCACGCGAGCCGCGGCGACACTCGCAGCGCGCAGCCTCGCGCTCGCGATCCCCCTGGCGCTGATGCTGTTCCTGTTCTTCCCGCGCATGGTCGGCGGGTTCTGGGTGTTGCCGCAGTCCGATTCGGCTGTCACCGGCCTCGGCGACACGATGACGCCGGGTGGAATTTCGAACCTGAGCGAGTCGGACGATCCGGCGTTCCGGGTGCGGTTCCTCGGCGCCACGCCGCCGCCCGAAGAGCGCTACTGGCGCGGGCCGGTGCTGCACGAGTTCGATGGCTTCACCTGGAGCCGGGGCTCGGGCTACTACGTGCAGCCGAAGCTGGAATATCAGGGCACGGCTTACAAGTACCGCGTCACGCTGGAGCCGAGCTCGCAGCGATACTGGTTCGGCCTCGACACGGTCAGCGATCATCCGCAGCGGCGCGCGATGCTCACGTTCGACTATCAGCTCATCGCCGCCGAGCCGGTGACGCGACCGACGACGTACGAGGCCACCTCATACACGCGCACTTCCACCATCGGTCCGGTCGCGACGCTGGTTCGTCGCGTCGACACCCGGCTTCCGGCGAATCGCAACTCACGCTCGGTCGCGCTGGCCAGAGAGATGCGGGCGGGAGTGGCCTCCGATGCGGCCTTCGTGAGCGCCGTGCTGCAGTTGTTTCGGGGTGGCGGATTCGAGTACACGCTGTCGCCACCGCGACTCGGGCAGGACTCGGTCGACGAATTCCTGTTCGACACCAAGCGCGGATTCTGCGGGCACTACGCCTCCGCGTTCGTCACGATGATGCGAGCGGTGGGCCTGCCATCGCGCGTGGTGACCGGTTATCAGGGCGGCGAGTGGAATCCGATCCGCGAGTACTTCGTCGTGCGCCAGTCAGACGCGCACGCGTGGGCTGAAGTATGGCTCGAAGGACGTGGCTGGACGCGCGTCGACCCGACTGCGGTGGTTGCGCCCGAACGCTTGCGGCGCGGGGTTTTCGACCTGCTGCCGAATTCGTTGTCCGCACCGTCGCGGGCGTTGCGTGAGATTCCGTGGCTCTCGGATCTGCGTCAGCGCTGGGATGCGATGAACGACTGGTGGAACGAGCGCGTCGTGCGCTTCGATTTCAGCACGCAGGTCGATCTGTTGCGCTGGCTGGGCATCGAGGACCCAGACTGGCGCGCGCTCGGGTGGCTCTTCGCGATTGGGCTCGTCGGCTGGTTATCGTTCGTTGCGTGGCACGTGGGTCGCGCATTGCGGGTCACGCCGAAGGACAGGCTCGCTCGCGCGTACACGAAGCTGTGCGCAAAGCTTGCGCGCGCCGGCGCGCCCCGTGAGCCGCACGAAGGCCCGCTCGCTTACGCCGACACCGTGGCCGCGAAACGCCCCGATCTCGCCGCTCGCGTTCGTTCGTTACTGTCGAGGTACGCCGAGCTCCGCTTCGGCCACGCCGCCACCTCCGCCAGCCGCACGCCCGAGATCGCCGCCTTCGAACGCGAAGTCTCCCGCCTTTCGATTCAACGCTCGTGACCGCGCCAGAGTGGTTTCTCCTGTCCTGCCTGGTCGCTGCAGGGCCCATCCTCCTCTGGAGCCGCGCCCGCAAGACACTGCGCGAGGCGAGCTTTGCGACGCCCTTCTCTGCGGAGTGGCGTTCGTTGCTCGAGGAGAAACTACCGCTGTATCGGCGCATTCCGCCCGAACTGCGCCTCGAGCTGGAGCCGGTTGCACGCAGGTTCCTCGCGAACGTTCCCATCATGGGCTGCCAGGGCCTCGTCGTCACTGACGAGATGCGCCTCGTCATTGCGCTCCAGGCGTGTCTCCTGATCGTCGCGCGCGACGTCGCTGCCTACGGATCATTGCGCGCCGTCCTTCTGTACCCGGACGAATTCGTCGTCAAGGAGAGCGAAGAAGACGACGCCGGCGTCGTCCACGAAGGCGAAAGCGTGCTGTCCGGCCAGTCCATAGACGATTCGCAGATCGTCCTGTCATGGCGCGATGTGCAGGAAGGCGGCGCCGAGGGAGAGATCTACAACGTGGTGCTGCACGAGTTCGCGCACTA
>Ga0105249_10005641_pt1 | contig 10830 bp, 8 predicted proteins | sample KBSS44metaG_FD_81522 | JGI IMG/M metagenome (GOLD analysis project Ga0105249, IMG submission 81522) | Switchgrass rhizosphere microbial communities from Kellogg Biological Station, Michigan, USA - KBS S4-4 metaG | ecosystem: Host-associated > Plants > Roots > Rhizosphere > Soil | place...
ATGGGAAAAATACTTTTAATATTTCAACGCTGAGTTGTTTTATTGTCGCAGGTGCGGGGCAAAAAGTAGCTAAACATGGCAACTATGGCGCTTCATCCATCAGTGGTGCTTCCAATGTGATGGAACAATTAGGATATAAATTCAAAAACAATAATGATGCTTTAAAGAAAGAAGTTGAGGAAGCTGGTATTTGTTTTTTACATGCCCCGCTTTTTCACCCGGCTTTAAAAACAGTTGGTCCGATCAGGAAGAATCTTGCCATGCGTACTTTCTTTAATATGCTGGGACCAATGGTAAATCCTGCTTCACCCGCGTACCAACTGGTCGGTGTTTTCAACCTTGAGATGGCGAGGATATATAATTATTTGCTTCAGCTTACCGGGAAATCTTTTACTATTATTCATGGATTAGATGGATATGATGAAATTTCCCTGACAAATGATACAAAGGTGATCACGAATGATGGTGAAAGAATAATGACACCTGAACAACTAGGCAAAAGAATGGTGACGGCGCAGGATATTCACGGGGGAAACAGTGTTGAAGAAGCAGCGAGGATCTTTACAACTATATTAAAAGGTGAAGGAAGCTGGGCGCAGAACGCCGTGGTGCTGGCCAATGCTGCAATGGCTTTAAACTGTGTGGGAAAATATAAGAATTATGAAGATGCTTATAAAGCAGCAGTGGAAAGCCTTGAAAGTGGAAAAGCCAATGAAACGTTGCAAAAACTTTTGAAAATACAATAATCGGACCCGGACAAAGTATGAATATTTTAGAACGGATCATAGAAAGCAAAAAGGCAGAGGTGAGCAGAAAAAAGATCGAGCAGCCGGTTTATGAATTGGAAAACGGCAATTTGTTTACAAGACCAACTTTATCGCTTAAACAATTTTTGAATGATCCTGCCAGGACAGGAATAATTGCAGAGTTTAAAAGAAGATCGCCATCAAAAGGAATTATTAATGATAAAGCCGATGTAATTGAAGTAACCAAAGCCTATGCGGAGAACGGAGCATCTTGTTTATCGGTGCTCACAGATGAATACTATTTCGGAGGATCGAATGAAGATCTTATAAAAGCAAGAATAAACGAAATACCGCTGCTGCGAAAAGATTTTATCATTGATGAGTATCAAATTACAGAAGCCAGATCAATCGGCGCTGATGTAATTTTGCTGATCGCAGCTTGTTTGACACCGGGAGAGATAAAACGGCTGGCTGCTTTTGCCAAAAGTTTGAAATTGGAAGTGTTGCTGGAATTGCACACAGCCGATGAATTGGAACATATTTGTGAGGAGACGGAGATCATTGGGATCAATAACCGAAACCTTAAGACATTTGAGGTGGATATAGAAAGAAGCTTAAGAATGGCGGAAAGGATTCCTGCTGATAAAATCAAAATTGCAGAGAGCGGTATCAGCAGTGTAGAAAATATTTTATTATTTAAACAACATGGGTTTAAAGGTTTTCTCATTGGCGAAAACTTTATGAAAGCCCGGAACCCAACGATTGCTTTTGCGGATTTTGTAAAACAATTAAAAGCAAAAGCACATGAAGATTAAAGTTTGCGGCAACACATTGCCCGAACAGGTAAATGCCCTTGACGAAATAGGTATTACATTCGCCGGGTTTATTTTTTATCCAAAGTCGCCACGCTTTATGAGACAAAAAATAAGTGCGGAGAAGATGAAACAGATAAGAGGAAGGATCATAAAAGTGGGCGTATTTGTAAATCCAACCTATGATGAATTAAAGAGAACAGTAGATGATTACCGGTTGGATATGGCCCAATTGCATGGAGATGAAACTCCCAAGTTCTGTGAAAAGATTGCTGATTATATCTCCGTTGTTAAGGCATTTCGCCTGAGCGAGAACGATAGTTTGGAATGGATGACAGCGCCGTTCATTGAAGTATGTGATTTTTTTATGTTCGATACATTGGGTGCAGGATACGGTGGTACAGGTAAAAAGTTTGATTGGACGATGTTACAAAAATCACCACCCGCCAAACCTTATTTTTTAAGTGGCGGGATCGAGCCGGGTGATGAAGAAAGTTTAAAAGAGTTTGCGACAACAGCTGCAGGTGAAAAATTGTTTGCAATAGATATCAATAGTCGCTTTGAAGTGGGCCCGGGTGTAAAGGATATGAGCAGGATTAAACTATTTGCTGAGAAGATCGGAATAACTAAACGTGAACAATAATGAATATTAAAGTTTGTGGCATTACGCAATTAAAACAACTCCAGCAGTTGGAGGCCATCAATATTGATTTTGCAGGCCTGATCTTTCATAAAGAATCCCCGCGTTATGTGGGAGATAAACTTTCAAAGAAAGAAATTAAGTCTGCGGATTTTGATCTGAAGAAAGTGGGCGTATTTGTAAATCCTGAACTGGTCGATGTGCTGGATGCAATTGATGAATATGGATTGGATGTGGTGCAGTTGCATGGCGATGAAGACCCGGAGCTATGTGATGACCTGAGCGGCGAAGTCGAAGTGATAAAAGCATTTCGTATAAAAGATGAATCCGTTGATATTGATAAGCTGGTGAAAGATTATGATGATGTGTGCGATTATTATTTGTTTGATAAGGCAACAGATTTCAGTATTGGCGGTACGGGCAAACAGTTTGACTGGAGTATTTTGGCAAAAGCAAAAATCGAAAAGCCTTTCTTTTTGAGTGGAGGTATCGGCCCTGACGATGCAGCCAAAGTAAAAACATTCAAGCATCCCGACTTTTTTGCCGTTGATATCAACAGCCGGTTTGAAAAAGAACCGGGTGTGAAGGACATGGGGTTGGTATTAGGATTTAAGCAAGCGTTGAAATGACGGGTTTTAAATAGTAGCACTAATGCTAAGTAAACAAAAATGAAAAAATCAAAAATTTATACATCTCCGAACCAGCAAGGATATTACGGAAAATTTGGTGGAGCTTATATCCCGGAAATGTTGCATCGTAACGTAGAAGAGCTGCGGACAAAATATCTTGATATTATTCATGGAAAAGTTTTTCAGAAAGAATTTCAGCAACTCTTAAAAGACTTTGCCGGCCGGCCGACTCCATTATATCATGCCAAACGATTAAGTAAACAGTTCAATACAACTATTTATTTGAAACGGGAAGATCTTTGCCATACCGGTGCACACAAGATCAATAATACGATCGGCCAGATATTACTGGCATTGCGATTAGGGAAGAAAAGGATCATTGCCGAAACAGGGGCAGGGCAGCATGGTGTGGCAACTGCCACTGTATGTGCATTAAAAGGAGTGAAGTGTATCGTATATATGGGTGAAAAAGATATTCAACGCCAGGCTCCCAATGTGGCTCGTATGAAAATGCTGGGTGCAGAAGTGATACCTGCGATAAGCGGAAGTAAAACATTAAAGGATGCTACCAATGAAGCCATCCGCGACTGGATCAATAATCCGCTCGATACGCATTATATAATCGGGAGCGTTGTTGGGCCGCATCCATACCCGGATATGGTGGCACGTTTTCAATCGGTGATAAGTGAAGAGATCAAATGGCAATTAAAAGAAAAAACAGGGAAGAAATTTCCCGATGCTGTGATCGCATGCGTTGGCGGCGGAAGTAATGCAGCCGGTGCATTCTATCATTTTTTGGATAAGCCATCTGTTAAGCTGGTTGCTGTTGAAGCTGCCGGTCATGGAATAAATACAACACTAAGTGCAGCTACTACTGCATTGGGTACACCCGGAATTTTGCATGGCAGCAAAAGCCTTGTGATGCAAACAGAAGATGGACAGGTTATAGAACCTCACAGCATCTCAGCGGGCCTGGATTACCCGGGTATCGGTCCCTTACATGCACATTTGTTTGAAAATGGCCGTGCAGAATTTTTAAATGCAACCGATGATGAAGCATTGGCTGCTGCATTTGAATTGGCAAAACTGGAGGGAATTATTCCGGCATTGGAAAGTGCACATGCATTGCATGCATTAAAACTGGTGAAGTTTAAAAAGAAAGATAATGTGGTTCTTTGTTTAAGCGGGAGAGGGGATAAGGACCTCGCAACGTATATGGGAGTTATGGAGAAATAAAATGCAATATTCAATTTAAAGCAATGAGCAGGATTAAAGAATTGTTTGAAAGAAAAAATAACAATGTGCTGAACGTTTACTGTACAGCAGGCTATCCTCATTTAGATTCAACAGTGGAAGTGATGAAGGCGCTGCAGGAAAACGGCGCTGATATTATTGAGCTTGGTATGCCTTATAGCGACCCGTTAGCAGACGGGACAGTGATACAGCATAGCAGCAGCATTGCTTTGGCTAATGGAATGACAATTAAAAAACTCTTTGAACAATTAAGAGATTTCAGGAACGGGATATCAATTCCGGTTGTATTAATGGGCTATATGAACCCTGCTTTGCAATACGGGTTTGAAAAATTTTGTTCAGATGCAAAGAATGTGGGAATTGACGGACTGATATTGCCCGATTTGCCGGAATATGAATTTGAAACAGAATACGGTGAGATCATAAAAAAACACGGGTTGGATTTTATTTTTCTTGTTACGCCTGAAACATCCGGGGCAAGGATCAAAAAACTGGATAAGTTAAGCTCCGGATTTTTATATGCGGTGTCTTCATCTTCCACAACAGGCGCCGACAAAAAAATGATTGATGTTACTAACTATTTGAAGAGCCTTCAAAAAATGAACTTGCATAATCCTGTCCTGGTAGGTTTTGGGATAAAGGATAAGGAGACCTTCCAAGCTTCTTGTGCTTATGCTAATGGCGCCATTATCGGGTCAGCATATATCCGGGCCCTGGAAAATGCAAAGGATGTTAATGCCGTCACAAAAAATTTCCTTTTATCCATCAAATAGCAGCCTTATAAATTTCCAGATCGTTCTGTAATTTACCTGCTAAAGATTTCAGGTATTTATTTTTAAATTTGCCTTTCAAAATCCGGACAATGCTTAAACATTCTGTTTTCATCTTATTTTTATTGATTTGTACTTATTCGTTTTCACAAAGCGGCGGCTTTACAATTAATGGTAAAGTTACCGGTGTACCTGATGGTACCGAGGTGAAATTGGTAGAAGGAGAAAAAGAAGTTGGTAAGACCAAAATATACAAAGGTCTCTTCATTGTAAAAGGGGAGGTAGACGAACCTGTATTGGTTAAACTTAATTTGGGTACAATTAAAATAGTTGACATTTACCTGGAGAACAAGGTAATTGCTGTTTCGGGAAATGCAGCGGCCGGTGGCACCATAAAAATATCCGGGTCTGCATCTCATAAAGATTTTGAAGAATTTAAAAACACATTTGATTCCCGTGTTAATAAATTGAGCAACCTGGCTACGAAGATCAATGCAATGTGGCCGGGTCCTGAAAGGGATTCGATGATGACTATTTATAACGGGGTTAGCGGAGATATACAATCACAGATTGATAAGTATATAAAAAACAAATCAAAATCCTATGTATCTGCTTTTGTGTTGTATGTAACTACTCAATTGTATGATGATCCATTGTTATTAGAGAAACGGTTTACTTCACTGGATAAGACGGTTCAATCATCTTATATTGGAAAAGCGTTACAGGAGTTTATTTCAACCAGCAAGATCGGCGCTGTAGGAACCCTTGCCCCCGATTTTTCACAGCCGGATACCTTAGGCAATACAGTGACGCTATCTTCATTCCGTGGTAAATATGTGCTGGTAGATTTTTGGGCCAGTTGGTGCGGACCGTGCAGGAATGAGAACCCTAATGTTGTAGCAAGTTATCAAAAGTTCAAAGAAAAGAATTTTACAGTTCTGGGTGTTTCATTGGACAAGCCCGGTCAGAAAGAAAAATGGCTTGAAGCAATACATACAGATAAACTTATGTGGACCCAGGTGAGCGACCTGCAATTTTGGAACAATGCAGTAGCCCAATTATATAAAGTGGGTGGTATCCCTCAAAATTTTCTTATCGATCCCAATGGAAAGATCGTTGCAAAGAATTTACGCGGACCTTTACTTGATTCTAAACTGTGTGAATTGCTGGGTTGCAATTGATACTATAAAATATAAAGGCCGGCTGATAAGCCGGCCGTTTTTAATTTACATCTTTCCCTTCTTTCAGTTTTTCAATCATTGCAGTTACATTATTCTTATTATTTGTATCGGGTGCTAATGGCAATGCCTGGTTAGCATACTTCAATGCGTTCTTATAATCGCCATTGGCGGAGTAGCCACGTACCAAACCCATCAGCGTAGTGAACTGGTTAGGATTTTTATCATAATTGGATTTAAAAATTTCCAAAGCTTCTTTATTCTTTTTCTGAGTTAGTAATTGTCTACCGTATTGATGTACTTCTATCATTGAAGCATTGGGTAATGCCTGTTTCATCAGCGCCAATGCTTCTTCCCCTTTCCCCAATTTTGCAAGTAACTGCGCTTTTGTACTCCATGCTCTGAAAGATTTATTTCCCTCAAAACCCGGACTGATGGCTGAGTCTGCCCATGCCAAGGCTTCTTCAAGATTCACATTTCGCTGCAAGCACCAATTGGCAGCTTGCTCCCAGCTTTGCCATATAAACCCTTTATCTGTTCTCAATTCATTCCGGAAAGATTGAAGCTGATCTTTTACATAGTCCACTTCGACCTTGAAAGGGATCATTAATTTTTCCCATTGCAAAGCTATTGTTGCACTATTTTCAGTCTCATTTGAAAATTCATATTTCAACCACTCAACGGATTTATCCAAAGCAACCGGTTTTACTTTCACACGTAAGGCATCTTCTTTTTCATTATAGAAATAACTGCCCCATGAGCCTGAATTTTTTGAAAAGATCAAAGTACATTCATTCGGGTCATACGCAATAAAAAAACCATACTTGCCGGCAGGAAGATCCCGGCCTTCTATTTTTACATCAGTAGAAAATTCAATCGTTGTGTTTTCATTAGCACCTGCCCGCCACGGAGCTGATTTGCTGCTGCCGAAACCCTGGTCAATAAAACCAACATGGATCAACTGACCCCAAATTTTTCCTTCCCGGCCTTTTACACCCGGACGATCGTAATTGATCGCCACTTTAGTTAATCCTATTTGTTCTTTAACCATTGCTTTTTTATTTCCCCCGCTTGGCAAAACGGTGAGAGGGATTTGCGAAAATGTCAGCATAGAAAAACTGAAACAGGTGAAGAGGTTGAATATCTTTTTCATGTTAGTTTGATTTTCAGACAATTTAACTCATTTAAAAGCTGAATTATTTTGAATTTGATGAAAGTAAAAAAAACCTTTTGGCTCATTCATTTGATGGATGTATGGCAATTGTCTTTAATACTTTCTACTTAAACAGTTAGTATTAGGCAGTTTGCGCTTAAAGGAATAGTACGAAAACACTTCAGGAAACTACTCTATTTTCCCAGTGACCAGACGTATGGGCTTTTATTTGCTTCTATAAGCTGGTAATTTTATACGTGTGCTGTAACCTATGTGAAAACTAAATCCTGTACCTATGAAATATATCTGTACCCTGCCGGTATATTTATTATTACCTGTGTTTCTTTTATCTCAACCAGGCTCAAGCTGTTCATCACCTTATACATTGACCCTGGATGGTGTGCAAAGAAGTTACGCGGCATCTTCTAATACCGGCGGACCTATTAATTGCACTATCGTTGGAAATTCTCCAATTACTTATTTTTCGCTTACAACTAATGCTGCGGGTGAAATGCCTTTGCTGCATATAATTGCACCGGGAGGCGGTAATTGTGAAATAGCACCCTATTTGGGAAGCTGTACGAATGGAAATTTATTGAGTAGTTCTCTTATGTGTTTTTGGGATGGTGACGGGCTTTGGGCTCCGGCGCATGATTATACTGTTTTACCAAATACGACATATAACCTGAGAATTAAAACAGCCAACTCAGGAAATATTCTTATTACTGCCCAAAATTATACTCCCGCTAATAATACTTGCCTTGGAGCTACCCCCATAGGACCAACCCTTACCAATGATAACAATGCTTGTCACCGGCCGGGTACCGGTATTACTCCCGGACAATTATGCGCTACAACTTTAGAAAATACGGCCTTCTATACTTATACGGTACAAAACACCGGGATTACATCTGTATCTATTGAGAATGCAACATGTGATAACGCTGATGGAACTGCACAGGTTGGATTCCAGGTTGGTTTTTTCCTGGGTAGCTGTTCGAATCTATGGTGGCTTCAGTGCTATGCAGGATTTGGAAGTAATGTACAGGCCAATACGGGCGTATTAACCGCCGGAACGCAGATATATGTTGCAATAGACGGTATCGGGGGATCTAATTGCAGTTATTCTATTCGTGCAATAAATGCAGAGGTGCTGTCATCGAGGGTAAAATATTTTAGTGCATGGAAACGACCTGAAGGAAATAATTTGAAATGGATAAGTATGCAGGAAGTCAATAATGCTTCTTTTGAAATTGAGCGATCTTCTGACGGAGCCCACTTTAGCACCATCGGAGCTTTACCCGGACGGATAAATTCAAACGCTGAAAAGCAGTATGAGTTTGAAGATGTGAACGCTCCGGAACTGTGCTATTATCGGCTTAAATCTATTAGTACGAGTGGAAAGTTCTCTTATAGTGAAATAATTAAGGTCGACAGGCGGGATACCTCGCCATTCAGGATCACCATCAATAATCCCATATCCGGCGAGTTAAATATGCTGGTTACTTCATCCGAGACTAAGATGGCTGATATAACGGTGAGAAATATGAACGGGCAGATCTTATTGAAAGATAAAATAAGTTTTATGAGGGGATCCAGTACTTATAGAAAAGATCTTTCTTTCCTAAAAACAGGTATGTACACAGTAGCAATAATTACAGATAATTGGTCAGGTACAAAAAATTTTATAAAAGTTGAATAATAACTTACACCTGTGCAAATAAAAAGAGTCCCGCTGAATAGCGGGACTCTTTGGCTTATTAAGGTTTTCCTGATCTATTAATTCGGGCTTAACACAATACCTTTTGCATTGTATTGGCCAACTTTTACAGTGTATACAACCTTTGCTTTTATTATACCAGGCACCTGGTAGTTAACAACTTCATCCCTGTTTGCTACGACTGTTCTCTTTACTTCAGAAATTTTCTGACCATCGATTGTAAAGAACTCAATTGTAGCCTGTCCACTTACCGGAGCATTTATTTTCAAAGAGAAATTTTGCTCTTCGTAAGGGTTAGGGAAAGCCGTTACATTTAAAGGATTTGTAATCCTGGTGGTAGGAGCAGTTACATTAGCTCTTGCAAAACCACCTGTATAATGAACATATCCAACCAGCATTTTACATTCGTCAAACAGGTTATTGAGCCAATCCAATGCACCGGCGATCTCACTTAATGTCAACGGGCTCACATCCACACCACCCAATGCATCGTTCGCAAGTTGTAATAAACCTGCTGCATTTAAAGTATATCCATGAGCTGACATGTAAGCAACAATTGTCGGAGATATAACAAACACTGTATCTTTTATACCTACCGGATTTGGATTACCACATTCACGACCCTGTATAACTGCTGAATCACCGTTAAGTACCAGATCGTTAAGTCCGCTACCTGTGATCGTCGTGTTGAAGAAGAATGTTATTGTCTGAGCCAGCAATGTATTCTTGATCCTGCCTGTTTGCGATCCACTAGGTTGTAATGGAGCAACTGGCCATGAAGCTGTATTAGAGTATTGTGGAGCACCTGGATAGGTGTCAAGACCTAATACGAATGAACCACCGCCACCAGGCAACATGTTATGGATATTGCTTGTAGCACCCTGGTTTACATCGCTGAGCTTAATTACCCAATACCTGTTATTGCTCTTCTTACCAAATACAACTGAATCACCTGGTTGGGCATCGAGTCCGGTTATCATAATCTGATCCTGGTTAACTGTTGTTCCGTTTGGCAAGCAAATGCTTCCACCCGCCTGTCCATATGCACCTTGTGTCAATGTACATACCGGCACACAACATTTAACTCTAATCGTTTGAGTAACCGATGTTGTATTACCACAACCATCTGTAGCTGTCCATGTTCTTGTAATGATCCGCTGGAAGCCAGTTGAACAATTTGCCGGATTATCTGTAGATCCTGTCATTGTTATTGTTGGTGACTGTGTGCAATTATCAGTTGCAGTCGGAGTCACAACAGGCGGAATCGCATCTGAACAATTAATATCTACACTAGCCGGTGTATTTGTAAATACAGGAGCTTGTGTATCTGCAGTCCAGGTTACAGTACGAGAAGTGGATGAAGTATTACCACAACCATCTGTAGCTGTCCATGTTCTTGTTCTTGACTTCGTACAAGTACCGGTTGTAGCACCGTCAGAAGAAGTGACAGTTGGATTCTGTGTGCAATTATCAGTAGCACCTGCAGTACCAAATGCAGCGTTGATCTGAGCTTCGGTTGGGTTACAACCAAGCGTACCATTAAATCCTGTAATTGTGATAACAGGAGCTTGTGTGTCAGAAGTCCAGGTTACAGTACGTGAAGTTGAAGAAGTATTACCACAACCATCCGTAGCAACCCATGTTCTTGTTCTTGACTTCGTACAAGTACCTGTTGTAGCACCATCAGAAGAAGTAACAGTTGGATTCTGCGTGCAATTATCAGTAGCACCTGCAGTACCAAATGCAGCATTGATCTGAGCTTCGGTTGGGTTACAACCAAGCGTACCATTAAATCCTGTAATTGTAATAACAGGAGCTTGAGTATCCGCAGTCCAGGTTACAGTACGTGAAGTTGAAGAAGTATTACCACAACCATCCGTAGCAACCCATGTTCTTGTTCTTGACTTCGTACAAGTACCTGTTGTAGC
>Ga0105249_10005642_pt1 | contig 10830 bp, 11 predicted proteins | sample KBSS44metaG_FD_81522 | JGI IMG/M metagenome (GOLD analysis project Ga0105249, IMG submission 81522) | Switchgrass rhizosphere microbial communities from Kellogg Biological Station, Michigan, USA - KBS S4-4 metaG | ecosystem: Host-associated > Plants > Roots > Rhizosphere > Soil | place...
CTCCTTCGCCTCGAAGTGATCTTAAGGCTCGCGCACCTGCCGGCTGACGCCCTGGGTCGGTTTGCAACGTAAGCATCCGCCGCACGCTCACCCGCCGGCCAGACTGCGGCTGATCCCCTCGGCGGCGGTCCGCAGCGATGCCACGAGTCGTCCCCGATCACGTTTCAGGCTCCGCACGACCAGCCCGACGGCCGCGATGGCCTCACCGTTCTTCATGATCGGGACGGCGACTGAGCAGGCGCCCAGACTCATCTCCTCCGACGTCGTCGCGTACCCCTCGCTGCGCGCCCGAGCCAGCTGCCGTCGGAAGGTCGTCGGATTGGTGATCGTGTACGGGGTCACCCGGGTCAGCGATTTCAAGGCCGCTTCCTGCACGTCGTCCGGTGCGTAGGCAAGGAGGATCTTGCCGACGGCCGTGGCGTGGGCGGGCAGTCGAGTACCCACCCGGCTGACGATCGGCACCGAGCGACGGCCTGACAGCCGGTCGAGGTAGAGAACCTCAAGCCCCTCCCGTACGGCGAGGTGGACGGTGGCGAGCGTTGCGGCATAGATGTCATGCAGGAACGGCTCCGCGACCTGCCGCATACCGGTTTGCACCGGCGCCAGCAACCCGAGGTCCCAGACTCGGCGACCCACGACGTACCGGCCCGACTCGCGGCGCTCGAGCGCACCCCAGGCCACCAGCTCGGCGGTCAACCGATGCGCGGTGGGCAGCGAAAGGTCCGCGCTGGCGGCAAGCTCGGACAAGGTCAGCTGGCGGTGTTCGGCGTCGAACGCGCCGAGCAGGGCCAGCACCCGCGATGTCACTGTTCGGCCTGCTGCCAATGTGTTACCCGCCACGCGGCTTCCTTCCGCTCAGCGGAAGTCTAACGTCGCTGTCTTCTGACCGGCTGTTGTAGCGTTCGCCAGGTGACAAGCCCCAACGCCGAAGCAACGACAGCCGAGACCTTCGATACTGCCCCCCCGGCTGATTCCAACAGCGCCGCGACCAGCCAGTCCGCGATCACCGCCGAGATTGTCCAGATCGAGGCCGGCTACCGGGCTTCGGGCGTAACTGAACTTCAGCCGCGGCTGGACTATCCGCCATACCGGAGCACCATCCTGCGGCATCCGACCAAGGACCCGCGGCACGTCGATCCGGAGACGATCGAGCTGTGGTCACCGTGCTTCGGACATCGGGACGTGCACGCCATCGAGGCCGACCTGACAATCCAGCACGGCGGCGAGCCGATTGGGGAGCGGATGATCGTCACCGGCAGGGTGCTGGACGGCAATGGTCGGCCGGTCCGGGGCCAGCTGGTGGAGATCTGGCAGGCCAACGCCGGCGGCCGGTACCTGCACAAGCGCGACCAGCATCCGTCGCCGATTGATCCGAACTTCACCGGAGTCGGCCGGTGCTTGACCGGGGATGACGGGTCCTACAGGTTTACGACGATCAAGCCGGGGCCGTACCCATGGAAGAACCACCGCAACGCCTGGCGCCCTGCACATATCCACTTCTCGCTGTTCGGCACTGAGTTCGCCCAGCGGATGAGCACCCAGATGTACTTTCCGGGCGACCCGCTGTTCCCACTCGATCCGATCCTGCAGACCGTGGTGGATGCCGATGCCCGGAACCGGCTGGTGGCCAGCTACGACCACGACGTCAGTCAGCACGAGTGGAACACCGGATACCGCTGGGACATTGTGCTGACCGGGCGCGGGCGCACGCCGATGGACGAGGAGGACGCGGCGTGAGCCCCGCGCTACCGCCGACTGCGGGACAGACGGTCGGCCCATTCTTCGGATACGCGCTGCCGTACGACCGCGACAGCGAGCTGGTGCCACCGGGCCATCCCCGGGCCGTCCGGCTATCCGGCCGGGTCATCGACGGTGCGGGCCAGCCGGTGCCGGATGCGCTGCTCGAGCTCTGGCAGCCCGACGAAGCCGGGTCGGTCGTACGGCAGGAGGGGTCGCTGCGCCGGGACGGCTGGACGTTCACCGGCTGGGGGCGAGCGTCCACCGACGACACCGGCACGTACACCTTCACCACGCTCAAACCAGGTGCCGAGCCGGGCAAGGCGGGGTTCTTTCTGATCACGCTGTTTGCTCGCGGGTTGCCCAACCGACTCTTCACTAGGGCCTATCTCCCACAGGACGCCGCCGTGCTGGACTCAGATCCGCTGCTGTCCTCGCTGCCCGAGCCGGAACGGGCCACGCTGATATCACGGGCCGATGAAGGGGGGTTCCGGTTCGACATCGTCATGCAGGGGGAGGGAGAGACGGTCTTCCTGCGCTACCCGGGACACTGAGGGATGACCGATTTGTTCTGGACCGGGGACGCGCGCGCCGGGGCCTTGATGAGCGATTCGGCTCTACTGACTGCCATGGAATCGGTCGAGTACGCCTGGCTGGAGGCGCTGGTCGAATACAAAATCGCGCCGGCGGAGGCGCACAGCGAGATCCGCGGGCTACTGAGCGAGAACGACCTAGGCGTGCTGGCTGACCGTGCGGAAGCCGGCGGCAACCCCGTGATCGGCTTAGTCGAGATGCTGCGCGAGCGGCTGAGCCCCGAACCCGCGCGTTGGCTGCATCGCGGGCTCACCAGCCAGGACGTCCTCGACACCGCACTGATGATCTGCTTGCGCGATGTCGTCGACCGGCTCGACGAGGAGCTGCGCCCGCAGGTAGCGGGCCTGCGTGGACTCGTCTCAGAGCATCGGTCCACACCGATGGTCGGGCGTACCTTGACCCAGCACGCCGTACCGATCACCTTCGGCCTCAAAGCGGCCAACTGGCTGGCCGGGCTGCTGGAGGCCGCGGAGGCGCTGGCACGCGTACGGTCACGGCTTGCGGTGCAGCTCGGCGGCGCGGCCGGCACGCTCGCGGCGTCGACCGAGCTGGCCCGCCTCCGCGGACTACCGGAACCGGCGCAGGTGTCGTGGCAACTGGTTGAGTCGGTCGCTAATGCGCTCGGACTGGCTTCTTCGGTGCCGTGGCACACGTCGCGAAGCGTTGTCACCGCGGCGGGCGACGCGCTGGTCGGCTGCACCGACGCGTACGGGCGGATCGCCGCCGATGTCGCCACCCTGTCGCGGCCGGAGATCGCCGAGCTGGCCGAGGGCACTGGCGGCGGCTCCTCGACGATGCCGCAAAAGCGCAATCCGGTGCATTCAGTGTTGATCCGTCGGTGCGCCCTGACAGCACCGCCGCTCGCCTCGACGTTGCACCTCGCCGCGGCCACCAATGTCGATGAACGCCCGGACGGATCCTGGCACGCCGAGTGGGCCACGCTGCGCGACCTGGCTCGCCGGACTGTTGTGGCGGCGTCCCACGCGTCGGAGTTGATCACCGGCCTAGTCGTCGATGAAGATCGGATGGCCGCTAACCTGGCCGCAGCAGCTGGAATCGAGGCAGAGCAGCAATCGATGGCCGACCTGGTTAGTGGCGAGCCGAGCGGGGAGTATCTGGGCGTCACCGAGCTCATCATCGACCGGGTTCTGGCCCGGGCTGATCAGCGGCCTGGAGCGGTTTGATGAGCGTTCCCAAGATCACCGGTGTGCAACTGAGCGAGCCGAGTGCCGGGCCGCTGCTGCTGCTCGGCAACTCCATCGGCACCTCGGCCACCGCCTTGTGGGCGGCGAGTGCGGCCTTCCTCGGCGAGCGATTTCATGTCGTCGCCTGGGACCTGCCTGGTCACGGCCGAAACACCGATCCGGTGTCGGATAGCTTCTCCATGGCCGAGCTGGCCGCCGGCGTCATGGCATTCGCCGATCGGGTGCTGACCGACCGCGGCGAACCGGGTGGTCGGCTGTACTACGCGGGCGACTCGCTCGGTGGTGCGGTCGGGCTCCAGGCCCTATTGGATGCGCCTGACCGGATCCTCGCCGCGGTCCTGCTGTGCACCGGCGCCAAGATCGGCGATGCCGACGGCTGGTGGGAGCGGGCCGCGCGGGTTCGCGCCTCGGGTACGGCCGTCTTGATCAATCAGTCGGTCGAGCGGTGGTTCGCGCCGGGGTTCCTGGAGCGCGAGCCGCAGGTGGCCAGCCAGCTCCTGGAGTCCTTACGCGCCGCTGATGCGGAGGCGTACGCCCTGGCGTGCGAGGCGTTGGCCGACTTCGATGTTCGCTCCCGGCTGGGCGAGATTGCAGTTCCGGTACTCGCCGTAGCGGGCGCTGAGGACTTCGCGACGCAGGCGAACCTGCTCGCCGAGATCGCGAACGGAGTGCAGCGTGGCACGCTGCAGGTCCTGGAAGGGGTGGCGCACCTGGCGCCGGCTGAGGCACCTCAGGAGGTGGCGAAGTTGATCATGAAGCACTTCGATGAGGAAGAGCTAGCCGTAGACCGTTATGTGGCAGGGATGCAGATCCGACGCGAGGTGCTCGGTGATGATCACGTCGACCGAGCCAATGCGGCAACGACTGACTTCACGCGGGACTTCCAGGAGTTGATCACCGAGTACGCCTGGGGCACGATCTGGACCCGTCCCGGTTTAGACCGGCGCAGTCGTTCCATGATCACTCTCACCGCATTGGTGGCTCGGGGCCACCATGAGGAGCTAGCGATGCACGTACGGGCGGCGCGTAGAAACGGACTCAGCGTCGACGAGATCAGGGAGGTCTTGCTGCAGACCGCGATCTACTGCGGCGTACCGGACGCCAATACCGCGTTCCGCATCGCGCAGGCCGCATTGGCCGAAGTGGAGACAACAGCCGAGGAGGATGATCAATGACTGAGGACGATGGATGAGTGGCGCCTACATCTACGCCGCGGTCCGCACCCCGTTCGGCAAACTCGGCGGCGGCCTCGCGCAGATCCGCCCGGATGACCTTGCGGCGACGGTGCTCACCGGATTGCTGGCCAAGACGCCGCGCCTAGACCCCGGCGCGATCGACGAGGTCGTCTGGGGCAACGCCAACGGGGCCGGTGAGGAGAACCGTAACGTCGGCAGGATGGCGGTGCTGCTGGCCGGCCTGCCGACGTCTGTTCCGGCCACCACAGTGAACCGGCTGTGCGGGTCCAGCCTCGACGCGGCCATGATCGCATCCCGCACGATCGAGACCGGCGACGCCGACATCACCGTCGCCGGCGGGGTGGAATCGATGACCCGCGCGCCATGGGTGCTGCTCAAACCGTCCCGCCCGTTCCCGCCGGGAAACCTGGAGGCGGTTTCGACAACGTTGGGTTGGCGCCTGATCAACGAACGGATGCCCGCGGAGTGGACCGTCTCGTTGGGGGAGGGCAACGAGCAGCTGCGCGAGAAGTACGGGATCTCCCGGGAGCGGCAGGACACCTTCGCCGCCCGCTCCCACCAGCTGGCAGACGCGGCCTGGGCCGCAGGCTTCTACGACGACCTGGTGATGCCGGTGCCCGGGACCGAGCTCAGTCGCGACGAGACGATCCGGGCAGGCAGCACCCCGGAGACGTTGGCAGCGCTCAAGCCGGTGTTCCGCCCCGACGGCACCATTACGGCCGGCAATGCCTCGCCGCTCAACGACGGTGCCTCTGCCGTGCTGCTCGGTTCCGAGACGGCTGCGGAACGGATCGGATCGGCTCCGGTAGCGCGAATCGCCGGTCGCGGCGCGTACGCGCTGGAACCTCAGCTGTTCGGGTATGCGCCGGTGGAGGCGGCCGAGCAGGCGCTCCGCAGAGCCGGCATTGGCTGGACGGACGTCGGCGCGGTCGAGTTGAACGAAGCGTTCGCCGTCCAGTCCCTGGCCTGCATCGACGCCTGGGGGATCGATCCCGAGATTGTCAACGTTCACGGCGGCGCGATCGCCATCGGTCATCCGCTGGGCGCTTCCGGAGGCCGCCTCCTCGGCACGCTCGTGAAGGTGTTGCAGGAACGCCGGGAACGCTGGGGTGTGGCGGCCCTCTGCATCGGTGTCGGCCAGGCGCTCGCGGTGGTCGTGGAAAACACCTCAGATGGGCTGTCATGAGAACCTTCGTCACCGACGACGCGGACGCCGCGGTCGCTGGGATCGCCGACGGCTCGGCGATCTTGATCGGCGGATTCGGCATGGCCGGTATGCCGGTGACCTTGATCGACGCGTTGATCCGGCAGGGCGCTAAGGACCTAACCGTGGTCAACAACAACGCCGGGAACGGTGACACCGGGCTGGCCGCGTTGTTGGCCGCCGGGCAGGTACGCAAGATGATCTGCTCCTTTCCGCGGCAGAGCGACTCCTATGTCTTCGACGGGCTCTATCGGACCGGGAAGATCGAGCTCGAGCTGGTCCCGCAGGGCAACCTCGCCGAGCGGATGCGTGCGGCCGGCGCCGGCATCGGCGCGTTCTTCAGCCCGACCGGGGTTGGCACTCCGCTGGCGGAGGGGAAGGAACAGAGAACGATCGACGGCCGCGACTACGTCCTGGAGTATCCGATCAAGGGTGATGTGGCCCTGATTGGCGCGTACGTCGCTGACCGGATGGGCAACCTGGTGTATCGCAAGACCGCCCGCAACTTCGGTCCCGTGATGGCCACCGCAGCCGCATTGACGATCGCCGAAGTGAAGCGGGTCGTGGAGATCGGGGAGATAGACCCGGAGGCCGTGGTGACGCCGGGGATCTTCGTCGACCGCATTCTTGATCTTGGTGCCGGTGCCGATGACGCAGCCCAGGAGGTCGGCGAATGAGCATGATCGAGACGAGCGCCCCGGTTGAGCACCTTGACCGGGGCCCGCGCACCAAGGACGAGCTGGCCGCCGCTGTCGCTGCCGCCATCGCCCCGGGCTCGTACGTGAACCTCGGCATCGGACAACCGACCACCGTGGCCGACTTCTTGACACCGGAGTCAGGCGTAGTGCTGCACACCGAGAACGGCATGCTCAACATGGGTCCCGCCGCTCGCTCTGAGCAGATCGATCCGGACCTGATCAACGCCGGCAAGATCCCCGTGACCGAGCTGCCCGGCGCCTCGTACTTTCATCACGCCGATTCGTTCGCGATGATGCGCGGCGGCCATCTCGACGTCTGCGTGCTCGGCGCGTTCCAGGTCTCCGAGGGCGGCGACCTGGCCAACTGGCACACCGGCGCGCCGGAGGCGATTCCCGCAGTCGGTGGGGCGATGGATCTCGCCATCGGCGCCAAATCGGTGTTCGTCATGATGGGCTTGTTCGCGAAAGACGGGACCGCCAAGCTTGTCCCGCGCTGCAGCTATCCGCTGACCGGGGTCGGCTGCGTGGATCGGATCTACACCGACTACGCGACCATCATGATCAACGGTGATGGTGCCGTCGTCACCGAGACCTTCGGCGCCAGCGTCGCGGAGCTGCAAGCCCGGATGGAGGCCACCCTCCGAGCACCCGGTCAAGCATCGAGCGAAAGCTGATCATGCGGACCCAGGTTGCGATCATCGGGGCCGGCCCGGCTGGCCTGCTGCTGTCACACCTGCTGGCCGCGGACGGCGTGGAATCGGTGGTGCTGGAGACGCGCAGCCGCGAGTATGTCGCAGCGCGGATCCGGGCCGGCCTCCTGGAGTCTTCAACGGTGGACGTCCTGGCTGGTTGCGGCCTGGACGGACGGCTGCGGGAGCAAGGACTCGAGCACCGCGGGATCTACCTGCAGTGGCCCGAGGAGCGGCATCACCTCGACTTCGTCGACCTGGTTGGCCGCAGCGTGTGGGTCTACGGCCAGACGGAGGTCACCCGGGATCTGGTCGCGGCCAGGGACGCGGCAGGGCAGCAGTTCGTCTACGAGATCAGCGACACCGCGCTCCACGATCTTGACGGCGACTGCCCGTACGTGACCTACGTCGACATCGACGGGCGTGAACAGCGACTGGACGTCGATGCCATTGCCGGCTGTGACGGGTCGTTCGGACCGAGCCGAAAGGCGATCCCTTCCAGTGTCGGACGGACCTGGGAGCGGACGTATCCCTTTGCCTGGTTCGGAATCCTCGCCGACGTGGCGCCGTCGACCGACGAGTTGATCTACGCCTGGCATGCCGAGGGTTTCGCCTTGCACTCCATGCGGTCCGAGAGTGTCAGCCGGCTTTACCTCCAGGTGTCTCCGGACACAGACCCGGCGACGTGGTCCGATGATCAGATCTGGGAGGCGCTTGCCCGCCGCCTTGGCCATGGGCAGAACGGCTGGGAGCTGCACCCCGGGCCGATCACCGACCGCAGCGTGCTCCCGATGCGCAGCTACGTGTACGAGCCAATGCGCTACGGTCAGTTGTTCCTGGCCGGCGACGCCGCGCACATTGTGCCGCCCACCGGCGCCAAGGGCCTCAACCTGGCTGTCGCCGACGTGGCACTGCTCGCCCCGGCGCTGGCCGCCATGATCAACAAAGGTGATCGTGGGGCCGCTGACAGTTACTCCGATCGGGCGCTGCGTCGGGTGTGGCGCTGCACGCACTTCTCGTGGTGGATGACGACCATGCTGCACACACACGGCGACGACTTTGACGCTCAACTTCAGAAGTCGCAACTCCAGTGGGTTTCCTCCTCAGCCGCGGGAAGCGCCGGCCTGGCAGAGAACTACGCGGGTCTGCCGATCAGCTATTGACCCATCCGACCCAAGCTGATCACACCGCGGAGGATGCGGAGATTCGAGCCGCGAGTGCTGAAACCCTGCGGGGCCCTGCGTGCGCTAGCCTGATGTTTCGTTCGTTCCGAACATTGAGGCACAGACAGCGACACAAAACGTACAAAGTGCCTTGTCAAGCGGATGTAGTTCAATGGCAGAACATCAGCTTCCCAAGCTCAAAACAGCCGTTTTCGATCACTAGCTTTGTTCGGCCGTTTCAGCCGTCACTGCCCATGCCGGGGTCAATCAACTAGCAGGCGGGATGTTTCGCCGATGATTCAACGCCACTTGTTCCTTCCGGCGGGCGCGGCGCAGCGACAGGCCCGACGCGACCACGACAAATGCAGGCAGCACCCACCACGCGGCCACGCCTTGGTGGGCCAACGCTGCGGTCGCGGTGAGTCCGAGGACGACGCTCAGGGCTAGCCGCCAGTCGTCCCCGATGATGAAGTCGTAGCAGAACACCGCGAATGCCCGCAGCCGGCTCATGACGAGGCCCCGGTCACTGTCCCGACTGGACGGCTGCGCAGTACGAAGACCGAGCCGATCGCGCTGACCGTGGTGACCAGCACGATGACTGGCAGCGCTGCGTCGTTGCCGGGCCAGGACACTCCGGCTCCTTCGGCCCCCCAAAACATCCCGAACGAGGTCAAGAGCACACCCACGGCGAACTTCAAGGTGTTCTCGGGAATCCGGGCCAGCGGGGCGCGTGCAGCGATCCCGACGGCAGTAACCAAAAGCACCGCCGCAGCGGCGCCCAGCGCCGCCAGCGGGATGCTGCCTTGGGTGGCGCCGAAGGTCAAGACGATGAATGCCACCTCCAGACCCTCCAGCAGAACCCCTTTGAACGACAGCGTGAACGCGTAGGCGTCGAAAGCGCGAGGATCGACCGGCGGTCGAGCGCGCGCCTCCGCGGCCTCTCGGGCAAATATCGCGACTTCGTCGTGAATTTCCTTTAGGCCACGCGCGCGCAGGATTGCTTTGCGCAACCACTGCAGCCCGAAGATCAGCAACAGACCCCCCACCACTAGGCGCAACACGTCGATGGGGATCGCGGTCAACCCCTGGCCGACCAGGGCGACCAGGATCGTCAAAGCCGCCAGGGCGGCAGCAATGCCAGCCGTGGTGGAGCGCCATCCGCGGATAACGCCCACGGCCAGCACGATCGTTAGCGCTTCAACAGTTTCCACGGCCGAGGCCAAGAAGGTGGCCAGTACCAGGGCCAGCGCCCCGGTGGTCACCGACGGCTCCCGTAGCTCACGGCAGCTCCTCCCGGTTGGGCTACCGGCGGCTACCAAGCGGCCGCCGGCGGGTACCGCTCGCCCGCGCGAACCAGGCAGGTCGGGTGGCGGTCTGAGGAGGCGCCGCGGACGTTCCACGAGCGTACTCTGTCGGCGTCTTCGGTCCGACGGACCTTCGATCTGGTTACTTAGGGCGCAATCCTCCCAACGGCTATCGGGCGCGGCACAAGAACGGCTTGAGCAGCGACGGAGCCGTGGACGGCTTGGGCGCAGACCCAAGCAAGTGATGGTTCAGGGCTGCCGGTCGTGGAGCATCGCCCCGGCCCTGCCGGACAGCGTCACCACGACGTGGCAGGAGCAGACTGCGGCACCGCAGCCGATGCGCATGTCCACGGCGAGCCGCGCCGTGTCCGAGTCATGACCGCAGTCCCGAGCGGGCCGGTCATGATGTCGGCTGGAGTGGACGGCATCGCCATGGTCGGCGAGGCGCAGATGGCGATCAAGTCATGCGACTGGTCGTGCACGCTCCTGACGTACAGCGACGCCCTGTGTCTCCTGGCTCTGTCTTCCGGGCGGACCGGCTCCGAACGAGGACCAATTGGTTGCCGAGGCACTCGGTGTGCCCACCTGCCAGCCACAGATCCGTGAGCTGCTCCACCATGGCAGTCCTCTGTCAGCTGACCTCCTGGAAGCGATCTCCGCTGGCCTCGACGTGCCGATCCAAGCCCTGCGACGGTTCGCGGGACATGGCACACGAGGGCATTACGTCGAGGGGCTCTGCGGTGGCGGCCCTTATTGGGCTGGAGTGACTGGGAAGCCCGATACAAGAGGTCCATGTAGCGCTCGCCCACCAGTCCGCGCTCGAGTCACCCGGAGTGAACCCGGCGAACCCTCGATACGTCCCATAACCTGTCCCCATGGGGTTGGTCGCGCGGGTAGCCGCGGTCGCCGAGGCGGCACCCGCTTAAGCCGTTTCAACTGCTCTGAGCCGTGACGGCGTAGTCGGTCGCGCGGAAGCACCCATGGACGTGGTCGTTGACCACGCCGACGTTCTGCATGAACGCGTACACACTCGTGGGCCC